>ERZ834722.2647-NODE-2647-length-13586-cov-7.760476_pt1 | contig 13586 bp, 10 predicted proteins | sample MGYA00519576_ERZ834722 | MGnify/ENA primary metagenome ERZ834722 (study PRJEB31850, sample SAMEA3708759) | human gut metagenome | biome: human gut; feature: human-associated habitat; material: faeces | place: China | collected 2014 ...
TGCTGCTGGAGAATCTGCGTTTTGATCCCCGCGAGGAGAAAAATGACCCCGAATTTGCCAAGGAGCTTGCCTCCATGGCGGAGCTCTATGTCTCCGATGCGTTCGGCACGGTGCACCGTGCGCACGCTTCCACCGCCGGTGTCGCGGCGTATCTGCCCGCGTATGCCGGACTGCTGATCGAGAAAGAGCTGTCCGTCATGGGCAAGGCGCTCGAGGATCCGAAGCGCCCGTTTGTGGCCATCCTCGGCGGTGCGAAGGTGTCCGATAAGATTGGCGTCATCAACAATCTGCTCGAAAAGGCCGACACGATCATCATCGGCGGCGGCATGGCCTATACGTTCGTCAAGGCGCAGGGCGGCGAGATCGGCACGTCCCTGCTCGAGGCCGACAAGATGGACTACGCGCTTGAGATGATCCAGAAGGCGAAGGACCGCGGCGTGAAGCTGCTGCTCCCGGTGGACACCATGGCCGGCGACCAGTTTGCCGCCGACTGCGCGCGCAAGGTCGTGCCGACCAATGCCATCCCGGCCGACTGGATGGGCCTGGACATCGGCCCCGAAACCATCCAACTGTTCACGGAGGCCGTCAAGGGCGCCGGTACGGTCGTCTGGAACGGCCCGATGGGCGTGTTTGAGTTCCCGGCCTTTGCTACAGGCACGGAAGCCATCGCGGCGGCGCTGGCGGAGTCCGGCGCGGTTACGATCGTCGGCGGCGGCGACTCGGCCGCTGCGGTCGAAAAACTCGGCTTCGCCGATAAGATGACGCACATCTCCACCGGCGGCGGCGCTTCGCTGGAGTTCCTGGAAGGTAAGGAGCTGCCGGGCGTTGCGTGCCTGCTGGATAAGTAAGCCGCGGAAAGGAAGCATAAAACATGAATTTGAAAGAGAGAAAAGCAATCATCGCCGGCAACTGGAAGCTCAATAAGCGCGTGGCCGAGATCCCGGCCTTCACGCAGGAGCTGCAGGCGAATCTTCCCGCTGAGCGCTGCTGCGACGTGGTCATCTGCGCGCCGTATCCGCTCATTGCCGCGCTGGAGACGGCGGGGCAGGGCTGCCACCTCGGCGTCGGCGCGCAGGACGTGTCCGAACACCAGCACGGCGCGTTCACCGGAGAGGTGTCCGCCGAGCAGCTTAGCGACCTCGGCGCCCAGTACTGCATCGTCGGCCACAGCGAGCGCCGCAGCTACCACGGCGAGACCGACCTGCAGGTCAATACCAAAACGAAGATCCTGCTCGATAACAGCATCACGCCGATCATCTGTGTCGGCGAGAGCCTTGCGCAGCGCGAGCATGACCTGACCGAGACGTATGTGGCCTATCAGGTCGCGGCAGCCTTCTCCGGCCTCACGGCCGAGCAGGCCATGCATTGCGTCATCGCCTATGAGCCCCTGTGGGCCATCGGCACCGGCAACACCGCTACGAGCGCGCAGGCGCAGGAAGTCTGTGCGTCGATTCGCGCCACGCTCGGCAAGCTCTATGACCTCGAAACGGCCAAGACGATCAGCATCCTTTACGGCGGCTCCATGAACGCGGGCAACGCGGCAGAACTGCTGGCTCAGCCGGATATCGACGGCGGCCTGATCGGCGGCGCGTCGCTCAAGCCGGTCGATTTCTCGAAGATCGTCGCCGCGACAGCGCAGGGAGCCTGCGAATGAGCAACGGGAAAGTCGCACTCATCATCCTCGACGGCTACGGCATCGGCGAGCCGAACGACGGCAACGCCATTTACACGGCAAAAACGCCGGTCATGGACGGCCTCCTGCAGCGCTGGCCGCATACGAAGCTGTCCGCCTCCGGGCTGGATGTCGGCCTGCCGGACGGCCAGATGGGCAACAGCGAGGTCGGCCACACGAACATCGGCTCCGGCCGCGTTGTGTTTCAGGATCTGCCGCGCATCACAAAGGCCATCGAGGACGGGACGTTTTTTGAAAATCCTGTCTATAGAGCTGCCCTTGATAACGCGGCGAACGGCAAGGCCCTGCATATCCTCGGCCTGCTGTCCGACGGCGGCGTGCACAGCCATATCCGGCACATTCTTGCCATGGTGAAAATGGCGCACGACCGTGGAATCCAGCGGGTGTACCTGCACTGCTTCCTCGATGGGCGCGATGTTGCACCCACGAGCGGCGCGGGCTACGTCCGGCAGCTGCGCGACTACTGTGCCGAGCTCGGCACCGGCAAGATCGCGACGCTGCAGGGCCGCTTCTACGGCATGGACCGGGACAAGCGCTGGGACCGCATCGAGGCCAGCTACAACGCCATGGTCTGCGGCGAGGGTATACAGGATCCCGACCCCGTCCACGCGATGGAGGAGAGCTATGCCGCCGGTGTGACGGATGAGTTCGTCAAGCCGGTTGTCTGTGTTCCTGATGGGAAGATCTGTTCCGGTGACAGTGTCATCTTCATGAACTTCCGTCCCGACCGCGCCCGGGAAATGACCTACGCGCTCACGCAGCCGGACTTTGACGGCTTCGCGCGCAAGGCCGTTGCGGAAAACCTGCACTACGTCTGCACGACGCGCTACGACGAGAAGCTCACCGACCTTCCGGTCGCGTTTCCGCCCGAGGAGCTGCACGATACGCTCGGCGAGATCGTCAGCGCCCACGGCCTGCGCCAGCTGCGCATCGCGGAAACGGAGAAATACGCGCACGTCACGTTCTTCTTCAACGGCGGTACGGAGACACAGTACCCCGGTGAGGACCGCGTGCTCATCCCGTCACCGCGTGAGTATCCGACCTATGATCTCATCCCCGAGATGAGCGCCGTCAAGGTTAAGGACGAGCTTGTTGAGCGCATCCGCACCGGTACATATGACATGATCGTCTGCAACTTTGCCAACTGCGACATGGTCGGCCACACGGGCGTGATGTCGGCCGCCATTCAGGCAGTCGAGTGCGTGGACCGCTGCCTCGGCGAGGTCGTCGCGGCGGCGCAGGAGATGGGCTACACGCTGCTCGTCACCGCCGACCACGGCAATGCCGACCGCATGGTCGAGCCGGACGGTTCGCCGAACACGGCCCACACGACGAATCTCGTGCCGCTGGTGCTCGTCGGCAGAGATCTGCCGCTGCGCCCGCGCGGCCGCCTTTCCGATATCGCACCCACCATGCTCGAGCTCATGCACATCGAGCCCAAACCCGCAATGACAGGCGAGAGCCTTATCGAAAAATCATAAAGGAGTATGAACATGAAGGACTATTTTGAAATTGTAGACGTCAGCGCCAGAGAAATTCTCGACTCCCGCGGCAACCCGACCGTGGAAGTGGAAGTCACGCTCGACGACGGCACCGTCGGCCGCGCGGCCGTTCCGTCCGGCGCTTCCACCGGCATCTACGAGGCCTGCGAGCTGCGCGACGGCGATAAGAGCCGTTACCTCGGCAAGGGCGTGCTCAAAGCTGTGGAGAACGTGAACGTCGAGATCGCAGAGGCGCTGCAGGGCATGAACGTCCTCGATCAGACCTCGATCGACAAGCTCCTCATCGAGCTCGACGGCACGCCGAACAAGACCCGCCTCGGCGCCAACGCCATCCTCGGCGTGTCCCTCGCGTGCGCGAAGGCCGGCGCGCTGGCGACCGGCCAGAGCCTGTATAACTACATCGGCGGCTGCAACGCCAAAACCCTGCCCGTGCCGATGATGAACGTGCTCAACGGCGGCGCGCACGCCACCGGCAGCAACGTCGATATTCAGGAGTTCATGATTATGCCTGTCGGCGCCAAGAGCTTCTCCGAGGCGCTGCGTATGTGCTCGGAAGTGTTCCATGTGCTTAAGAAGGTCGTCCCGGCCTCCGGCGTGGGCGATGAGGGCGGCTATGCGCCGAACCTCGACAGCGACGAGGACGCGCTCAAGGCGCTCGTCAAGGCCATCGAGCTTGCCGGCTACAAGCCGTATGAGGATTTCATGATCGCCATCGACAGCGCCTGCTCCGAGTGGTTCAACGCCGAGGACGGCTGCTATCATCTGCCGAAGCGCGGTATCGTCATGACCCGTGAGCAGATGGTCGACATGTATGCCGACTTCGTGGAGAAATACCCGATCATCTCCCTCGAGGACGGCATGGCCGAGGATGACTGGGAAGGCTGGCAGATGCTCATGGACCGTCTCGGCAAGAAGATCCAGCTCGTCGGCGACGATCTGTTTGTCACGAATGTCCAGCGCATCAAGAAGGGCATCGAGCTCGGCGCTGCCAATGCCGTGCTCATCAAGCTCAATCAGATCGGCACCCTGACCGAGACGCTCGACGCCATCCAGATGGCGCACCGCGCCGGCTGGACGGCCGTTGTTTCGCACCGCTCCGGCGAGACGGAGGACACCACGATCGCAGATATCTCCGTCGCCGTCAATGCCGGCCAGATCAAGACCGGCGCGCCGAGCCGCACCGACCGCGTGGCGAAGTACAACCAGCTCCTGCGCATCGAGGACGAGCTGTTTGACGTGGCGCAGTATCCCGGCAAGGATGCATTCTTCAGCATCAAAAAGTAATTTTCCCCAACCGGTATAAAAGGTGTTTGCGTGGGTGACAATACCCATGCAAACACCTTTTTTCTTGGAGGGAAACACGATGGAACCGAACAAGGACAAGAAACCGGAAAAGAAATCCGTACGCTTCATCGAAGGCAAGGGCTTCTACATAGCCCTCGTCCTGTGCGCAGCGGTGATCGGCGTTTCCGCCTGGTCACTGCTGTCGGGTACGAAGACTATGGATGACGGACGCGATCAGAACGCGGTGCTGGAAGTCACGCCCGCGCCGACGATCCCCATGCCGGCGACGCCGGCGCCCACGCCGGAGATGACGCCGGAGCCGGAAATTCCGGCCGAGGACGCAGCCGCAACGGCGGCGCAGGACAAGTACGTCTGGCCGGTGGACGGTGCCGTGCTGCGGCCGTATGCCATGACGGTGCTGGCCTATGACGAGACCATGTCGGACTGGCGCACGCACGACGGCATTGACATTGAGGCCAAATACGGCACGGTCGTCTCGGCCATGGCGGCCGGCACGGTCACGAAGGTGTATTATGACGATCTATACGGCACAACCGTCGTGACTGAGCGGGAGGACGGCCTGCAGTGCACGTACGCCAATCTCGAGTCGATCCCGACGGTGAATGTCGGCGATCAGGTCTCGGTGGGGGACACCATCGGCTCGGTCGGTGATTCCGCGGGCTGTGAGTCGGCGCAGGAGAGCCACCTGCATCTGTCGGTTGCGGCCTCCGGCCAGAGCGTGTCGCCGCTGGACTATCTGCCGCAAAAAAATTAAAAATTCGTCGCAAAACTTATTGACAACAGGAGCATTGTTTGGTACAATGCTCCTTGCGTTTGACAGTTGTCGAGACGCGAACAACATGGCGGCATAGCTCAGTTGGCCAGAGCATTCGGTTCATACCCGAAGTGTCCCCGGTTCGAATCCAGGTGCCGCTACCATGGGGATGCTGCACCCGCAGCATCCCATCTTAGGCCCGTTGGTCAAGTGGTTAAGACACCGCCCTTTCACGGCGGTAACATGGGTTCGAGTCCCGTACGGGTCACCATTTGGAGGCTTAGCTCAGCTGGTTAGAGCGCATGCTTCACACGCATGAGGTCGATGGTTCGAGCCCATTAGTCTCCACCAGCAAAATCCTGTGTTCTTTGAACACAGGATTTTCTTATTTCGGGAGGTGCTTATGAAGCTGATCGCTCTGGATCTGGATGGGACCCTGCTCAATTCGGACAAGGTTGTCTCGCAGCAAAATTTTGCCGCGCTTTCGCGCGCAGCAGAGCAGGGGCACGTGATCGTCCCAGCGACCGGACGCGCCCTCCGGGCGATTCCGGAGCAGGTGATGGCGTTCCCGTTTCTGCACTATGCTATTACGATCAATGGTGCGAAAGTATCGGACACGCGCAGCGGGGCGGTGCTCCTGCGCGCGGAGATCGCGCTCGACACTTGCTTGCGTCTGCTCGATTTTGCCGCGCGCTATGATGCGATGTATGACTGTTACTGGAACGACACCGGTTGGGTGGACCGGTCGTTTCTGGAGCGGGTGCGCTATTATAATTCCGACGAGGAAGTGGTCGCGCTCCTGCGCCGGACCCGCGCCCCGGTGGATGATCTGAAGGCTTTCCTGCGTGCAAACGATGAACCTGTCCAGAAGGTACAGCTCTGCTTTCGTGACATGGCCGAGCGCGAGACGGCTCGAACGGAGATCGCGGCGGCGTTCCCGGAGATCCTGGTCACGTCGTCCTTCCGCAACAATCTGGAGCTCAACGCGGCCGATGCGGACAAGGGCAGGGCGCTGCTGGCGCTCGCGCAGCACTTGGGCATCCCGGTTGCGGGCACCATCGCCTTCGGCGACAGCTCCAACGACCTGCGCATGCTGCGCGCTGCCGGCACGAGTGTTGCCATGGGGAATGCCGCGCCCGAGGTGCGCGCTGTCTGCGACTGCGTGACCGAAACCAATGATCGCGACGGCGTGGCAGCGTTCCTCCATGCACACGTTCTGCGCTGAAAATGAGAGAAAAAGACCGTGTTCCGGAGAACACGGTCTTTTTTGTGTTGGGAATTACTTTTTGAGGTTGGCCTTGATGACCTCGCCCAGAATGGTCATGCCTTTTTCAATCTTCTCTTCGGGCATGCAGGAGTAGTTCAGACGGATGCAGTTGTTGTGGCCGGCGTCCGGGAAGAAGCCATCGCCCGGGACGTAGGCAACGTTGCGCGCCAGGCACTGCTTTGCCATCTCGTTGGTGTTGATGTACTCCGGCAGCTCGACCCAGGTGAACAGGCCGCCGTTGGGGTGCGTGAACTTCGCCTCGGGCGGGAACTCACGCTCCATGGTCGCTATCATGACGTCGCGGCGCTTTTTGTAGCACGCACGGATGGTGGCAACGTGCTCGTCGAGGTCGAACATGTCGATGAACTTGGAGACAACGAGCTGTGCCTCGGTGGAAGCCTGCAGGGAAGCGGCCTGCGCAAGGAAGTTGTACTTCTGGAGGATCTCGCCGTCGGCGCAGACCCAGCCAAGACGGTAGCCGGGCGCCAGGATCTTGGAGAAGGTGCCGAGGAAGACAACGAGGCCCTTGGTGTCCATGCTCTTGAGCGCGGGCAGGTACTCGCCTTCAAAGCGGAGTTCGCCGTAGGGGTTATCCTCAACGACGGGGATCTCGTACTTATTGATGATGTCCATGAACTGCTTGCGGCGCTCGAGCGGCCAGGTGCGGCCGGACGGGTTCTGGAAGTCGGGGATGACGTAGATCATCTTGACGTTCTCGGTCGTGGCAAGCACTTTCTCGAGCTCTTCCATGATCATGCCGTCGCCGTCGGTGGGGATGGCGACAAAGTTCGGCTCGCAGGCCTTGAAAGCGTTCAGAGCGCCGAGGTAGGACGGGCTCTCGATGATGACGACATCGCCCTTATCGCAGAAAACACGTGCCGAGTAATCCAGACCCTGCTGAGAACCGGAGGTCACGAGGATGTTGTCAGCGCTGGTCTTGATATTGAGCTTCGCTTCCATGCGATCAGCGATCTGCTGACGGAAGTGCTCAAAACCGTTGGTGCTGGAGTACTGGAGCGCGACCTTGCCCTGTTCATCAAGGACAGCGTCGGTCGCAGCCTTGATCTTGTCAACGGGGAAGAGCTCCGGAGCGGGCATGCCGCCGGCGAACGAAAGCACTTCCGGTTTGTTGGCCAGAGCAAGGAGCTCGCGGATCGCAGAACCCTTCAGCTGACTCATTCTGCTGGAAAACTGTACCATTTCTTAATTTCCTCCTTATTTTGCAGGTAATGATGAACAAAATCATCGATTACATCTCAATTTATTTAAGCACATTTTCATAGGAAAGTAAACCGTTTCCACGAATTCCGACGAAAATTTTCGTTTTCATAATTTTTGATGTCACTTTTATTTCTTGACATAGAACAAAAAATTCGATATGATGATGTGGCAAAGGAGTGTTCAGCATGATCGGAACCACGCTCAAAAAATTGCTGGATGAACGCGAGATCAAGGTCAATGAGTTCGCGCGGCAGATCCAGGTGCCCGCGCAGACGCTTTACAGCATCATCCGGCGCGACAATATGAAGATCGATTTTGAACTGCTGCTGCGCATTTGTGATGCGCTGCATGTTCCGTTGGAGACATTCTGCGGCACCGGCAGCACCGACCAGCCGACGCCGGAGGAGTGGGAGACGCTCTGGAAGCTGCGCCGTCTGGACGACCACGGCCGCTTTGTGACCCTGCAGCTGCTCGATGCCGAGTGCGCGCGCCTGCAGGCTGCCGAGCAGCAGCCGGAGCAGAATAAGATCATTCCGCTGTATATGACGCCGGCCGCCGCCGGCTACGCCTCGCCTGCCTTTGGGGACGACTATGAGGATTATGCTGTCGCGGCAGATTCGGAGGCAGATTTCGCGGTTCGCATCGCGGGCGACAGCATGGAGCCGTATATTCATGATGATTCCATCGTGCTCGTCAAGCGTGGTGCTACGATCTGCGACGGGGACATCGGCCTGTTCTTCGTGGACGGTGATATGAAGTGCAAGCAGTATTGTCAGGACTACCTTGGCAATGTGTATCTGTTTTCTCTCAACCGCGCGCGCAAGGACGCGGATGTGACCATCAGCGCCTCGTCCGGCATCACCATTTGCTGCTTTGGGAAGGTGCTGCTCAAGGGCAAGATCCCGCTGCCGCAGGACTGAAGAAGAAACGGCCATCCGCCGATCGGCGGATGGCCGTTTTGCATTTTGCATATCGTTTATGTATCAGCGGTACATGAAGGAGTAGTCCACATTCAGGTCGCTGCCGGTCCAGGAGCCGTCGAGTTTGCTGAGCGCACGTGCGTAGCCCTCTTCGTCCTCTTTGTATGGGCGCGGGCGGTAGTCGTTCTTGCTGTCCGTGCTCGACAGGCGGCAGGGGATGAGGTCGTAACCGTCGACGGTCCAGTTGTCGCCGTCTTTTTTCACGGTCACCTGCGCGATCGCCGTGTCCACGTCACGCGGGGCGGTGTTGCCGCCGAAGCTGAAGTTGCCGAGGCTGTAGAAAATATAGCCGCCGTTGTAGGCTTCCATTTTCTGCAGAACGTGCGGGTGCGTGCCGAAAACGATGTGCGCGCCCGCGTCAATGGCCGCGTGAGCGAAGGATTCCTGATTGGCAGTCACCTTGTAGCTGCCCTCCGTGCCCCAGTGCGGCGCGAAGATCAGGATATCCGCCCCGGCATCCTTGAGCTTCTCAATACCGGCGGTGATGTTGCTCTTGCTCAGGCCGGTCCACCCCGGACAGTAGATGCCGATCTTCAGCCCATGCTCGGTCGTGACCACCTTGGATTCCCCGGCGGCCGCCCACGGAACACCGGCGGCGTCCAGCGCAGCCTTCGTGTCCGTGACGCCCTTGGTACCAAAGTCGTCCGTGTGGTTGTTGCCGAGCGTGACACATTCAACACTGCCCTGCGCGAGAATGTCCGCATAGGACGATGGGCCGCGGAAGTAGAACAGGGAAGAGGACTTGAGCTTTTCATCCGAAAAAGTGCACTCAAGGTTCGCAAGCGTAAATTCATCCTGATTCAGATACTCCACTACGCCGGAAAACGGCCAGGGCGTCCCGTTTTTATCGATATAGCTGTCAAAGTCGTGCCCGGTCTGGATCGAGGCGAGTGTGCAGTCGCCGACCATGGAGATGACAAACGTGTCCGGTTCCTTCGGCTTATCGGCGTTTTGCACTGGGCGCGGCGTGCCGGCTGCGCTGGCGCGGTCGGGCATTGTGATGGGGTCCTTCGCCAGAACATTGCAGGTCATGACCGTGACCCAGGCGCCGAGGCCAATGGCGAGCACGAGCACGACGATCAAAAAAATACCGGATTTGGAGAGCTTCATGGCGTCACCTTTTCAAAACAAACTAATAGCAATATTATAAACGACCGGTCGGAAAATGTAAATATCGCATTTCGCTCTTGTCCGCACGCCGCATTCGGGGTACAATAGGGCGATACCATTTGGAGTGTAGATGCTATGGAACGAAATGATCCGAAAATTCTCATCACGGACAAGGCGGCACGCAGTCTGCGCAGCGGTCATCCGTGGGTTTATGCAGACGAAGTGCTGCAGGCGGACGCCGCCTGCGTCAATGGGCAGATCGTGGATGTGACCACGCGCGGCGGCCACTGGCTTGGTGCCGGGTTTTATAACAGCGCGTCCAAGATCCGCGTGCGCGTGCTCTCGCGCAACGCGAATGACCGTTTCGATGAGGCGTTCTGGGCGCGGCGCATCCAGTACGTGGTCGATTACCGCCGCACGGTCATGGGGCCGGATTTCGATAACTGCCGCCTGATTTTCGGCGAGGCGGACGGCTTCCCGGGTCTGACGGTCGATCGTTTCGGCCCAATCCTGGTCGCGCAGGTGCTCTCGCTGGGCATGGAGCTGCGCAAGCCGCAGCTGTTCGCGCTCCTGCTGCAGACGCTGCGTGCGGGCGGTGAACAGATTGACGCGATCTACGAGCGCAACGACGTGAAGCTCCGGCAGAAAGAGGGCATGGAGCAGGGGACCGGCTTTGTGACGCTGGATGGCCTGCGGACAGACCTGGGCGGGCATGTGACGATCCGTGAAAACGGTATCCTGTACGACGTGGATTACATCCACGGACAGAAAACCGGCTTCTTCCTCGACCAGAAGTATAACCGCCGCGCGGCGGCCCGGCTTGCTCCGGGCAAGCGCGTGCTCGACTGCTTTACGCACACCGGCGCCTTCGGGCTTAACTGTGCAGCTGCGGGCGCAGCATCCGTTGTATCGGTGGATGTATCGGAAGATGCGCTCGCGACCGCGCGGCGCAACGCAACGCTCAATGGCCTGCAAGATCACGTGGAGTATCTCTGTGCCGATGTATTTGATCTGCTCACGAAGCTGGCCGAGCAAAAGCGCGGGGCATATGATTATATCATCCTTGACCCGCCGGCCTTCACCAAGAGCAGTGCGACCGTGGCCAACGCCATCCGCGGCTATAAGGAGATCAATCTCAAGGCCATGCGCATCCTGCCGCGCGGCGGATATCTCGCCACTTGCTCGTGCTCGCACTTCATGACGGACGACCGTTTCCGCGCCATGCTTGCGGATGCCGCCAAGGACGCGCAGGTCTCCCTGCGGCAGATCGAGGCTCGACAGCAGGGGCCGGATCATCCGATCCTCTGGAACGTGCCGGAGACGGATTACCTGAAGTTCTACCTGTTTCAGATCGTTTGACATAGACAAAAAAGCCCGTTGGCATTTGCCAACGGGCTTTTCCATATATGGATTTACAGCACGTTCATGAGGTTGAACGCAATAATCAGGCCAGCGAACACGATGGAGACCGTGGAGCAGAGCTTGATGAGGATGTTCAGGGACGGGCCGGAAGTATCCTTGAACGGGTCGCCGACGGTATCGCCAACGACAGCCGCCTTGTGCTGGGGGCTGCCCTTGCCGCCGTGGTTGCCGCGCTCGATATACTTCTTCGCGTTGTCCCAGGCACCGCCCGCGTTGGACATGAACACGGCCATCGCAAAGCCGGTGACGGAAACACCGCCGAGCAGGCCGACAACACCAGTGGGGCCAAGGATCAGGCCGGTGACGATCGGAACGACAACAGCCAGCAGCGCCGGAGCGACCATCTCATGCAGGGCGCCCTTGGTGCACAGGCTGACGCAGGCAGCGTAATCCGGGTCTGCCTTGTAGTCCATGATACCGACGATCTCGCGGAACTGACGGCGCACTTCCACGACGATGGACTGCGCAGCGGTCTGCACGGCGCTCATGGTCAGCGCGGAGAAAACGAAGGTGAGCATCGCGCCGATGAACAGGCCGACCAGGACGGACGGACTCGTCAGCGTGAAGTTGAGGGTCTCGGGCGTGCGGGTCTGCACGATGTTGACGTAGGACACGAGCAGCGCCAGAGCGGTCAGGGAAGCAGAGCCGATCGCGAAGCCCTTGCCGGTGGCAGCGGTAGTGTTGCCGAGGGAATCAAGAGCGTCGGTACGGTCGCGGACTTCTTCCGGCAGACCGGACATCTCAGCGATACCGCCGGCGTTGTCGGCCACGGGGCCGTAAGCGTCGGTCGCCAGGGTGATGCCGAGGGTGGAGAGCATGCCGACAGCGGCGATACCGATGCCGTACAGGCCCTGGTTGAACTCAGCGGTGAACGCACCGCTGGCGTCGATGATCGTGGTGGTGCCGCCTGCGCAGAAGTAGCTGAGCAGGATAGCGACGGAGACGATCAGAATGGAAGCCATGGTGGACTTCAGGCCCAGAGAGATACCGCCGATGATGATCGTGGCGGAGCCGGTCTCGGAAGCGGCGGCCAGCTTCTGCGTGGGCTTGTAGTTGTCAGAGGTGTAGTACTCGGTGAAGTAGCCGATGGCGCAGCCGCCGATGAGGCCGCAGAGGATGGCAATGTAAACACCCCAGCAGTGCTGCTCGGGTCCGAGAATCAGGTAGGACAGGGGCAGGGCGAGCACAGCGGAGAGGGCGGCAGCCGTGTAGGTGCCGGTGCGCAGGCTCTTGAGCAGGGACATCTGGGTGGCGTCTTCCTTCGTCTTGATGAGGAAGGAGCCGATCAGCGAGCAGACAATGCCGCAAACGGCCAGCGCGACGGGCAGCAGCATGCCGCTCCAGCCATAGTTGGCGGCGGCGCTCAGCGCGAAGGTGGCAAGGATGGAGCCGACATAGGACTCATACAGGTCAGCGCCCATACCGGCAACGTCGCCGACGTTATCGCCAACGTTGTCCGCGATGGTCGCGGGGTTGCGCGGGTCATCTTCCGGAATACCGGCTTCGACTTTACCGACGAGGTCGGCGCCGACGTCTGCAGCCTTGGTGTAGATGCCGCCGCCGACACGGGCGAACAGCGCGATGGACGATGCGCCGAGGGAGAAGCCGAAGAGGATGTTGTAGTTGCCGGTGATTATGTAGATAAGGCTGCATCCGAGCAGGCCGAGACCGACAACGCACATGCCCATGACGGAGCCGCCGGAGAACGCGACGCTGAGCGCCTTGTTCATGCCGCTGGTGAGAGCGGCGCTGGCGGTGCGGACGTTCGCCTTGGTGGCGACGCGCATTCCGAAAAAGCCCGCAAGTATCGAGAAGCATGCTCCGATGACGAAGCAGACGGCGGTGCCGAAGTCAATGAATATAGTGATCAGCACAAACAAAACTACGATAAATATCGCAAGTATTTTATATTCGGCGCGAAGGAAGGCACTTGCGCCTTCGGCAATAGCGGCTGCGATCTCCTGCATCCGGCTGTTTCCCGCATCGCACTTGCTGACATAGCGCGCCTTATAAAGTGCGAAGAGAAGTGCAACCGCCGCGAAGAGCGGAGTCAACCATATCATCTTGTCCATTTTGAGGTCTCTCCTGTGTAATGAAATGTGTACCGGATATTTTGCCTTGTGTTTGTGTATTTTAGCCTATAAATCATCTTTTTTCAAGGTCGGTCGGCATTAAAATTTTGCATTTTGACGAATTTCAGTTAAAACGCTGAAATGTTAAGATAATTAGCGCCGCATATAGGCATAATCAACAAATTTTTCGTATTTCTGCATGCCATGATTTTATACATATTTTATGTTATGTCAAAAATTGTGCAGTAAAATCATTTCAT
>ERZ834722.2652-NODE-2652-length-13565-cov-4.624648_pt1 | contig 13565 bp, 9 predicted proteins | sample MGYA00519576_ERZ834722 | MGnify/ENA primary metagenome ERZ834722 (study PRJEB31850, sample SAMEA3708759) | human gut metagenome | biome: human gut; feature: human-associated habitat; material: faeces | place: China | collected 2014 ...
AACGCGGGTTTTCCAAGTGCCCGAGATTGCCCCGAAAGAGGAGCGCCGCGTACTTTGGTACGCAAGCGACGGTTTGAGGGGCAAGGTCGGGTGCCTGGGGAAGCCCTACAGCTCGAGTTCGTTGAGGCGCAGGATTGCCACGATGTAGATCTTGAGCGCCTGCTTGAGCTGTTCCTCGTTGGCGCACTCATTGGGGCCGTGCATCTGGCCGCCCCATGCGGGCAGCTCCAGGCCGGTCTCCTCGGGGCCAAACGAGACGGCGCGGGCAAAGTTGCGTGCGTACGTGCCGCCGCCCATGGCAAAGGGCTCAGCATGCTTGCCCGTAAACTCGTTATAGGTATCAATAAGCGCCTTCACGGCCGGATCGTCGGCAGAGACCGAGAACGGCACCTTCGCACGACCCACACGGCACGTCACGCCAAAACGGCCCACGAGCGGATCGAGCTGCTCGCGGATGGTATCGGCACTCGTGCTGTCGGGGAAGCGCACGTCGATGACCTGCTCGATGTGGCCATCCACCACACGGATGACGCCGGGATTGCTGGTGAGCGGGCCAAACGCGGGGCTCGTCGCATCGATGCCCAAGCCGCGGCCATAGGCGTCCGCATGCACAAAAGCCAAAAACTTGACAAACTCGTGCTCCGCAGGCGTCAACAGGCGCTCGTCACGGGCGCCAAACGCATCCTCGGCCTCGCGCAGATACGCCACGATGAGGCCGACGGCATTGATCGTTCCCTCGGGCATCGAGGCATGACCGCCAATGCCGTGGGCGAAAATCTGGGCATGTCCGTTGTCGAGTGCTGTGATCTCCAGGCGGTCGGCGTTCTCGACCGGTGCCGGCAGCTCATCGGCGTCAATCGCAAGCTCGCAGATAGACTGCGACGGAATGGCGTTGCTCGCCTCGGCACCGCTCCAGGACACAATACGGCCGCCGTCGATCTTGGAGCTCACAAATGTCGCCCCAAACTGGCCCTTCTCGGCATTGCAGACCGGGAACTCGGCATCGGGCGTAAACAGAAAGTCGGGGTCTGCGTGGTTCTCCAGATAATGGTGAACGTCGGACATGCCCACTTCCTCATCGCAGCCCAGCAGCGCGCGGAAGGTATAGCGCGGCACAATGCCGTGTTTGAGCAGATAAGCGCCAGCGTAGAGCGACAGCACCGCCGGGCCCTTGTCGTCGATCACGCCGCGGCCGAGCAGCCAGCCCTCGCGACGCTCCATCGCAAATGGGTCGGTATTCCAGCCGGGGCCGGCAGGCACCACGTCCACATGACAGATAGTCGCGAGCTGCTTATCGCCGCGACCCGGAATATCGGCGATGCCCACAAAGCCCTCGTCATCACTCGTCTGGTAGCCGAGCTTTTGCGCAATGCCGAGCGCGCAATCGAGCGCATCACGGACCGGGCGGCCAAACGGCGCGCCGGGCTCCGCATCGGCAGCAACGGCCACAGACGGATAGCTCACCAGCTGCTCGATATCGGCGACGACATCTTCCCAGACCTCGTCGACGTACTCGGTAACGCTCTGCTCCACCTGATTCATGGACGACCTCCTTACCAGTAAGGGGCAAGTGTGCCGCCCCTCACATCAAATACCTATATAGCGAAAAGTTTAGCAAGCTCGGCCACCGAGTGCACCACCGCATCGGCGCCCGCTGCCTCGTGCTCGCCCGGCGCCGCCGCGCCCGAATAGATGCCGATGCACGGCACGCCCATCGCGTGCGCGCCCTCGACGTCGTTAAAGCGATCGCCGATCATCACGGCATCGTCCGCCGTCGCGCCGAGCGCCGCCAGGGCATCGCGAACCGAATCGGCCTTGGTCTCGCGCCCCTGCGGCGGATTCATGCCAACCACGGCTCCGAACTGAGAAAGACCAAGCTCATGCACCATGTCGATGCATTTGGCCTCCATGCGTGACGTCGCCACGGCCATACGCTTGCCCCGGGCGGCCAACTCATCCAGCAGCTCGGGAATCCCATCGAACACGGGGTACTCCTCCGGTCCCAGCTCATCAAAAAAGGCGCGGTACTCGTCGGCCACCACAAGCGACTCCTCGCGGGAAAAGCCGTAAAAGTCGTGAAAGCTCTTCCACAGGGGCGGCCCGATCATGCGGCGCAGATCACCCATCTGCGTCTCCGAAAACCCGCGCGCAGCCAGCGTCTTGCGCGTCGAGGTCATCACTGCCCGACCCGTATCGGCCACCGTGCCGTCAAAATCGAACAGCACAACCGGCCGCTCGCAAAGTTGCAATGCCGCCATCGGCACCCTTCTTCCCCAGTTGATGATTTCCACACCACCGCTTCAAACTGTTGACTATTCAACAATTGAACCTAGCAATGTAGAGCAACTCCACTATACTTGTCGCACTTTGCTTTCAGAAGGCGGCGCTGCCGCGCCCCAACGAAAGGTGCAATTATGTCTTTTGCCATCATAACCGACTCCACGTCGGACATCTCCCCCGCCCGTGCCCAAGAGCTCGGCATTTACGTGATTCCGCTGCATGTGATTATCGAGGGCGAGGACCTGCTCGACCAGGTGCAGATTACCGCCGAGGAATACGTCGCCCGCATGGCTGGCTCCGAGCAGCTGCCGCACACCTCGCAGCCGAGCGCCGGCGAGTTCAAGGCACTCTTTGACCGTGTGCTCGCCGACGGCCACGACAGCGCGATCTTTATCTCGCTGTGCAGCGAGTGGTCCGCCTGCTATTCCAACGCATGCCTGGTCGCCGAGACCCACGAGCTCGACGTGCGCTGCATCGATTCGCGCACTGGCTCGGGCGCCGAGGGCCTGCTGGTGGAGTACGCACTGGCCATGCGCGAAGACGGCCGCAGCTTGGACGAGACCGAGGCGCAGATCCGCGCGACGCTGCCCGACGCCCACCTGCTGCTGATTCCCCGCACGCTCGAGAACCTCGTTAAGAACGGCCGCGCGCCCAAGCTCGCCGGCCAGCTCACGCAGATGCTCAACATTCGCCTAGCCGTTTCGCCGGAGTGGAAATCGGGCGAGATCAAGGCCATCAAAAAGGGCCGCGGCGCCAAGCGTATCGTCGCCAGCACCATGGCAGACTGCCTCACGTTTTTGGACGAGCACCCGGGCTCAAGCGTGCGCGTGCTCACGACCGGCGCCGCCGAGGAGCAGGAGCTCGTCAGCCAAGCGCTCGCGGGCCAAGACTACGTAGACGCCGGCACCGGCCCCATCGGCTGCACCATCGCCACCCATGTAGGCGTCGACGCAATAGCCATCAGCTACTGCCCCCACTACCAACCTGCCAATTAGGGACAGGTTTATTTTGGCAGGTTTTATCTGGGCAAACGTTAAACAGTAACAAAGGCTTGCCTGGCAAGATCGGACATGCCAAAGCCGTCGAACAACCGAAGTACACCCAGCCACAACAAAGCCATCACGCCGACGCGCCGCAACTCAAGGCGCGCCGGCGTCTTTTTAGGAGTCGCGGCGGAAAAGGGGCCGTTTTAGCCAAAAGGCCGCGAAACGCTTCCCATTACGCCGCAACTTCATTGCCGCCCAACCAGCCAATCGAGAAATTGGCGGCGATCGATGCTTTGTCCAACCCCCTTGCGATACCCTCTGGGCAAAAAATGGCAAATATGAGTACTGTTACCAGTTTAGTAACAGCGAAATCTGGCTGAATTTGCCGTCTTCTGTCAATTCCGAGCGTCATAAAGTCCCGAATCGTCATATTTAGAGGGTTGATTCTATCCAATCCGAATCGATTGGTCTTAAATACTTTCCTGATGATATGTTACTGCTCAAACCACAGTACTCATATTTGCCATTTTTTGCCCACAGGGTCTATTCGAGGATAGTTTCCTGCGCCTCCAGCCCACCTCATGGCCGCCAAAACCCATTCAGCAACAGCTACCGCACATTTTGACATCAGCCAAACACCACTCACGGAGCTGTACTCCGCTATCGCCGAACCAAAATCAGAGCCGAGTCCCTTAAAAATCAAAATAACGTACCCTCATTTCAATGAACTCCGACAAGAACGGCATTTACATGAGCACCGTCACGCATCAATACGCCCTCATCGGGGGCACGCTATTCCAATTCAAGAAAATCGTCGCCCATGTATCGGAGCCGCACAGCCAAATCGTCATCTGCGGCAACGGTCCAGACATCCGTTACGCAACACTGGAAGAATGGGAGAAAGCTGGCGAATCTTTCGATAGACGGGCGCAGGTCGAGGGTGTCGTCACCAGTGCGAGCCCAGCGCGCGACAAACTCGAGCTCTTTCGCAATCTCTTTACTGGCCGCAAAGATGTTTACGCCCATGGGTACCGCAGAAAAGACGGGGGAATCGGCTATACGCCCGCCTGCGCAAACGAGTGGAAGTCAGGCATTTGTCCCAAAGCAAATCGTCAGAAAACCAAATGCGCTGAATGCGGCAACCGCGTCTTCCCCGAGTTGAGCGATACCGCGATCATCTCCCATTTCAAGGGCAGTGACGACAGACTCCGAGACGTCATAGGTCAATATGTTCTCGATAATGACAGCAACACAAAAGTCCTGGTCATCGACTTTGACGGAGCCGATTGGAAAGAAGCGACAAACGCCATTCGGCTTGTCGCAAAAAACCATGGAATCGATGCTGCAGTCGAGCGATCGAGATCAGGTAACGGCACACATGTCTGGTTTTTCTTCCTAGAGCTCACCAGCGCGAAGATCGCACGAGAATTTGGAAGCAGCCTTATCACCGAAGCGGCGGCGCTCAACAAGACAATCACCTTTGAAGCTTTTGACCGGATGCTGCCCGCGCAGTCCACCATTCCTGAGGGAGGCTTTGGAAATCTCATAGCGCTGCCTTTTCAAGGAAAAGCGCAGCGAAAAGGGAACAGCGTATTTGTTGACGAGCAATTTGAGCCCTTTCCCGATCAATGGCTTTACCTTTCTCAAATCCAGTTAATCCCGCGCACGACGGTGCAAAATCTGATCGAGAGCATCGACAATAGGTCGCACGGAATAGCGGCTGCGACGGCGGCAAACACCGCCGCACCGCATTCCCAGAGGCCGCGAAAGCGGCTTCCGCTCACACCGCGGGACCTCCCGTCATCGCTGTCCGTCACGCAGGCCGATATGCTCTATATCCCCGAAAAATCTCTGAGTCCCGCAGCTCAAATGGAAGTCCGCAGGCTTGCAACATTTGCCAACCCAGAATTCTTCCGCGCGCAATCTATGCATCAATCGGTATTCGGCAAACCGCGGTACATAGACCTCAGCGAACTTAGAGACGGCTGCGTCGCGATTCCCAGAGGCTGCAAGACTCAGCTTGAGCGGCTGCTTCAAGAAGCCGGCGTTGCTGCCCACTATTCAGACAAGCGCCAGTCTGGAAATCCAATTGTAATGACATTTAAAGGGACTCTTCGCCCTGAACAGCAAATTGCCGCTGAACAAATGCTCGGCCATGAAGACGGGATCATGTCTGCACCGACGGGTTTCGGGAAAACCGTCATTGGAGCCTATCTTATTGCTGCCATCGGTCTTCCAGCGCTCGTCATCGTTCCCAAGACTGCGCTCATTGCCCAATGGAAAACCCAGCTCGAACGATTTCTCGACATCACGGACAACAGAGAGCCCGTCCGAACCCCAAAAGGACGAATCAGCAAAAGGCAGCCTCCGCTCATTGGTCAAATCGGAGGAGGCAAAACCGCCATAAGCCATCTCATCGACGTTGCTTCATTCCAGTCTTTGTCCAGCAAGGACCCCCAGACCGAAGAACCAATAGCCAAGGAGTTCGTTCGTGATTACGGCCTCATCATCTGTGATGAATGTCACCATGCAGCCGCACCACAGCTTGAGCTCGTCCTCAAGTCCGCTCCAGCCAAATATGTATACGGCCTTTCCGCGACGCCCGAACGCTCGGACGGACTCACGCGAGCACTCTCAATGCTCTGCGGCCCGCTTCGCCATGCCATTGATCCAAAAACGCAAGCAATCCAACAGGGAATTCAGCGCGTTGTTAGGCCGCGTTTTACCGGAGTTCGACTACCCGCCTACGAACCAGGGGCGTCCTTTAATCAAGTTCTCGATCTCCTGTGTGCGCACACAGCGAGAAACGAAGCAATTGTCGACGATGCCCTCGAGACCGCGTCAAACGGTCGACATCCGCTTGTGCTATCCAAAAGGAAAAAACATGCCGAAGAGCTATGTAGGCTGCTTCAAAGCCGCGGACACGAACCTATACTCTTAACCGGAGAAATCGACGCCAAAGAAAGAAAGGCAATACTGAACAGCCTTCCCGGCTTCGAGCATGAGCATCGAATTATCATCGCAACCGAAGGCCTTCTGAGCGAGGGTTTCGACCTGTCTTACCTTGACACTCTGCTCATTGCCACACCGATATCTTGGGACGGCAGCATAACGCAGCAGGCAGGCAGACTACATAGAAGTCACGAGGGCAAGCAGCGGGTTGAGATATTCGACTATGTTGATTTGTCGATACCCATGCTCGCGCGTATGTACCAGAAGAGACTCAAGACCTACGCAAAGCTAGGATATGAAGTCTTTGCAGCAAATGACAACAAACGGGCCGATCAAAACATCCTCGTTAGGCCGGCAAGGGCCGTGGAGGCCTTAGCGGATGACATCGCGCGCGCAACGAAAAGCATTTTTATTGCCGCGCCCTACGCATCCGCTGCATGCCTCGCAAAGCTCGCTGCCGTACTCACAGGCGCCGCCGCCCGTGGGATTGCCCTTGAGATTTCAATTGCCTCGACTCCGCACAATGACGTGAAAGCGATTTTTACCGAGATGAACGTCGACTATTCCATCAAAGCCGAAGGGCGCCTGTGCGCGTCAGTAATTGACGAGGAAACCGTCTGGTACGGAACCATTCCATTACTGGCCTTTCCTAAGAAAGAGGACTGCAGCATCCGTTTCAAAAGCAGCGAAGTTGCAGCCGAACTTTTAAGCGAAATCCAGCGAAGAGGAGAACCGGAGGTCGCAGCCACGAACGGGACGTCTCCAACAGTTACGGTGGAATAGGGGCCATTTTTGGCCAATCGGCCGCGAATCAATCCCTATTCCCCCGCGAATCATAAGCGAGCAATCAGCCCTGCGGGCCCTGGAATAGTTCCTCATGCGAGCCCATTCTGACCAGCCGGATCACAGGATTAGTCTTATGCGGCAAGTAGAGAACGACCACATCGACCAAGCCATCGGATAGATGGAAATCGATGTGGCCGTTGTAGTTGCCGCCCGGGTTTGAAAGCTCGTGGGCACCATATTCCGCGGGAAGCGAGCCGTGAGCCGCAAGCTCTGCGACTGCCGCCTTAAACTCGGTTTTTAGCTGCGGATGGATGCGCATCGTCCGTTTGTAATCCGCCTTAAACTGAGCCTCGACCTTAATCTCAAACATCGCTAGTCCTCATCGAGGAATGATATAAGCTCATCAGCGTTATTGAATGACGGGCTGTCGTCCGGCAGAATCCCCAACTCATGAGCTTCGGCGATCACCATGGCACGCCTCGTTGCCTCGTTGGGCACCTCCGCCCTTCCTACGATCTCAAAAGGAATCTTTCGTTGATTTACCAGCTGCCGAACAGCAAGGTTGAGATACGAATTGAGACTCAGACCAACCGTATCCAAGAACTCAGTCGCCTGTTCCTTGAGCCCCTCTTCGATGCGAACCGTCGTAGGCTTAACCGTTGCAGTAGACATACGCGACCTCCTCGCCTCGTCTTTTGCATCAGTATACCCAATTTCGATGGCAGTCTGATGTTAAATAGCATCAGTATGCCGTTCACATTGCTATAACAACAGTCACAGCACCCTACATCAGCCCGCTCAGGGCAATGTCAACGGCCTCGTTGAGGTCGTCGGTGATGTGCACCAGCTCCGGATCGAGCGGGCTAATCATACCGGCGTCCATCACCGGGCCGTTGAGCCAGTCGAACAGGCCCTGCCAGTACTCGGTTCCCACCAAAACGAGCGGCATGCGCTTGACCTTGTGCGTCTGTACCAGCGTGAGCACCTCGAACATCTCGTCGAGCGTACCAAAGCCACCAGGAAACACGATGGCGCCCGAGCTGTATTTGACGAACATGGTCTTGCGCACAAAGAAGTAACGGAAGTCCATGCCAAGGTTCACGTATTTGTTGAGCCCGTGCTCGTGCGGCAGCTCGATACCCAAGCCGACCGACTTGCCGTTGACACTCGCCGCTCCCCTGTTGGCCGCTTCCATGATGCCGGGGCCGCCGCCGGTGATGACCGCCACGCCACGTTGCGCGATCTTGCGCCCGACGGTGCGCGCCGCCTTGTAGAGCGGATCGGTCTTGGGCGTGCGGGCGCTACCGAAGATAGTCACCGCAGGTCCAAGCTCGGCAAGTGCGCCAAAGCCATCGACAAACTCTGCCTGAATTCGCAGCACGCGCCAGGGGTCGGCGTGCAGCCAGTCAGTCGACTCCTCGGGCGCCAGCAGGTTGGCGTAGGTGTTGTCCTTAGGAATCATGGGGCCGCGCATGACCACGGGGCCGCGGCGGTACGTCTCGTCGTAGGCAGGCTCGCCCTCGACGTTCTCATTCTTAATCATGGGTACTCCTATCGAGAAATAGAAAAACGGGCGGGGTCGACGCCATGCGTCAAACACCCGCCCGAACATCAACTATTCGGTATGGTACCCACGATGCATCAAGCACTTACAAGCTATCGGCCAGCGGTCGCGCAGCCGGTGTCAGCGAATGTGACGACCGGCTGGCGCTCGACCATTGCCGTTGCCCACGCTCTGCAAGCGTGTCTGTCGCCCTTAGTAATCCACCGCGGCAGGACTATTCATCCAATCGCTCACGAATGCGCCGTAGCGGCCCTCGATAATGGCCTGGCGGGCACGCTGCATAAGGTTGAGCAGGTAGTAGATATTGTGCATCGAAAGCAAAATGCCGCCGAGCATCTCCTTCTGCGTGACCATGTGGCGAATGAGCGCGCGGCTGTAGCCGCCCGTGCACACCGGGCAGGTGCAGGTGGGGTCGATGGGGCCGTCGTCGTGCGCAAAGCGCGCGTTACGGAAGTTAAGGCGACCTTCACTGGAGAACGCCGTACCCATGCGACCGGTGCGCGTCGGCAGCACACAGTCGAACATGTCGATGCCCACGCCCACGCCGCGTACGAGCGTGGTGGGGTTGCCGACACCCATCAGGTAGCGCGGCTTATGCTTGGGCATGTACTCGCTCACGAGCGGCGCCAGGGTCTCGAACATGGTCTCGTGATCCTCGCCCACCGAATAGCCACCGATACCATAGCCCGGGAAGTCGCCGCACTCCTCCAGATGGCGCAGCGAACGCAGGCGCAGATCCAGGTGCATGCCGCCCTGAACGATGCCAAAGAGCGCCTGGTCATCGCGGGTATGCGCCTTATAGCAGCGCTCGGCCCACATGCTCGACAGCTCAACGGCGCGCTCAACGTAGGCGCGCGTGGCGGGATAGCCCGGGCACTGGTCGAGCTGCATGCAGATATCGGAGCCGAGTTTCATGGCGATTTCCATGTTGTCCTCGGGCGTCCAAAACACGTGGCGGCCGTCGTAATCGTTGACAATAAAGCGCACGCCCTCATCGGTGAGCTTGACGGCATCGTTGTGGCTGAAGACCTGGAAACCGCCCGAGTCGGTGAGGATGGGGCCGTGCCAGTTCATGAACTTGTGCAGGCCGCCCAGCTCGGCGATGGTATCCTCGCCGGGACGCATGGACAGATGATAGGTATTGGCGAGCACGATCTGGGCGCCGAGCTTCTTGACAGTCTCGGTAGGAATGCCCTTGACGTTTGCCTTGGTGCCCACGGGCATAAAAATCGGCGTCTCGATGTCGCCGTGCGGGGTGTGCAACACGCCGGCACGCGCGTGCGTCGTCGGGTCCTCGGCGATCAGGTCGAATTTAAAGAGGCTCTGGTCCATAAACTGGAACTCCTTGGTTGCGGTTCATACGCAGACCATTATACGAGCAACCAGCAAACCGCACCGACTCGACAGAAACTAGTGCAAAGGGGACAGCAAACGAGCGTGGATTTTCGGACGCCCATCTCATGAGAGTGGATAATCTCCCGCTTTGGCCAGAAACACAGACCAAAAACGGAAGATTATCCACTCTCATGCGGCGGGTACTCATTTAAGTACGTCCCCAATGAGTGGAGCTATTTACCAGCCGCGGCAACGCCGATGTTTTGGCAAAGACAGCGAGCGGGTCGCATTTGAGACAAGGTGACGTGAAACGAAAGGGCGCTGACCTTCTGGTCGCGCCCTTGAAGTTGAACGTCAGATTGTCCAAATGCGGCCCGCGCAGCGTCGGCCCGTTACGCGGTTTGGTAAAACCGCGTAACTCCTACGGACGCTGGCCCATGCCACCCTCGAGGGTGACGGTCTCGCCGTTCATATACTTAAAGTCGGAACCGCAGAGCTGAACGACAACGCGGCCGATTTCCTTCTCGACGTCGCCGTAGTGACCCGCCGGCGGCATGTGGACGTTGGCCTTGAACGCCTCGGGATAGGCATCCTGGAAGTTCTCGAGCGCAGCGGTCCAAGCAAGCGGGCACACAATGTTGACGTTGATGCCGTCTTTGCCCCACTCGTTGGCGGCAACGCGAGTCAGACCGCGGATGCCCTCCTTGGCAGCGGCGTAGCTGCACTGGCCGTAGTTGCCAAACAGGCCGGCGCCCGAAGCAAAGTTGACCACGGAGCCCTTGGTCTCCTTCAGGTGCGGGTAGGCCTTCTGCATATACAGATAGGTGGCATACAGACCGGAGTAAATGGCCAGGTTAAACTGGTCCATGGTGTGGTCGGCGATGGTCACACCCGAGGCGCTGGCCTGGGCGTTGTTGACGACGGCGTCGATGCGGCCAAACTCGGCAATGGCCTTGTCGATGACGTTCTGAACGACAGCCTCGTTGTCCTGACCAGCAGAAACATCGGCCTGAACAGGCAGAACCTTGACACCGTACTCGGCCTCGAGGGATTCCTTGGCGGCCTCGAGCTTGGCGACGTTGCGGCCGGTGATGACGAGGTTTGCGCCCTCCTTGGCAAAAGCGATATCGATGCCGTAGCCGATGGAACCAGCGGAGCCGTCCTTAAGCGTGGCCTTGCCGCCGCCGGTAACGATCACGGTCTTACCAGTGAAAAGTCCCATACAAAGTCCTTTCAAATCGCGACGGGCCTGCCCGTCGACTGCGCGCATCCAACTTCACGCGCCAAAAGCTGAAATGCAACTTTAGCGGGTTCAAGCGAAAAATAAAGCCCATGGCAGGCGAACGGCGCAACGTCTTTCGGCGAAGGGAATGTCAAGTACAAACTGGATAAAGTGGCCGAGTTTTTGCTATCGACGCGAGCCATCGAACACGTTTTGAAACTTTGCTGCAGCGCGCGGGATGTCGGCGCGAGACTTTATCATAGGGTGACAAACAACGATGAGGAGCACATGCCTATGACAGACGAGCTGGACCCCCAGACTCAACAGCATATTGATAATTCCGCAGACACCATTGACGACTGCGATACTTCCACCAGAAGCGATGGCGGCATTGATGCCGCTGTCGAGGAGGCTCCTGCCGCCGCAGACGAGGCCGCAGACGCAAATGTCGCCGCAGAGCAAGACAAAGAAGAGCAGCTAGAGCAGCCGGACCCGAGCGATACTGAGCCCAAGGCTGAGAACGCTCCGCAAGCAGCAGGCCCCATCGAGGTGTCTTCGGAAGAAGAGCTCGACGCCGTCATGGACTCCATGATGGATGCCGTCAAAGCGATGAAAGACGCTGTCGCCGATGCCGATGTCGACGCCGAGGAAGAGGAAGCTGCCGAGGCCGCCTCGACGTTTGTGCCCGGCGAGACCCCGGTTGCCGACCAGGGCAGCACCATGCCCTCGTTCCTGCAACTCGAGCACCCCACGATCGGCACCGACGCGGTCGACCCACACGCAGCGGGCTTTTCCGTGATCGAAGGCGGCACCGGCAATATCGCCGCGCCGCAGGCTACCGATGCGGACGCTGCCGACACCGCTCGCCCGACCGCCCCGCACTCCCCCGCCGCGAGCCGCGATCTGGGGACCGCCGTCTCGAACACCGCGAACGCCGTGGGCACTTTTATCGCCCAGGGCGCGTCGGCCATGCGCGAGATGAACGCCGCCAAGAAGGCACTCGCCGATGCCCGCGCCCACCTGTCCGAGCTTGAGCAGCGCATCGCCGACCAGGCAGAGGAGCTCGAGACGCGCCAGGACATCGCAGGCCGCTACGATCAGATCATCGCCGACCAGCGCCAGGCAATCGCCACGGCACAAAAGACCGCTGCGGCCGCCGAGATTGACCGCGACGCCCATGCCGCCAAAGCGACTGAGCTCAAGGGCCAGCTCGAGCAAATGAAGGCAGAGGACGATGCGACCGAGCTCCGCCTGAAGGCTGCACTCGACGCCGTGGAAGCCCGCGAGGCGAGTTCGCGCGAGACCGGCAACCGCCTGGTTCGTCGCCTTGAGGATTCCAAGCGCATCCGCGACAAAGTGAAGGCTGAGCGCGATACCGGTGTCGCCGCCGCACGACAAACTGCCGATGCTACGCGCGCACAGCTCGAGACCTTGCGTCGCGAGTATGCCGAGCTGCAGCGCAACCCTTCGGCAAATCCCGCCAATTACACCGTGCGCACCAGCGAGCTGTCTATGCAAATCTCCGACGCTGCCGACGCCCTCCGCAAGGCCGAGGAAGACATTCCGCGCGTGACCGCCGATCTTGAGCATTCACTTGCCGCCGCCGAGCAGGCCGTCGAGCAGGCTCAAGCCCCTATCGCCGACGCAAAACGCGCACACCAAGCCGTGACGACCGAAGCCGATGCCGCGCGCGACGAGTTGCAGACGGCGAAGACTGCCGCCGCGACTCGTCAGCGCGAACTGCGCGAGAAGATCGCCGCGGAGGACAAGGCACGCCGCGACCAGGAGCAGACCATCGCCAACGCCCAAGCAGATGCCGCACATGCACAGTCGATCATCGAACAGGCGACCGAGGTGCACGACCACCCAGAGATCACTGAGTCGCTTGCAGGATCCTTGGCCCGAGACAAAGCCGAACACGCCGAAACCGAGCGCGAAGTGGCCCAGCTCGAGGCTACCGAGGATGACGTACGAGAGCGCACCCGCGACTCACGCATCAAATTCACCGGCGCCATCGTCTGCATCGTCGCCGTGATTCTGGTGATCATCCTGGTCTGGCTGTTCACGAGCAAGTAAACCAGCTGCCAAAAAAGCTCAACGCAGTTGCGGTGAGATAGTTCCTGTTTAGCCCCAAATAGGCCAATTCAAGAACTATCTCGCCGCAACTTTTTGATTGGTGCAAAGGGGTCAGGCTACTTTGCACCAACTTGGTGCATATAAACCTGTCCCCATTGCACCAACAACGTTTGCCCAGATAAAACCTGCCAAAATAAACCTGTCCCTTGTTGGCAGGTTGAACCACGGCAACGCCAATGTTTTGGCGAAGTCAGCGAAAACCCGCCAGAGCGAGCAAGGTGCCTTGAAACAAGGCGGCATTGACCTCTTGGTCATGCCGCCGAAGTTGAAAGGCAGATTGCCGCTCTGGCGGGTTTGCAGCGTC
>ERZ834722.2662-NODE-2662-length-13498-cov-3.095514_pt1 | contig 13498 bp, 9 predicted proteins | sample MGYA00519576_ERZ834722 | MGnify/ENA primary metagenome ERZ834722 (study PRJEB31850, sample SAMEA3708759) | human gut metagenome | biome: human gut; feature: human-associated habitat; material: faeces | place: China | collected 2014 ...
CAAATCAAGATATATTTGAAGGGAAGAATATAAATGAGCAAATCAAGATAGCTAGGAGATATATACTAGATAATTTTAGAGAAAATGGTATTAATTTTAATGAAAGCAATATAAAAGTTACTTCAAAAACAGCAAATGAATATACTCATCCTAAAAACAAATTGCCACAATCTACGAGAGAGTCAAAGATAAAAGCTTCTACTGAATTAGATAATCTTTTAAATGTATCAGAATATCAGTATAGTTCTAAAGATGATGGAAGACATAGTTTTGCTAAAGATGGATGGGACTACTATAAAACTGTATTTGAAGTAAATGGGGTTAAATTTGAAGGTCTAATAAATATTGCTAAAGATGGAAATAAAAAAACATTTTATGACGTAACAAAAATAAAAAGAATTAGTCAAAATCGTAGTACATCAGCTAATGCTTTCTCTACATCGTTGACTAATTCTAATAATAGTATAGCACCAATTAAAGATGATGTCAATACCACTAAATATTCTATGCAAGAATCTGAAAATAATGCATGGCAAGAATATCTAAACAAAAACTATAAAAAGACTGGAAGAGGAGAAACAATAAAAGATGTAAAACTAGCACCTGTAAAAAATGAAAATATTCAAAATAATTATAATTTAACAGATGACGATCTTTCTGTATTAAATAAAATATACGAAAAAGAAGGTAAAACAGAAGTACTAACTAAAAAAGAAAAGGCTAAAATACTAGAAAAATATGCTAGTGATAAATATAAATTTGGAGACAGTTTAGATATTTTAGCACAAAAATTTGTAAATAAAGGACATTATATAGATAAACTATCAGAAGATGCAAAGAATCCAGAACTTAAATTTATATATGATAGAAATTTAAATTCTTTTGCAGAAGGACAATATGTTATTGGTGTTGCACAAACAGATAATAATGGAAAGAAAATAGGTAAATCTATCAATGATATATGGAAGCCAATAGAAGAAGCCAAACTAACTAAAGAATTTAGCGATTATTTAGTCAATATGCATAATGCAAATACAAGTGAAAGAGGAAAATATATTATAGGAAGAGATATAGGACCTACAGAATCTTCTGCAATAGCATTAGAACTAGAACAAAAGCATCCAGAATTTAAAAAATATGCAAAAGAAATAAAAGAATTTAATCATAATAATTTATTGAATTTAAAAGATGCTGGAATGATAACACAAGATACTATTGATTATATAGAAACAATGTACCCTAACTATATACCAATTTCAAGAAATTTCGATGGCAATTCTTATGTTGGAGATAATGAGAAAACAGGAGCAGCAGGACCATTAAAAAGATTAAAAGGTGGAAGTACAGACATTCAGCCATTAAAAGATGGACTAGCAGGACAAGCTATTAGAATAAAAAGACTTATAAATCAAAATAAACTAGGGCAAGAATTAGCTAAAACTTTAGTAAATGCAAAAGTAGATGAGAATATAGATGTAGAGGTAGCCCCATCGTTATTGTTCGAATTAGACACATTAGTAGATACAGATCAAAAAGGAAATAAATATTATACATATTTTGAGGATGGAAAACTACAAAAATTAAAGATAAATGATAAACTATATGAATCTTTAAGACCAAGTGAAAGGAGCAAACTTGAATCAACACTTCCTGTAAAAGCATTGCAAAAAGTCACTAATCTACACAGAAGTCTGCTAACATCAGACAACCCTGTATTTATAGCAACGAACTTTTTTAAAGATATTCAGGATGGAGCTTTCAATTCTAAATATTCTAAAAAATTCCTTAAAAATTATGGAAAAGCACTTAATGAAATAGTTACAAAAGGAAAGTATTATGAATCATACATGGCTAATGGAGGAATGAGCAACACATACATCGAATATGATACAGGAGTAAAAAAGAAAGGAAATAAATTTGTAGAAAAAATAAGGAATGCAAATGAGGTGGTAGAACAATTGCCAAGGCTTTCTGAGTTTATTTCTACATTAGAGGATGGGAAAAGTCTAAACGAAGCATTATATAATGCAGCAGAAATAACAACGAACTTTAAAAGAGGTGGAGATATAACTAAAGCGATAAACAGAAACGGAGCAAATTTCCTGAATGCTTCTATACAAGGTTTAGACAAACAGTTTAGAAACTTTTCTGGAAAAAATGGAGCAAAAGGATATGCTAATCTGCTAGTAAAAGCAACAGTAATGGGAGTTGCACCAGCAGTATTGAACCACATGCTATTAGATGACGATGACGATTATGAAAAATTACCAGAAAGTACAAAAGATTTATACTATTTGTTCAAATATGGAGACGGAAAGTTCATAAGGATTCCAAAAGGAAGAGTTTTAAGTATATTTGGATCTGCAGCAAGAAGAACATTAGAAACTGCAGAAGGAGAAAAAGACTCATGGAAGGGCTTTAAAGATACTGTAGTTAATCAAATTGCACCAAATAATCCTTTAGAAGACAATATACTAGCACCAGTAATAGCTGTAAAAAACAATAAGACATGGTATGGTGGAGACTTAGTATCAAGTAGATTACAAAAAGAACTACCTAAAAACCAATATGATGAAACAACAGATAATCTAAGTAAATGGTTAGGAGCAAAACTTAATGTGAGCCCTAAAAAGATAAATTATTTAATAGATCAATATAGTGGAGGAATAGGAGATGTACTTTTACCTGAAGTAACTCCACAAGCTAAGAAGAACGTTATAGTAGATAAGTTCACAACCGATAGTGTGTTGAAGAATAAAAATGTAGGAAAATTCTATGAAACATTAGAAAAACAAACACAAATTGCAAATGATTCTTTTGCAACAGACGAGGATCAATTACAATTAAAATACTTGAATAGTGTTTCAAAAGAAATGGGGGACCTATATAAAGAAAAAAGAAAAATACAAATGAGTAATATTTCTAATAAAGAAAAAACAGCAAAAGTTAGAGAAATTCAAGAAAAAATCAACACACTAGCAGAAAAAGGATTAAGCAACTATAATACTGGAATTAAAACTAAAAATTCATATAAAGCAGGAGGAGAAAACTATTATAAAGATGGAAAAGGTGAATGGCAAAAACTTGATGATGATGAATTAAAAGGAGGACTTTCCGTAGATACTTATGCAGATTATAAACAAAAGGTTTATAAAGAAACACAGAGCAAAAGAGAAAGTGGAAAACTTACTAAAACTCAAAGCTTGAAAGATAAGGATAAATTAGAAATACTTCTAAATTCAAATTATTCATCGAAAGAAAAAACTGCAATATATGAAAACTATATTCTTTCTTCAACAAATACTACGTATCCGTTATTAAAGAAAAGTGGTATAGACATAGATGAATATATGAAATATTTACAGCAAGACTTTAAATCTGAGAAAAAAGATAATGGAACAACAAGTGGAAAAACTGTAGCAGGAAGTGCAAAAAGAAAAACGTATAAATATGTAAACAGTATGAATATAAGTTATGAGCAAAAACTGTTGTTACTAGGAACGCAATACAAACTAAATAATGCAGAAAGGACAAAATTATATAATTATGTAAAAACTTTAGATTATTCACAGGAAGAAATGCAAAAAGTATTTGAAAAATTGCAAGGATTTACAGTTTATAAGGATGGTAGGGTTACTTGGTAGGTAACCTTACTTTTTTATTAAGAAGGGAGGTAGAAGTTTACGAATAAACAAGATTGTAATGGAGTAAGAACAGCACAAGATATAGAAAGAAAATATGATCTTGCTTCTTTAGCAGGACTAAAGAAAAATGTTGAAACTCAATTAAGGTCATTAATAAAGATTAATAATGAGCTAAATCAGTTTATCACTACTACTACTGAAAATGTAACTAAATTACAAAACCAAATAGACGGAAGCATAACTACGTGGTTTCAAGACGGAGAACCAAGCCTCGAAAATTATCCTGCAAATGAATGGCAAGAGAGTGGGTATGATGCACATTTAGGAGACTTATATTATGATAACACAACAGGCTATTGCTATAGATTTGCTAAACAAGATACTACATATCTATGGACTAAAATAGTTGATAGTGATGTAACTGAAGCTTTGAGAGTAGCAAGTACAGCACAAGACACAGCAGATGGAAAGAGAAGAATATTTGTAGAAATGCCAAGTCCACCCTATAACGAGGGCGACCTGTATTTAAAAGATAAGGACTTGTATGTATGTAACGTAAGCAAAGAAAGTGGCACATTTGAAGAAACAGATTTTATAATAGCTACTAAATATACGGATGATACAAAAGCAAACGAGGTATTAAGTAATTTAAATACATTCGTAAATACAACGTATAAAAATGCTATGAAAAGTATGAGCAATCAAATAGATGGAAAGATAGCAACATGGTATATGAATGGTGAGCCAAGCTTAGAAAATAGTCCTGCAAAAGACTGGAATGAGGAAGAAATAAAAAGTCACACAGGAGATATGTATTATGATAAAGAAACTGGTTATTCATATATATTTGAAAAAGAAAATAATACATATAAATGGACTAAAATAACTGATAAAGATACAACAGAAGCGTTAGCAATAGCAAATGCAGCACAAGATACAGCAGATGGAAAGAGAAGAATATTTGTAGTGCAGCCAACACCGCCTTATGATAATGGAGATTTATGGATAAAAGACGATGAAATATATATATGTCAAATAAGTAAGAAAGAGGGGCAACCTTATCAAGAACAAGACTTTATAAATAATTTAAAATATACAGATAACACTGTAGCAAATGCGATAGTTGATGAGTTGGGAGGAACAGAAACTACTGTCTTGGAAGGGCAAGTAGTTACTATAACAAAAGGCTTTGCAAAATTTGCAGATTTAGCAGATCCAACTAGTTCTACAACAATTGCTGGAGAACATATTAAGACTGGAAACATATCATCTAACAATTATGTGCAGAATCAAAAGGGTATGAACATTAATCTAACTAAAGGAACTCTTGATACAAAGAATTTCAAAGTAGATGAATATGGGAATGTTAATTTGTTTAATGGAGCTAAGATTATTGGCGAAAACGGATTAATGACAACGTATATACAAGAAGCTAAACCACGAGAAGCGGGAAATACTGCAAATATATTAGGATATTATGCAGATTATAGTTCTTTTGCTGATATGAAACAAAAGTTATTTATTAATATATCAATTCCAAAAGGTTTCGAGATAACTAGTGCAAAAGTGGTAGGTTATCATACTCCTGTTAAATGGAGTGGATTAGATATATCTGCAACCTGGGGCTATGTACGTAAATTGAAATTGTATAAAGCAAAAAATCTAAATAATAGTTTAGTTACAGAAGATGTAGACAGTGGATTTTCAATGCCAAGCAATTATACTTATGAAGAAATAACTGGAGCCTTAGGGATTGATGGATGGACAGCAACAGCACCAAGTGATACAAAGCATGACACCGAATCGTTTGAAACAAGTGATATTAAGACAATATTTCAAACAAATGGAAAAACAAAAGAAGGCGTATATCAAATAATGATAGAACCATCAGAGGCTTGTAATCCATCGTGGACAAAGGCAGAAAAAGTAGCAAGAACAGCTTATTGCCCTTCTGTAATTTTAATTCTCGAAGGATACATGACATATAAATAGATAAAAAGTAGCTTAAGTTTAGGAGGTGAGAAGAGTTGGAAAATACGGAAGTGTTAGAAAGAGTGATAAAAGTAGAACAGAGTGATAAATCTGCACATCACAGACTAGATGAACATGAACAACAAATCAATGAACTGAAGAAAACATATTCAATAATGGAAAAAATGGCTTATAGGATGGAAAATGTTGAAAAAAATGTAGAAGGAATAAAAGAAAAACTTGACAAACATGACAAAGCCATATCTGAAGAAGCAAACAAAGATGATAAAGAAAAAAGCAAAAAATGGGACAAAGTAATAGATTATTTGTTCTATTTTATTTTGGCTGCTTTATTGGCTTATATAGCCAATAAAATAGGAATAAATTAAAGGAGGAATTTTTATGGAAAAAATAAAAAAAATAGCAAAATATGCGACAAACATACTAGCAATAGTGAGTGCATTAGTAGCAGGAATTAATGCAGTAGAAGGAATAACAATACCTTACGCAATACAAATAGTACAAATTATAGCAGTTGTACAAGGAGTAATAGGTACATACTTATTAGGACAAAAAGCCATAGCTGAAAAGGAGGAAAAATAGTATGAATATAATTGAAAGGACTTACTCGTTGAATGGAGGATTAAGTAATAGAAATACAACTAATAGAATTATATTACATCATGCTGCAGTGTCAAATTGCTCAGCAGATGATGTAGATAGATGGCATAAAAACAAAGGCTGGACATGCATTGGATATCATTTTTTTGTAAGAAAAGATGGGGCTATATATAGAGGAAGAAGAGAAGAGGCTGTTGGAGCACATGCTTATGGATCTAATACAGATAGTATTGGAATTTGTGCTGAAGGCAACTTTGAAAATGAAACAATGGGAGATGTACAAAAACAAGCGTTAAAAGAATTAGTTGCATACTTAAAAAATAAATATGGTATTACTATTCCAAAAAAGACAGGAACAGCGGTAATACGTAATAAAATAAAGAGAAGGGTAAAAAACATTATTGATAATAATAAAAATATAGTGCAAAAAGGCTATGACTATGTTATAATTGTTAAGAAAGGCATAGTAGATTTAACATACCAAGACATGGAAAAGGAATTGTTAAAACTACTAAGTATGGGTGATTAATTTGAAACAAGGAAAAAAAATATTTAAAATAGTACTAATTATCCTAAGTTTAGTTATGCTAACAGGATGTACTAAAACATTAACTGGAGAAGATAAAAAGGCTGTAAAATATGAAGAAACTGGTAAAGCATTAACTGAAAATATTCTTTGTAAACCTACAAATAAAGATGTAATAGAACTATACAAAGAAAATAAAGTTGATGTTGATAAACTACCAAGTTGTGAAAACTTTAAACCTTTTTCTGAGTATGAAGGACTATGGACAACAGTATTTGTAAAACCGCTTGCTTGGGTAATCATAAATATTGGCGTACTTTTGGGTAAAACAGGTCTAAGTAAAGGGTTAGCAAATGGATTTGCAATTATTTTATCTTGCTTAGTAATAAGATTAATACTATATCCATTTACTAGAAAAACTGCAATGCAGTCAGAAAAAATGAAAGAAGTTCAGCCACAATTAGAAAAATTAGAAAAGAAATATAAAGATAAAACAAGTGAAGAAGATCAAAAGATGAAAGCACAAGAAATGATGGTAATTTATCAAAAAAATAAAATAAATCCATTATCAAGTTGTTTACTATCATTCATTCAAATACCATTATTATTTGCATTTCTTGAAGCAATAAATAGAACTCCGGTAATATTTGAAAATAAATTCTTCAAGTTAGATATGGGAACTACAATATCACACGGAATAATGTCAAAGACATGGTATCTATATGTACTACTATTTGTTATTATTCTTGCAACATCATATCTATCATTTAGAAAAACATTAAAAGATCAAACTGGAATGGCTAAACAAATGAAAAGTACAATATATATCATGCTTGCTATGATAGTTATAGCATCATTTAGTTTACCAGTAGCTCTTGGTTTATATTGGATAGCATCATCATTATTTACAGTGGCTCAAAACTTGATTGTTGAAAGAAAGAAGGCAAAGAAGTAATGAATAAGTATTATTTTGAAGGAAAAACACAGGAGCAGGCAATTAACCTTGCATTATATGAACTAAATATATCTGAAGACGATTTAATAGTAAATAATGTTGAAGATAAAAGTAGTTTACTAAAGAAGAATGTTAAAATAGAAGTATTAAATATAAAAGAAATAATTTCATTTATCAAAGATACATTAAATAAAATAACTGAGTTAATGGGGGCTAAATCAAATCTTGAAGTAAAAAGAAGAGAAAAAAGTATTTCAGTTACAATATTCTCTGAAAATAATGCTATTCTTATTGGTAAAAATGGTAAGAATGTTGCTGCTCTTCAATTACTAATAAGACAAATGGTAAATTCAAAATTAAAAGAGCCATTATCAATTATTATTGATGTTGGAAATTATAAAGAAAAAAGAGCAAGAAGCATTGAGTACTTAGCTAAAAAACTAGCAAGAGAAGCATACAAAACAAAAACAGAAGTAACTATGGATAGTATGAATTCTTATGAAAGAAGAATAGTACACGAGGTCCTAGCGAATGACAAGTATGTTTATACAGAATCAATTGGTGAAGAGCCAAATAGAAAAGTAGTAATTAAATTAAAAGAAAGTAAATAAGTGTAAAATGCTTTCTTTTTTTATTTATATTGTAAAAATCAAATGACAATTAAGACAGAATGTGATAAAATACTACCAGAGAAAGAAGGAGTATTATGGAAGATACAATCGCAGCTATATCAACAACTACAGGAGTAGGAGCAATATCAATAATAAGGTTAAGTGGTGAAGAAGCACTAAAAATAACAAATAAAGTGTTTACGAAAGATTTGACAACTGCGGCATCACATACTATTCATTATGGATATATTAAAGATGGTAATGAAAAAATAGATGAAGTTCTAGTAAGCGTAATGCTAGCACCAAAAACATTTACAAGAGAAGATGTAGTAGAAATAAATTGTCATGGTGGAATAGCAACGACCAATAAAGTCTTAGAATTATTACTAGATAATGGTGCCAGACTAGCAGAGCCAGGAGAATTTACAAAAAGAGCCTTCTTAAATGGAAGAATAGATCTTCTTGAGGCAGAGGCTACAATGGATTTAATATCATCAAAATCAGAAACGGCCAGAAAAATATCAATAAACACACTAACTGGTGAGACATCTAATCTAATCAAAAGTCTTCGCAGTGATTTAGTTCAAATTATCAGTAATATTGAAGTAAATATTGACTATCCAGAATATGAAGATGTTGAAGATATGACTAATGATAAAGTACTTCCAAATATCAAAAAATTTAGAGAAAGACTAGAAAATATTATCAAAAAATCTGAAGACAGTAAAGTAATTAAAGAAGGTATAAAAGTAGGAATAATAGGTAAGCCAAATGTTGGTAAAAGTAGTCTCCTAAATGCACTTATTGAAGAAGAAAAAGCAATAGTTACAAATATTCCTGGGACTACAAGAGACATAGTAGAAGGAACTATTGTCCTTGGTGGAATAACCTTAAATATAACAGATACTGCTGGTATTAGAGAAAGTGATGACCTAGTGGAGATGCTAGGAGTCACCAAAAGCCTAAAGATAATAGATTCGTCAGACTTAGTAATATTTATACTAAATAATAATGAAGAATTATCAGATGAAGAAAAAGAATTATTAAACAAGTTAAAAGACAAAAAGAAAATAATTGTGGTAAATAAAATCGACCTAGAAGGTAAATTAGATAAATCATTATTAGGAGATTATATAGAAATATCAGTAAAAGAAAATATTGGAATAGATAAAATAAAAGACAGAATAAGAAAACTATTCAATATAGGAGAGCTTTCATCTAATGACTTAACATATTTATCAAATGCTAGAACTATATCATTATTAAAAAAATCACTAACTATAATAGATAGCACTATTAAAGAAATAAATGATAATAGCCCAATAGATATAGTAGAACTAGGACTAAGAGATGCATGGAATACTCTTGGTGAGGTAATTGGAGCAACATATAAAGATGAATTGTTAGATGAATTATTTTCTAGATTTTGCTTAGGAAAGTAGAGTGATAACATGAATTATGAAGTAATAGTAGTAGGAGGAGGACACGCCGGATGTGAAGCTGCCCTTGCTTCCTCTAGAAAAGGACATAAAACCCTTTTAGTAACAGGAAATATAAATAACATAGCTACAATGCCATGTAATCCATCAATTGGCGGATCTGCAAAAGGAATAATTGTAAGAGAAATAGATGCACTAGGAGGCTCCATGGGTGAGGTGGCGGATGCAACTCTTATTCAGATGAAGATGTTAAATTATGCTAAAGGCCCCGCAGTAAAATCATTAAGAGCCCAAGCAGATAAAATAACATATCCTAGAGAAATGTTAAAAGTATTAAGAAGTGAAAAGAATCTTTCTATCAAAGAAGGAATGGTTGAAGACCTAATTGTCAAAGATAATACAGTTCATGGTGTAGTACTAGATACAGGAGAAAACATAATATCAAACATTGTTATCTTAACAACAGGAACATACCTAAAATCTGATATTCTAGTAGGAGACACCCGTACCAGAAGTGGTCCCCATAACGAAAGACCATCTATGCATTTATCTGACAACTTAAAAAAATATGGTTTTAACATCCTAAGATTAAAAACAGGAACACCACCAAGAATTGACAGAAGTACTATTGACTTTACTAAAACACAAAGAGAGGATGGTGACAAAGAAGCTTATACATTCTCACATACTAATCCTCCAGTTTATGATGTAAATAATCAGGAGCCCTGTCATTTAATATACACAACAGAAGAAACTAAAAAAATAATTCTAGATAATCTAAATAAATCAAGTATGTATGGTGGATTGAATGACATAACAGGAGTAGGCCCAAGATACTGTCCTTCAATTGAAGATAAAATAGTAAGATTTAGTGATAAAGAAAGACATCAGTTATTCTTAGAACCAGAAAGCAAGTATTATGATGATATTTATCTTCAAGGATTTTCAACAAGTATGCCAAGAAATATCCAAGAAGAAATGGTACATAGTCTTCCTGGCCTAGAGAAGGCTAAGATATTAAGATATGCCTATGCTATAGAGTATGATGCTATTTATCCAACACAGATAAAACCAAGTCTAGAGACAAAAGTATTAAATAATCTCTTTACTGCCGGCCAAATAAATGGCACCAGTGGTTATGAAGAAGCCGCTTGTCAAGGATTAATCGCTGGTATTAATGCCGGTCTAAAACTAGAAGGAAAAGAACCATTAATACTAAAGAGAAATGAAGCCTATATAGGAGTACTAATCGATGATTTAGTAACTAAAGGCACCAAAGAACCATATCGTATGTTAACTTCACGAGCAGAATATCGTCTTTTACTAAGACATGACAATAGCGACTTAAGATTAACTGAGTATGGCCATAATGCTGGATTAGTAACAGGAGCAAAATACCAAAAGTTTAAAGAAAAGAAACAAAATATTTTAGAATTAATAGAAAAATTAAAAGAAATAAAAATAACTGTGGATAATGAAAAGAGAAGGGTAACAACTACTGTATATGATTACCTAAAGAATCCAACAGCCAAGTTAGAAGAACTAAACAAAGTATTTAATCTAAATCTAAATTATTCCAAAGAAGTACTTGAAGAAGCAGAAATACAAATAAAATATGAAGGATATATCAAAAAAGTAGAACGTGAAGCCGAGAAGATGCTTAAAAATGAAGAAAAACAAATACCATTAGATATAGATTATGATAAAGTACCTAATCTAGCTAGTGAAGCAAGGCAAAAATTAAAAGAAGTAAGACCATTAAACATAGCTCAGGCTATACGTATTAGCGGTGTTAATCCGGCAGATATATCAATATTATTAGTATATTTAAGGAAGTTTTATAATGTCTAAAGAAGAATTTATAATTAAAGTAAAAGAGCTTGGATTAGTTCTTACTGATAAAGAATTACATAGTTTAGATAGATACTATCAAATACTAAAAGAAGAAAATAGTAAGTATAATTTAACTAGAATAATTGAAGAAGAAGAAGTATATTTAAAACATTTTTATGATAGCCTAACAATAACAAAAGTTGTAAATATAGATAATCGGAGTATTTGTGATTTAGGTTCAGGAGCAGGCTTTCCTGGTTTAGTATTAGCAATATGTTTTCCAAATGCCAAATTAACTTTAATAGAAGCAAATGGTAAGAAATGTCATTTTTTGAATATAGTAAAAGAATCTTTGAATTTAGATAATGCAACAATAATAAATACTAGAGTAGAAGATTACTCTAAGAAAAATAGAGAAGTATTTGATATAGTGACAGCACGAGCAGTAGCTCCATTAAAACATTTATTAGAATATGGAATTCCTTTAGTAAAGGTAAATGGTTATTTTATAGCAATGAAGGCTAATACTGAAAATGAAGAAATAAATATAGTTAACTACTATAATAAGTTAGATATTAAAGAAGAATCTAGAGTTATATTTAATTTACCTAAAGAAAATAGTATTAGAACTATAATTAAATACTTAAAACTAAAAGAGACAAGTTCAAAGTATCCAAGAAGATATTCTGAAATTATTAAGAAAGATATATAGTGCAGTATTATATATCTTTTTTTATCTCCGCTTGAGCCTAAGGTCTCAAGTGGCTTGATAGAGCCTAGGTCTCTATCAAGAACATCTTTAGTAAAAACACTTGAAAAATATGTATTTTTATGATACACTAATGCTGATTTTGAGGGGAGTTAAATTAATATGGAAAATAGAAAAATTTCTAAAATAATTGAAGAGGTAAATGAAGTGGTGTCTTCAATGACGCCTGCAAAAAAATATATAAGTGGTAAAAAACTAAATGCCAAGACACAAAAAGCCTTGTCAGATATTGAAAAAAACCACAATACATCTTGGGCTGTAGAAATTTTTAGAAGAAATCAAGAAAACTTAGACCTTATATCATTGTTATATAGAGGAAATAAAATTTCTTATGAAAAGATGTTTACAGAAGCGTATGATTATGCAAAATCATTAAAGAGTATTGGATATACAAAAGGTGATACAATTCCAATTTGTGTTGATAATATACCAGAATTTGTTTATTTAATGATTGGAGCTAGCTTTATAGGCTGCAATTTGGTTGTGGTGGGTGATTGGTTTAATAAAGAGTATTTAAAAGAAATATTAAATGAAACAAAGAGCAAATATATATTTGTTTCAAATAAAAACTATGTGCAAATAAATGAGGCAATAAATGAATCAAATATAGAAGAAATAATAATGCCTACACTTAATGATTCACTACCAATAGACAAAAATAGTGTTAAATACAATCCATACCAAGAAATAGAAGCAAAATTTTGTCATAATTTTACAAACAACATTAGTGAATTAAAAAAACAAAGCCAAAAGAGAATATTTGGTATTAAAGAATTTGCAAATATAGGAAAAGATTATACAGGAGAAGTAATAGAAAATGTTTCGATTGATGCTCCTTTTATACAAACGTATACCAGCGGAACAACTGACCCTGGCCGTCCAAAAGGAGTAATTCATTCTACTAGAAGCTATATAACATTATCTAGGTGGAAAGAATCAGATGTATCAGGATTACCAAGTATGAGAAATATGACTATTTTAGGACATATTCCCACATATACTCATATGGAACTATCATGTGCAATATCGGATACATTATATGAAAAATGTACTTTAGCATTAGAACCATATTATGATAGAGACTTCTTTATTTATTCACTTTTAATCAACAAGCCTAACTTTGTACCAG
>ERZ834722.2668-NODE-2668-length-13481-cov-5.365112_pt1 | contig 13481 bp, 8 predicted proteins | sample MGYA00519576_ERZ834722 | MGnify/ENA primary metagenome ERZ834722 (study PRJEB31850, sample SAMEA3708759) | human gut metagenome | biome: human gut; feature: human-associated habitat; material: faeces | place: China | collected 2014 ...
TCATATTCGGGAATCCACTCTTTTAGACCGAATGTTATATATTTACGACTGAACAGGTTGTATCCGTACTTGTTCACCACAAATATAAAAAATATCGTCCGTTTTCTCAAATTTTCCGACGGGATAAATCCTTCCGTACAGCCGGCGACATCGCAGAAACAGGCTGAATCCCCGTCTGCGGCTTTCGATTCGAATCCGAATCCGATCGAATCGACAGGAGATGAAAAAGCACCGGCAACCATACCGGAGCGCCGTTTCCACCGGATCAGGCCCCGAAAAGGGAGATATACTTAAATATTTTAATATCGTTTCCCCTCCCCTTCCCTGCCGGCCTCCGCACAGTCGCCGCATAATCGGCTAACCGACAATCATCCCCTGCCATATTCTGCATTTCCGAACGGCTCGGGAATCCGCGAACGAGATATTAAAAAATAATAAATACTAAAAATATCCCGCAAATTTGTTTTTTCAAACAAATAATTTTAATTTCGTAAAACAGTTTCAATACGAAACCAAAACAGGAAACACAGATAATATCGAGCAAAATACTAATTATCAGAATAATTAACCGCGAATATTTCATGTAATCATCCATCAACCGAAAAACTAAGTTTCAAAATGAAAGACACGATCAAGTACTTAGTATGGATCTTCGCCATCGTCCCGTTCCTGATCGCCTGCGGCGACTCGAACACCGACGACGCCCCGACGGACGACTTCGACGTGCGGTTCGAACTGCCTGCAACGGTCGACGTCTCCAAAGGCGGAGAACTGACCTTCACGGTAAAGGAGGGGAAATCCCCGCTGACTACCGATTCGTTCCTCTTGGAGGGGGGGGGAATTTCCTACCTCTGCCCCATCCTCAGAACATCTTCTGAGAGTTTTACCGTCCGCTTAGCCGACGAGTGCGAATCCGGTTCCTACACAGCCTACCTCAAACGGGACGCACGCAAGAAATCGATCGGCAAAATCTACATCAACATCGTCGACAAGATCGACTTTGAACCGAGCGCCGGCACCACGGTCTTCGGTCTGGTATCTTCGGAGGAAGGTCCCGTCGCGAACGTCGTGGTATCCGACGGCACCGAAGTGACCGTCACCGACGACAAGGGCATCTACGAACTCAAATCGGCCAAGAAGTGGGGCTATGTCTTCATCTCCGTCCCCAGCGGCTACGAAGTAGCGGCGGAGGGCGTGTTCCCGCAGTTCTACCAAACGCTGAAAGGAGCAGCCGACGTCGTGGAACAGAAGGACTTCAAACTCACGAAGGTCGACGGACAGGATCGCTACAAGCTCTTCCTGCTGGGCGACATGCACCTGGCCAACCGCACCAACGACGCCGCCCAATTCACCCAGTTCACCACCGATCTGAACGCCTACATGGCCCAGCACAGCGGCCAGAAGATGTACGCCCTCACGCTGGGCGACATGACGTGGGACCTCTACTGGTACAAAAACAACTATGCGCTGCCCCAGTACCGGGAGACGATCAACCGCCAGGTCAAGAACCTGCAAATCTACCACACCATGGGCAACCACGACAACGACTTCATGACCACGTCCGACTACGACGCGGCCGTCAAGTACGTGGACTGCATCGGCCCGACCTTCTACTCGTTCAACATCGGTCAGGTGCACTACGTCGTCATGGACAATATCGATTGCAGCGCATACGACGGAACCGACTCGCGCAACTACGTCAAGAAGCTCTCCAACGAACAATTGAAGTGGCTCGCCAAGGATCTGGCGTACGTCGACAAGTCGACGCCTCTGATCGTGGCCATGCATGCGCAAATATACAAGCCCACGAGCACGGGCTTCGCCTTCGACCACGACTCGGCCAACACCGAGGCGCTGCTCGCGGCGCTGGACGGCTACGAAGTCCATTTCGTGACGGGACACACGCACAAGGTCTACAACATCACCCCCGACGACGACGTGGTGAAGGGACGCGATATCCACGAACACAACTCCGGCGCGATCTGCGCATCGTGGTGGTGGTCGGGCAACCTGACTCCCGGCGTCCACGTCAGCATCGACGGCGCCCCGGGCGGCTACGCGATCTGGGATATAGACGGAACCGATTTCGCATGGCTCTACAAATCCACCGGCTGGCCCGAGGAGTACCAGTTCCGCAGCTACGACCTCAACAACGTATCGTTCTCGATGGACGACGTCCCCAACATTCCCTCGAACGTACTGATCCAGCTCGCCTACAAGAAATACGTCAACGCCTACCCCGAAAACTCGGACAACGAAGTGCTCATCAAGATCTGGAACTGGAACAGCAACTGGGAGCTGAGCGTCGTCGACGAGCGGGGCAAGACGCTCGAATACACGCCGGTATGGGCATACGATCCGCTCCATATCGCAGCGCTCTCCGTGCCGCGCTTCAACAATTCCGGCATCACCTCCACGCCCTCGTTCGTCACGGAATCGGCCACCAACTTCTTCAAGGTGAAGGCCGACGACGCCGACGTCGACCTGACGATCACCGTCAAGGACGAATTCGGGCACACGTGGACCGAGGAGATGCAGCGCCCGAAAGCCTTCTCGACGGATGCCTACAAACTCAGATGATACATAACTAACCTTTCACTAACCAAACCTTACTTCTTATGAAAGTATTCAGACTATCGGTTCTGTCTCTGGTTCTGACCGTGTCGGGAGGTATCCTGGCCCTGGCCGCCCAGAATAGAACGGTATCGGGAAAAGTCCTCGATGCCCAGCAACAGCCGATCGTGGGAGTAGCCGTTCTGGTCGACGGAACGACCCGGGGTACTACGACCTCCGAAAACGGCAGCTTCACGCTCGACATTCCCGCCGGCGAAGTCGTCCTGAACGCCACCTATCTGGGCTACATCCCCCAGAAAGTGACGGTGCCCTCGTCGAAGAGCGAAGTCACGATCTACCTCCAGGAGGACGCCATCCAGCTCGAAGAGGCGGTCGTCATCGGTTACGGTACGCAGAAGCGCGTCAACCTGACGGGCGCCGTCTCGACGGTGAGCAGCAAGGAACTCGAAAACCGCGTCACCCATTCGGTGACCAACATGTTGCAGGGTTCCGTAGCGGGCCTGAACATCACCACGTCGTCGGGTAAACCCGGCAGCACGCCCTCGATCAACATCCGCGGCGTGAACTCGGTCAACTCGGCCGACCCGCTCGTGCTGATCGACGGAGTCGTGGGCGACCTGAACCGCGTCAACCCCAACGACGTCGAGTCGATTTCGGTCATCAAGGACGCATCGGCCGCCGCCGTCTACGGCGCCCGCGCCGCATTCGGCGTCATCCTCGTGACGACCAAGTCGGGGTCGGCCAAGGACGGCAAGGCGACCGTGCGTTACAGCGGCCGCTTCGGCTGGGAGGAAGCTACGACCTCGACCGATTACGAAAACCGCGGCTACTGGTCGGTTTACGAAGTCAACCGCTTCTGGCAGGTCGAACAAGGTACCAAATACATCAGCTACACCGACCACGACATGCAGCAGTTGCTGGCGCGCGTGAACGACAAAACCGAGCATCCCGACCGCCCGTGGGTCGTCGAAGATGTGCGCAACGGCCGCAAGCAGTGGGTCTACTACGGCAACTACGACTGGTGGGACATGCTCTTCCAGCAGCGTCGGCCCGTGCAGCAGCACAACATCTCGCTCAGCGGCGGCACGAAGGACATCAAATACCTCGTCTCGGGCGCCTATGACCGCCAGGAAGGTATTCAGCGCGCACATCCCGACGTGTATAACAAGTACAACCTGCGTGCGAAACTCGATTTTCGGATCAACCGGTGGGCAACGCTCTCGAACAACACGTCGTTCTTCTCGTCGAATTACAAGTCTCTGGGAGACGGCAGCGTAGACAACACCATCGCTTACAGCGCCCGCCACGCACTGGCCAACTTCCCCATGAAGAACCCCGACGGATCGTGGCTTTACAGCACGCCGTATCTCGATTACAAGATCGCCAACGGACGCCACATCCTGCTCAACGAGGGCACGCACCGCAACGTCGACCGCTCGAACGACTTCTCGAACACGACACGCCTGGTCATCACGCCGTTCAAGACGTTGAGCATCACGGGTGACTTCACCTACCGCCTCTACCAGAACCGCAATACGAGCCGCAGTTCCGCAATGAACTACCGCGAATACCCCGACGGGCCGCTGCTCGCCTACGACACGGGCGCCGGCATGAACCAGCTCGACGAAGTGGTTCAGACGCGCAACTACTATTCGGCCAACGTCTACGCCAACTACGACGAAACGTTCGGCGAGGCGCACCACGTGTCGGCAACCGCCGGATTCAACTACGAAACGTGGTCCAGCAAGAACGTCTCGGTGGCAGGCATCAACCTCTCCTCCATAAACCTCGACGACCTGAATCTAGCAACGGGCTCTCCCACGGAGGGCGCTTACGGCGGCGGCCAGAACGAATACGCCCTGGCAGGCTTCTTCGCCCGTATCAACTACGACTACAAAGGGCGCTACCTCTTCGAGGTGAGCGGACGCTATGACGGATCGTCGCGTTTCGCACCGGGCAACCGCTGGGGCCTGTTCCCCTCGGCATCGGCCGGATGGCGCATCTCCGAGGAGCCGTTCTTCGGCAACGCCAAAGACCTGGTGGACAACCTCAAGCTGCGCGCTTCGTTCGGCAGCCTGGGCAACCAGAACGTGTCGTCCTACTACACCTACATGCGCCTGATCACGAACAAGGATTTCAGCAACTACACCTTCGACGGCAGCATAAAGGGCAAATACTCCTCGCTGGGCGCCCCCGTAGCCTCCGACCTGACCTGGGAAACCGCCCAGCAGTGGGACCTGGGTCTGGATCTCACCATGCTGAACAACCGGCTCAACTTCACCGGCGACGTCTACATCCGCGACACGAAGGACATGCTGACCGACGGAATGGCGCTGCCCGGCGTATACGGGGCCGATTCGCCCAGCATGAACTCCGCCGAACTGCGCACGAAGGGTTATGAACTCTCCGTCAGCTGGCGCGACCAGTTCAAACTCGCCGGCAAACCGTTCGAATACAGCGTCGGTTTCAACATCAGCGACTACAAGAGCGTCATCACCAAATACGACAACAACCCGAACAAGTCATTGACCAACCTGACAAAGGGAGATTATTACGTCGGCATGGAGATCGGCGAAATCTGGGGCTTCAAGACCGACGGGTTCTTCAAGACCACCGAAGAGGCGCAGGCCTATGCCAAAGAGGTCGACCTGAGTTACAGCACGGGCCGTCTGACCGGCGGCTGGCAGGCCGGCGACCTGAAGTTCGTCGACCTCGACGGCAACGGCGTCTGGGGAGTCGGCAACGACACCGTCGACAAGCCGGGCGACCGGACGATCCTGGGCAACTCGCTCCCGACGCTCTCCTACGGTATCAACGCCTCGATCCGCTGGATGGGCTTCGACGCTTCGGTCTTCTTCCAGGGAACCGGCAACCACTACTGGTATCCCCACGGAGAAATGATGCCTTTCTGGGGCTGCTATTCCTATCCCTACCTCTCCTACCTCCCGACGGATTTCCTCGGCAAGGTATGGGCGGAGGACAATCCCAACTCCTATTTCCCGCGCGCAAGAGCCTATTCTTCATCGGGAGGTTATCTGAGCAAGGTCAACGACCGTTACCTGCAAAATATCCGCTACCTGCGCCTGAAAAACCTGACCGTCGGCTACACGATCCCCGCGACCCTCACCAAGAAGGCCGGCATCGACCAGATCCGCATCTATTTCTCGGGCGAGAACCTCTGCTACTGGTCGCCGCTCAAAAAGAACTCCAAGTACGTCGATCCCGAAGCGGCTATCAACCGTTCCGGCGTGAACAACAACGCCTACTATCCGTGGGCCAAGACGTTCATGTTCGGCATCGACATCACCTTCTAATAATTTCAAAATCCGAATACCATGAAGCGATTAATCATACTGGCAGCAACGCTGATTGCAGGATTATCGGCCTGCGACTCCCTGCTGGACAAAGAACCGTTGGATCGGGTGACGCAGTTCGACTATTTCAAGACGAGAAGCGATCTGGAACTCTTCTCCAACCCCTTTTACGACAACCTGCTGGACAAGACGCCCTACGATGAGCAGAACGACCTGCTCGTTCAGATGACCCTCTCCGATGTTCTCTACGGAGGCGACAAGCGCACCGTTCCGAACACCGGCGGCGGCTGGTCGTGGGGCAACCTGCGCCGCATAAACACCCTGCTGGAATATGTCGATCAATGCGAGGACAAGAAGGCTGTGACCGAGTATACGGCCCTGGCCAAATTCTTCCGCGCCGCCTTCTATTTCGACAAGGTGAAACGCTTCGGCGACGTACCCTGGTACGAGGTGCAGCTCGGCTCGGCCGACGAAGCGCTCTACAAACCGCGCGATTCACGCGAACTGATCATGACCAATATGATCAAGGATATCGACGAAGCCATCAACAGCGGCGGTCTTACGGAGGATATATCGACCTACCGCGTCAACAAATGGGCGGCGCTGGCGCTGAAAGCGCGGTTCTGCCTCTTCGAGGGAACCTACCGCAAATACCACGGCATCAACCTCGAAGGACATGACTACACCTATTATCTGGAGGAAGCCGCCAAGGCCGCCAAAACGATCATCGACGAAGGTCCCTACAAGCTCTACTCCACCAAAAATCCGGACAAGGACTACATGATGCTCTTCGCACAGGAGAATGCCAGCACCGAAGAGTATATCCTCGCCATCCGGAACAGCTACGAGGCCCAGGTCTACCACAATGCGACGGCCTACACGCTGCTGCCGACACAGGGCCGCCCGGGCTACACCCGCAAATTCATCAACATGTACCTGATGAAGGACGGCAAGGCATTCACCGACAAATTTAAGACAGAGTGGCAAACAATGCCTTTCACCGAGGAGGTGAAGGACCGCGACCCGCGCCTGGCGCAGTCGATCCGCACCCCGGGTTACAAGCGCATCGGCGCCAAGCGGGTACAGGGACCCGATCTCGGCGTCACGATCACCGGCTACCAACCCATCAAATTCGTTCAGGACACGACGGCCTCGGGAGGACAGATCGACCGCAACGACCGTTCGACCTGCGACATGCCGGTTTTCCGCTATGCCGAAGTGCTGCTCAACTATGCCGAAGCCAAGGCCGAACTGGGATCGCTCTCGCCTGATGATCTGAATATCACCGTCAACGAAATCCGAAGCCGGGTGGGGATGCCGGCCCTCACCATGAGGGATCTCGACAAACAACCCGACTGGTATCTTTCGTCCGAGGAGTACGGCTATCCCAATGTGACCGGCTCCAACGAAATCGTAAACGCCATTCTGGAAATCCGCCGTGAACGAACCGTCGAGCTGATCCAGGAGGGTTTCCGCCTTCAGGATCTGTATCGCTGGAAAGCCGGCTATTGCATCGACCAGGCCATTTCCGGCATGTATTTCCCGGGTCCCGGCGAATACAAGCTTGCGGGCAAAGAAACGGCCGATCTGATTCTCTATAAGGCAGGAGAGACCAAACCCCAAGCCGGCGAAGGAGTTTCGGTATACGAACTCGGTTCGGACATCATTCTCTCCGAGGGGGACAAAGGCTATGTCTACTATCACAAAACCGTAGAGAATCTGCGCACTCCGTTCAACGAGGAACGCGATTACCTCTACCCGATTCCCAGCGGCGAGCGTTCGCTCAACCCGAACCTCACGCAGAATCCGGGATGGAGTGACGGACTCGATTTTTAAGTCGGAAATAACCTAAAAAACAAGATTATGAGATTTGTAAAATATATGACAGCCCCGATCCTCATGGCGGCCCTATGTTCCTTCTGGGGCTGCGACAAGGATGAGGACCACCTTTCCGAAGCTGTTCTGGCGAGCGCCAACACCTTGAATTTCGAAGCGGAAAGAGCGGCGGAAAAGATCATCACCATCTATGCCGACGCCGACTGGGTGACGGAAGTCCCCGACTGGGTGACGGTCACGCCCAACTCGGGAACCGGCGTCATGGACGTGACGGTTTCGGTGACCGACAACATGCGCGACGGCGCGGAGGACAACCCCCGCAAGGCCACCCTCGTCTTCAAGGGACGAACTCTTGCAAGCCGCGCACAGGTGCTCATCACGCAGAACGGAGACAAATACCGCGATGTGAAGGAGTACACGGCAGGTGAACTCGCCGCCCTGGCGGACGAAACGGTCATTTCCGTACCGTCGGCGATCGTCGTGGCCGTGACGACCAAAGGCTTCGTCATCAGCGACGACAAAAACACGGACAATATCTTCGTCTCGGACGCCACGACGGTTGCCGTCGGCGACAAGATTTCGCTCTTGGGCACCAAGTCGTCCGACTCGCAGAAACTCGCTACGGTAATCGACTGCGACGAGGTGACGGTTCTGTCCGGCGGAGCGGTGAACTACCCCGAACCGGAGGACATCAGCGCAAAGATCGACGACTACACCTCCTCCAAACGGGGCTACGTCACCGTCAAGGGCGTTTTCAACGGCAGCACCCTCACCGTTTCGGAGGACGCCAAGTACTCGGTCAGCGTCGTGGACGCCCCGTCGAGTCTGGGCCTTTCCTCCCTGACCGGCCATATCGTAACCGTCACGGGCTACTACGCCGGGTTGGCCGAGCCTGTACAGCGCATCATGGCTACCGATGTCGAGGACAACGGCCTGAACGAGATCGTCTATTTCCTGGAGAACTTCGAATGGCTCGAACCGTGGTCCGTAGCAAGCGGTGTCGGCCAAACGGTCGAGACGGATAACCTCGATGCAAAAGCGACAGCGCTTACCTCCATAACTGTCGATGGAGTGACTGCATTCGACGCTGTCGAAAAACTCGGTTACAAGTTTATCTACGACAAGAACGACAACAAACGCATCTACCTCCAGCAGAACTACCTCAAATTCGGCAAGACCGGCAATCACGCAGGTATCATTCTTCCTCCGATAGACGGGGTTCCCGAAGCAAAGGACAATGTGACACTCTCGTTCGACTGGTGCGGAATGCGCCAGGGGTCCGGCAAGATCGACCCCGTCAATCTGATCGTCATCTTCGAGAACGGCAGCGACAAAGTGCAGATCGACATACCCGAACTGGGATGGGAGGATGGTCACAAGCTCGAATGGGTTCGCGCCGAAGTCAGCCTGAAGGGCATTACGGTCAACAAGGATACGAAGATCACCATTACGCAGACGCAGTGGGAAGTCGGAACAGCCAACCGCTGGTTCCTCGACAATATCAAAATATCCGAACCGATCAAACTCTGATAACAGGAACCCTGTAAAACGAAATCAGCCGTTGACCCGTGAGTCAACGGCTGATTTTTTTCAGCGGAGGCGCAAAAAAAACCGAAGTTTTCGCTCCGTTCCGCCGGCTACCGGCCCGCTCGCCGGAGGAAACACTCGATCGTGTTCTCCATCAGGCAGCAGATCGTCATAGGCCCGACGCCGCCCGGCACGGGCGTGATCACCGAGGCCTTGGGTTCGATGGCCGCGAAATCGACGTCACCGCACAGTTTGCCCGTCTCCGGGTCGCGGTTCACCCCCACGTCGATCACCACGGCGCCCGGCGACACCATCTCCGCCGTGACGAACTTCGGCCGACCGATGGCCACCACCAGAATCTCCGCCCCGCGCGTCACTTCGGCGAGGTTGCGCGTACGACTGTGGGCCATCGTCACCGTAGCGTTCGCGTCCAAGAGCAGTTTCGACACGGGAAGTCCCACGATATTGCTGCGGCCGATCACCACGGCGCGCTTGCCGGCGATCTCCACGCCTGCGGCCCGCAGCATCTTGAGAATGCCTTTCGGGGTGCAGGGGAGCGTGCAGGGCTGTTTCTGCCACAGCGCCGCAACGTTCAGGGGATGGAAGCCGTCGACATCCTTCTGTTTGTCGATGGCGGCGATCACCTTGTCCTCGTCGATATGTTTCGGAAGGGGCAGCTGGACCAGAATGCCGTCCACCTCGTCATCGAGGTTCAGGGCCGTGATGATGTCCAGCAGTTCGGCCTCGGAAACGGACTCGGGCTTTCGGATCGTGGTATTGCGGATGCCCACCTCGGCCGAAGCCTTGGCCTTGCCCGTCACATAGCTCACGCTGCCGGGGTCCTCGCCCACGAGGATGACAACCAGATGGGGCACACGGCCGTATTTCGCGGGGAAGGTCTTCACCTCGTCCGCCATTTCAAGTTTCAGTTTCGCTGAAAGTTCTTTTCCGCTGATTATTTTTGCCATATATCGCTCGTATTATCTTTCCAAATCGTCGAAAGCCCGGTGGCCGATGTCGGTGCGGTGGAACAGATTGTCGCAGTCGATGCGGGCCACGTCGGCCAGCGCATTCCTCCGCGCTTCGGCCAGGTCCCTGCCCTTGCCCACCACGAACAGCACGCGGCCTCCGTTGGTGAGAATCCGCCCGCCGTCGGCCCGGGTTCCCATGTGATAAACAGCCCCTTCGACGCGGTCCAGGCCCTTGATCTCGTGTCCTTTTTCGTAGTCGCCCGGATAGCCCTTCGAGGCCAGCACGATGCCCAGCGCGGCGAAATCGTGCCACTCCAGCTGCGTATCGCGTCCCTCGGCCACGGCACAGAAGATGTCGACGATGTCACTCTTCAGGCGCGGCAGCACCACCTCGGTCTCGGGATCGCCGAAACGGGCGTTGAACTCGATGACCTCGATACCCCGCGCAGTCTTCATCAGTCCGCCGTAGAGCACGCCCTCGAAGGGACACCCCTCGACGATCATCGCGTCGGCCACGGGCTGCATGATCTTCTCCAGGGCATAGCGTTCGTCCTCCGCCGTCACGAACGGCAGGGGCGAATAGGCGCCCATACCGCCCGTATTGGGACCCTCATCGCCGTCGTAGGCGCGCTTGTGGTCCTGCGCCAGCGCCATCGGCCACACCTTGTGTCCCGAAACGAAGCACATGAACGAAAACTCGGGACCTTCGAGGTAATCCTCGACGACCACCTTGCCCTCGCCGAACTTGTCGTCGAGCAACATATCCCGCAACGCCGCTTCGGCCTCGGCCATCGTCCGGGCGATCACCACGCCTTTTCCGGCGGCCAGTCCGTCGTATTTCAGCACTGCGGGCAGAGGACGCCCCTGCACATAGGCCAGCGCCCCGGCATAGTCGGTGAATGCGCGGAATCCGGCTGTCGGGATGGCATATTTAGCCATCAGCCGTTTGGCGAACTCCTTCGACGACTCGATGCGCGCCGCAGCCTTCGTCGGACCAAAGATGCGCAGCCCCGCGGCCCTGAAGCAGTCGACGACACCCGCCGCCAGCGCCACTTCGGGACCCACGACCGTGAGGCCGATGCCCCGCTCCGCGGCAAAGTCACGCAGGCGTTCCACCTCGGTTTCACGAATGGCCACGCACTCGGCCTGCCGGGCGATGCCCGCATTCCCGGGTGCGCAGTAAATTTTTTCAACCTGCGGCGAACGCGACAGCGCGTCGACAATGGCGTGTTCGCGGCCTCCGCCGCCGATAACCAGTACCTTCATAAACAAAATTCCTTTTTATCGCAGAATAAACTCCGCAGATTCCGGCACTTTTTTCCGCAAAAAGTGCCACAAAAACTCTCCGACGATACCTCCGCCTGCCCGGAACGGTCTAACGCTGGCTCCGGGCGACTATTCGCGGGTTTGTAAACAAACCGTCCCCTCCGCTCGCGCTTTTAGCCCGTCCCTTGCCAACGGCTCCGGTATCCGGTCGGATTTCTGTACTACCCAAACATGGTAACGCCGGTGATACTAATGCTTGAAGTGCCTCTCACCGGTGAATACCATGGCGATGCCCTTCTCGTCGGCCTTCCGGATCGAATCCTCGTCGCGGACCGAACCGCCGGGCTGCACGATCGCCGTCACGCCGTATTCGGCGGCCAGCGTCACACAGTCGTCGAAAGGGAAGAAACCGTCCGACGCCAGCACGAGACCCTCGGTGACGCCTGCGGCATGCGCCTGCTTCAGGGCGATCTCCGCCGAGCCGATGCGGTTCATCTGTCCGGCGCCGACGCCCAGCGTCCGGCCGTCCTTCACCGCCACGATGGCGTTCGACTTCACGTGTTTGACGATATGCCAGCCGAAATTGAGGTCCTCCATCTGCTCCGCAGCGGGCTTCGCCTTCGTGACGCACATATCGGCCGTAACGGCCTTCGTCGCCACGTCGAGGTCCTGCACCAGCAGGCCGCCGTTGACGCTCACATACTGTTTCGGGTCCACGTCGCCCTTGTCCATGCTGACCTCGAGCAGGCGCAGGTTCTTCTTCGCCGAGAGCACTTCGAGCGCCCCCTCGTCGAATTTCGGGGCCATGATGATTTCGAGGAAGATCGGCTTCATCAGCTCGGCCGCTTCGCGCGTCACCGTGCAGTTCGTCGCCACGATGCCGCCAAAGATCGACACCTTGTCGGCCTCGTAGGCCTTCGTCCATGCCTCGACGACATCCTTGCCCGTCGCGGCGCCGCAGGGATTCATGTGCTTGAGGCCCACGCAGAACGGCTTGTCGAACTCGCGCACGATGCACAGCGCGGCGTTGGCGTCCTGAATGTTATTGTAGGACAGTTCCTTGCCGTTGAGCTGTCTGGCGAATGCCAGCGAATAGGGCACCTCCTTCCCCTCGCGGTAGAATTTGGCCGACTGGTGGGGGTTTTCGCCGTAGCGCAGCGACTGCACGAGGTCGAACTCGAGGAAAAGCTTCTCGTTCAGACCCGCCTGCGCGCGCATATAGGCGGCGATCATCGCGTCGTACTCGGCGGTATGCGTATAGGCTTTGGCCGAGAGCTTCAGGCGCGTGGCCTTTTCGGTATTGCCGCCGGCGCGAATCTCGTCCAGAATCGCGTCATAGTCCGCGGGGTCGCACACCACCGTCACGTCGGCCCAGTTCTTGGCCGCCGAGCGAAGCATCGAAGGTCCGCCGATGTCGATGTTCTCGATGGCGTCCTCCATCTTCACGCCGGGTTTCGAAATCGTCTCCCGGAACGGATAAAGGTTCACACAGACCATGTCGATGAACTCGATATGATTATCCTTCAGGGCTTTCAGGTGCTCCGGATCGTCGCGGCGGGCCAGCAGTCCGCCGTGCACGTTGGGATGCAGGGTCTTCACGCGGCCGTCGCAGATCTCGGGGAATCCCGTCACGTCGCTGATGTTGATTACCTCCACGCCGCTGTCGGCCAGGAGCTTCATCGTACCGCCCGTGGCGATCACCTCCCAGCCCAGAGTCCGCAGCCCTTTGGCAAACTCCACGACACCGGTCTTGTCACTTACACTAATTAATGCGCGCATTATTCGATCAGTTTTTTAATAGTTTCAATGTATAACGGATATTCCACGGCATGAATCATCGCTTCCAGTTCCCCGATGTCATCGCCCTCGTAGGGAAAGGCCCGCTGGGCGATGATGCGTCCGCCGTCCAGCTCGGCGTCGACGTAATGGATCGTCACGCCGAAGACCTTGACGCCGTATTCCAGCGCCTGCTCGATGGCATGCGCCCCGCGGA
>ERZ834722.2682-NODE-2682-length-13424-cov-7.193133_pt1 | contig 13424 bp, 9 predicted proteins | sample MGYA00519576_ERZ834722 | MGnify/ENA primary metagenome ERZ834722 (study PRJEB31850, sample SAMEA3708759) | human gut metagenome | biome: human gut; feature: human-associated habitat; material: faeces | place: China | collected 2014 ...
TTATTCATTAGCCTACCTCATTCCTGCAATGCTACTTTCCCATTATACATTTAAGCTTAGGTTTGCGCTTATACACACATCCTTATTTGATCTACCGGATAGCCTTTATCAATCGCTTGACCTTATCCGATGGGGTTTCTGAGTGAAGTATTCCAAACGGCATGGTGTAATCCCATTCCACCGGAATAATTTTGATCAACGGATGATTCCTGATCATATCATCTCTTAACCGATCTCCGTAATAACTCCAGCCTCTTTGCATGAGCATGAAATTTTCTCCCGCCAGATCATCCAATGTAATCTTTTTCTTTTCCGCCAGCCTATGATGAATCGATACCGCTACACAAAACGGTTCTCTTGAGATCTCGGTGCCGTTGCATCCTCTGAGTTTTAACATTGTTTCATCAAATATTCCGGCTACAACATCGATATTCTGCCCCAGATTTGCCAATATCTCTCTTGCATTCTCCAAGGTATTTTCAAATGTGATCAGCTTAAACTTCATATCCGGATATAGATTCTGGATCTGTGGCCACAGATCCACAAATACCTGTGGCGGCGTCATCGGCGAGATTCCGACGCGGATCACATCGTCCGATACCTGCATTGCCTCTTTCGCCCGCTGCACCGACACCTTGCAATACCCGATGATATATTTTGCGTCATTGTAGATCGACTGTCCGGCTTCCGTTACCACAAGCCCTCTATGCGTCCTGTCAAAAAGCTTCATACCAAGACTTGCCTCAAGCGAATTGATCTGTTTGATGACCGCCGGAGCCGATATATACAACTGTTCCGCTGCCTTGCTGAAACTTCCCGCCTCAACAACGCACAAAAACGTATCCAACTGCGGATTATACATCATGTCCGTTTCCTTCTACAATGAATTTAACACTCCCTGGATTCCGTCACGCTCGTAGATTCCCTTATAATAGGCAACTTCCTCCTCGATCAGCTGATCGATCACCTGCATGCCGAGAAGTTCCACCGGAGCTTTATCATCCGTCAAAATATAATCGCCTTTTCCATATGGAGTGCTATCCGCGTATACCGTCTCCATCATGTTTCTTAAATCAGCATTTGTGATCTGCTTTGTATTTGCCTGCAGATTCTCCATGATCGACAGATTGTTCGATGCAAAAAGCTCGCGGTTCGTCGTATTCGCCACATCAACCGTATACTCCGCGTCAAACACCTGACCGATCGTATCGGAGAGATACTGATTGATGTTGCCATCTCCGCTGCCGCGCATGTTCATATTTACGACCATCACGCCGTCCTCGTTCAGATGATCCTTAACCAGTGTAAAAAATTCAACGGATGACATCTGGAAAGGAATCGTGATATCCTGATAGGCATCCACCATGATCACATCGTATTTCTTATCCATCGCATTCAGATAAGCTCTGCCGTCATAGGTCGTGACCGGCACATCCTCGGAGAGTGAGAAATACTTGCGCGAAAGCTGCGTGATCTTCTCATCGATCTCCACACCTTCCACGTTCATATCCCCGAGATACTTCCGGCACTGTGTCGCATACGTTCCCGTTCCCATTCCAAGGATCAGCACATCCATATCCGATGGCTTCTTATCCGCCAGCATGAGCGGTGCCGCCATCGCGTAATCATAATACATGCCTGTCAGCCTGTCCTGCTTCATATAGACCGACTGCACACCAAAAAGCACGTTGGTCGACAGTCTTACCGACGTGTCATCTTCCGATACCTGCAGATAATTGTAGACCGATTCACCCTCATAGGTGAGATCCTTCTCCCAGAATGCAAACGAATCCGAGTAACCAAGACCGCAGCACAGTGCAAAGATTACCACCGATACGATCACTTTCTTTTTGCCTGCGCGGACATTGACAAAATACACGATTGCCAGAACCAGTAGAATTCCCGAGAAGATCAGAAACGTGATAGACGTTCCGACCGCCGGAATCGTCACGAAGGTCGGCACAAACGTACCGATGATACTTCCGATCGTGTTGAATGCCCCGAGTGTACCAACTGTCTTACCGTTATCATCCAGACTGTCCACCGCATATTTTACAAGCGACGGTGTCACGGTTCCCAGTAAGAAAAGAGGAAATACAAAGATGACCATACATGCTGCAAACGCTGCAATGATCAAAAAATTATTGCTCACCGTAAAAATCAAAAGTGCCGAGATTCCGAGCACGATATATTTGCCCACCACCGGGATCAGAGCGATCCAGATCGCAGCGATCAGGATTCTCGTGTACAGGCGGTCCGGATTCGGCGACTTGTCCGCACTTCTTCCTCCGTAAATATTGCCGAGCGCCATCGCGATCATGATGGTTCCGATAATGATCGTCCAAACGATCTGCGACGAACTGAAATACGGTGCCAACAGACGGCTCGCTCCCAACTCTACCGCCATAACGGACATTCCCGCAAAAAACTCCGTCAGATACAAAAATAACTTATTCTTTAAAATTACGGTCTGTTTCATATTGCCTCCCTGCTTTAAGCTGTTACGTTTATATTACAACTTAAGGTAGGGTCCAAGTCAATACTTTTTTCTTTTTGAGACGCTTCTGGGCTTCTTTCTTCTCTTTGATGCGTTTTTGCTTACGCATAATACTGCGCTTATATTCATTCCAGTCCCATCTCCTTGCAATTTTTTCTGATACTTATATCGCCTTTTTACTTATTTTTCTTCATCTGCATGTAATGAACCGACCTTTTTATGTAATGAAAAATATACTACTCCAACGCGCCCTTTACCTTTTTACGGCTGATGCAACGTTCCTCCCGGTTCGCAAGCGCTTTCACTCTTCCTTCCAGAAGAAGTGCTCTGCCACTCTCGTTCCTTGTATACACCAATTCGTAATTTCCGATGAAGGGTCTCATACAATTGGCAAACTGCTGTGCATCTTCCTTGCGCTTTGCAAAGCATTCCGGCACCGCATAGAATCCGTCCAATCCGCGGTGTCCCCTCGCCTTCACCAACAGGTATCGCTGATTGTCGATCGCAGTGAAAAATTCATTCACACATTGGGCAAAAAGCGCCTTATCTCTGCCGCTTCCGCCAGACAGATACACCGTATGAATGTCCGGTCCCGCGTTCTCGGTCACAACTTTAGAATGAGACTCCTCCATAAGATTCTGAAGTTCCAATGCCTTCCTTATTCCATTTCCGAACGATTTCAATCGACGGAGCGGACTTCCGAGCATAAACACTTTCGGAAAACGCGTGATACCCACAACAATTCCACTGACGATCATCAGACCTCCGATCGCGGAAAGCATCGGATGATCCGTTGCCCCTGCCAATACTGCAATAAAAAGAACTCCTGCCAATGATAGAATCCCACAAAGGATCAAAGTCCGGATTGCATCCCATAACACCACAGCGGTTACAAATTTATCGGCAACCTCATCCTCATCGACAACCTCCATCTTATCATAGACAGCGAGTGATCGATTCCACCTCTCTTTTAGGGACGCCCTCTCTCCGGACAGCGCCAGCATCTTCTTATTGATGGAATTGACATTCATTTTGTTAAATGGCGACCTAACAATCGACAAACGGTCCATTCCATTCTCGATGGTATCCTCTGTATAGTGAAGGCCGAGGAAATGTTCCATACGCCGCTCAAGAAGCGCATAATCCTCGCTGATGCCATCCTCCGGCTTCTTCTGCACCTCATTCCAAGGCTTTAAGCAGACAAGATGCCAGATATTGCTTGTCTTATCCGGTGCGTCCCGCCACACGCGTATCGCGCGACCGCGCATCTGGTTGCTGAGCATGAACGAACCTACAAAGCTTGCAAGGATCAGTGAATTGATACAAGGCGAATCCCATCCCTCTCCGAGAAGGGACTTCGTTCCGATGAGCACCTGCATCGCGCCCTGCGCAAAAATATTGGTGACTGCGCCTGTCAGAAAATGCGCATCCCCAACCGCTGTCACTTTCAGATAATCGCTCTCATCAAGATTACCTGCTTTTGAAAATGTCACTTTGCCACAGTCTGCGACTTCCTGCATGAGTGCTTCCTTCGCTTCCGCCGGAATGATCACGATTGTTCCGCAAAGTACACCGAAACGGATCTTCCCGCCTCTCTTCACATTCTCCCTACGAAGCATCTCAAAAAACGGAAGCACACCGAGCGCATTCACGTCACTCTCCTCATTGCCAAGCGATTTCTCATATTCCTTTCGGATGTAATCGGTCAAAACAAGAAGCCTAAGCGCATCCCCGGTCGTTTGATACTCATGAAACACAATATCCCTGATACTGTTACACTTGCCGAGCGAATTGGTCAGAAGCTTCTCCACTGCCGCACTCCTTGTCATAACGACCTTGCGCTTCTCGATCAGCCCCTGTGCTTTCAACTGATCGGTCAGCATCTCACGGTACGTCTTATCGCACACATACGAGTCCGCATCATCATACAGAAATCCCTGCAACAGTCTCTCCATCCACTCGATACTCATATCCGGCAGTCGTTTGGCGCCAAGCAGCCGTTGCAGTCTCGATGGAAAAGCCACATTCCTGCTCTGCAAATAGATCAGGATAGAAGAAAGATATGCCGGATCGTCCAAAAGCAGATCATCACTGCTTTGTCCATTCAGTCCCTTGTGCGTCCGGATATAGGAAAGCAACTGTTCATCCCGCATCAGATTCTGCATCATTGCATTGCTGCGCTCCGTGAACTTGCGAACCTCCTGTTCCTCCGCTTTCGTCGGATAGTTAAAATACACATAGTCCTGATGTGGGCAAAGACTTCCCTCCTTGACCAGCTCTGGGATCGTGATCTCCTCATCGATCTCACCACACATATTCATATAGCGTGTCCACATCGCCGGTGTTGAATCATACGGTGGAGTCGCTGTCAGAGAGATTGTTTTTATATTATTAAATTTACTTTTAAATTCTTCCAGAGCTTTCCACCACTCGCTTCGCAGATGATGGCACTCATCCAGACAAAGAATCTCAATACCGGCATTCTGCATCGCAGCAACCAAATCAAATCCCGCATAATCCACTTCTTCCGTGGTAACAGCATCATCCTCTCCGGCTTTCTCCGTTCCCTGAAAACGTGTCATAGCACTATGAAGCGCCTGATAGGTTGCCACAGTGATTGCCTTAGGATTTTTCAGATCCTGCGACAGATAATCTTCGCCCTTGCAGCCGTCACATAAGAACGCTTCCCTGATGCGCGTCACCCACTGTTCGCGAATCGTGATCGATGGTGCTAAAATGAGCGCATTGCCATTCATTCTGCGGATCAATTCGATACCAAGCGTCGTCTTGCCGGATCCCGGTGCCGCAACAATATGGATCTTGCCGTCCGCTAAATACTTTCCAACATGTTCAAGAACACGCGCCTGATAGCTGCGCCACGTTCCCTTAAATTTTAAAACCCCTTCATAGTTCATCCCTTTTCTCCTCATTTTCGTTTATGATTGTGAACGATCTTCGCAAGTTTTGCAATTACCTGCATTAATCACACCATTCTATGCTTCTACAGATATTGTGACCCATTTTATGTTAATTCGCAAGCAAATATATTCATTTCAAAACTGTTTCCCAAACAAAGCAAAGATTGCCAGAGGGGTCCCGCTTCTTCGAAGAAGAAGCATAAGCAGAAGCAATGCGAGGCATACAAGAAAATTAACACCGATCATCCTCCTGCTGACATCTGCTGCCTGCAGACTGATGTATGTAATCAATCCAAAGATGGAATATTCGCCGGTACAGATCGTAATCTGCTTTTTATTTTCCTTTTTTTCTCCACATTTTCACCTCAGTCCTCGTTTACATCACGTATCATTCTATCCACAAGCACTGTCGAAAAAGAGAAGAAAACAACAATAAGGGCATACAAAAAAGTGTGCCCTGCCGCACACTTTTTTGCTATAAATATTCTCTTAATCCGCTGCACAGATCATTTTCCAGATTAATCAGCTTCTTCGTGATTGCCTTCGCCTTATCATCCGCAGCCTCATACTGATTTAAGTAGCGGCTGAGCGATTTGATTCCCATATCGCATCCATCCGTCATAAGCTCCGCAATCGTTGCATCCGAATCATCCATCGCAAGCTTCACATTCGTCTTGATCCAGGACATTCCCTGCGCCATCACATTCGGTTCCTTGCCCTCATCGTGATATTCCTGTAGCAGCTTGTCAATCTCATCCTGTAAGGCATCATGCTTGTCCTTGCATTTGGTAAGCATCTCTTTTAACTTCGCATCTCTCACGTTATCTAACACATCACTGATCGAAGTTACCCCCATCTTGATGCCCGCATCACACTCTCTTAGTAATTTAATCGTATCCGGTTCAACCATAGTCCAGCACCTCCTGATGCTACTAGTATGACCAGATACTCAAAATATTATTCCCTTGCGCCGCTACTTAATTGTAAATGCGAGCTCAATCGTGTCCTCATCAACCCCACTACTAAGCAGTTGTTCCTTTGACTCTCCTTTTCGAAGTCGCATAACAGCATCAACATTTTGCTTTTCCCGCAAACTGTATAGATCCTCTGTTTCTTTTAAAAATGCCTTAATATCATCTCTATCTGCATTTAGTGATAAAACTTTTAAGCTCTTGTGTTCTCCACTTCTCAACTGCTTTATCACAACAATCTGCACTGGAAATGGGAAATCATAAACATAATAAATTCCAGGATATTTTTCTTCTGTTGTATGCCCTTCCATTTCTATTGTCAAGAGCATTTTTCGTGGATATGCTTCATAAAAAATCGATATTGTAAGTTCATTCGTTGGAATCTGATTAACGTTCGTTCCGTAGCCTTTAAACAAACATGCGTATCCCAGTGTTTTGTAAAAATCATCAATCGACAGATTGTCTGTAGGACTTTTGTATTCAATTACATTGTACCTGCGCATGATGTGCCCAATTTCATTCTTTAATTTTGCCTTCTTCTCCCCATTGCCCTAACATTCTTACTATTCATTTGTGTCTTGTGATTTATATATCATAATAAAACAAAGGAGTTACATCACGTAACTCCTTTGCAATCTTTATTCCTATTTAGGATTTCAATTTACTTTACAGTAACTTTCACTTTTACGGTCTTTCCATTTGCTTTTACCGTAATTGTGGTTTTGCCCTTCTTAACGCCTTTTACAACACCTTTATTTGTTACTGTTGCAATCTTCTTATTGGAAGACTTATAAGTAACCTTTGCGGCAGGAGTTGTCGTTGCCTTAATCTTTGTTGTCTTTCCTTTCTTAACAGTGAGAGCGTTCTTCGCTACCTTTAACGCATTTCCATCGAAAGAAACTACTTTTGGTGTATTCTTCTTTTCTGTACTGTTAAGTTCATAAGTGCAACTTCCAACACTGCCATTTTCATAATCAACAGTAGAAACTACAGTATCATCAACCACAAGTGCAACATCATCAACATAGACACTTCCTTTATAAGTCTCGTTTGTACCAGACATAAAGAGACCTACAATAATCTGTCCCTTTCCTTCTGGGAACGCAGCTTCCTGTTCGTTAACTTCACAGTAATCAATTGGCATCTTGGCATCAACAACATAGAAATCATTGTACTTTGCAACATTCTCAGAATTAATATCGTATGTATATCCATCCGCTGCCATTGCCCATCCTGCTTCTGTTTCTAAATCCTCACCAGTCCAAAATGACATGTTCGGTTTAATCCATAAACTACCACTCTTCATAAACGCTGCCGGAACATACAATTTCATATTAAGTGAATATGATTTTCCAAAGATAACTTCATCATCGGACAAAAGCCAATTAAAATACACGCTACTGTCATCACCCGAGTCTGCATCTTTATTAAAGTTGACGTTTGTCTCCATCACTTTATTTTTACTTGCTGCCTGTGCCTCAACAACACCGCCTGTCGGGATTGCTGTCACTGCCATTACTACTGCAAGAGTTGCTGCTAATACTTTTCCTTTGGTTTTGTTAAACATGTTATTCTCCTTATAATCTAATCATTTACTGTTCTTCTTGAATCATTTTCAAATCATCTTGATTTATTGCAAAACAAGCCTTAAATTCTTTTGTACCAATTTTAACGCCATTATCACCCACAATTACAACATACTGAAATGTGATATTATACGCTTTTGCACTAGGTTTTTCGCACAAATTAAATTGGATTTCATTTTCATTAAACGATGCCACTTCAAGCTTCAAACCATCCGATTCTTTAACAAGTATTCTTCCTTGACAATCTTCATCACCGTAAAAACTAGCAACATCATTCACTATAAATGGAATATTAAGTTTTAATCCGTTGCTCTGTTCATCATAAGAAACAGTTCCTTTCAGCGAGGTATTACACTCCTTAAAAACGACACAAGCTCCTTCTTTCTCAGATAACGAAATTTCATTTGCCGCTGTTTTCGGTGATAATCCATGAATTCGTGTGTATACAACGTATGTAATATCACTTGCTAATTCTTTAATTTCAATATTTCCATTACTGTCAGCACAATTAAATCCATACCAACTATCATCATTAACCGTACTTATATCTGCATTTTTATCCAATGCGATATATTCCTGCCCTTTTTCCGCCTTAACAATAATAGAAGTTTTTGTTACACCAACAATCTCAGGTGCTTTTGCTTCAACAGCCTCTCCCGTACATTCAAAATCAACAAATTCATCTGTCATATAATTTGCAGATTCTCCCATATACAGACCGATCCAAATGCAAACTTTTTTATGATTATCAGCTATCGTTTCTCCCTCATCTGGTTCATACTCGAAGTCTCTTGTTTCCACTTCTACCTGAACTTTTTTCGCATCAGGATCATTATTGATTGCTGCCATTAGATCTTTCTCAAATGCTTGCCGGCATATCTCCGCACTTTCCAATCCTGAAACCGATACAGTGTGAGTCTTTTTAAATTCTTCGTTTACAATTTTAAGTGCCGCATCCAAAGGTGCCCAAACCGTCCCATCATACAAAAACGAAGTTACAAATTTCTGATTGGAAATTGTTAATTCAACTTGATATTTCCCATCTTTCAATACGTCGGAAAGTGTAACAAAATATGCCTGTGTATCAGGCTCTCCTCTCTCCACACTTTCTACACTCACCACATTCCCCGTCTTACCTGTAATCACAACTTGATCCGTTGCTATTTCATTTGGGACTGTTTGGTTAAAATACACTCTTACCTCAGTTGAAGAACAAACCATCGCCGAACTGATTCTAAGTGGAATTGGTGCAGGTGTTACAGTTCCGGAATTATCATCCGTCTTCTGATCATCCTTCTTCTCGTCATCCTTCTTACCATCATCAGTCTTTGTCTCCGTCTTACCAGCATCAACCGTTGTCTCTTTTCCGGTAGAATCCTTAACAGATACCTTATCGGTTGTGTTGTTTGCAACGTCTGCCTTAACGTTCTCAGCTGTTGTAACGGTAGAACCTTCTGCCCCCTTGGACAGATCCAACTTGGTATCTGCATTTAAAGTTGTATCGATTGGAGTCTCAGCCTTGATGGTTGTATCCTTTGCGTTAACCGTTACCTTGACAGCCTCTGTTGTAGAACCAGCTACAGCAACATCTGCCTTTGCATCGATCTGGACATTCTCTACCTTACCGGATGCATTAATATTCAGTTTTGTGTCTGCTGCTTTCTCACTGACTTTTACATCGGAAACGGTTCCCTTTGCATTTAAGTCAACGGATGCGCCTTTGGCAGCGACATTGACAGAATCAACCTTTGCAGTCTTATTAACTGTGAGGGCTACGTTTGCGGTCTTTGCAACCGTAACGGATGCCACATCACCTTTGGCTACAACCTTGATGTCTGCGTCCTTTTTTGCGACCTGGATATCAGCACCCTTGGATGCCTTTGATACAGTCAGTGATAATTTACTGTCTGTAATCTTGATATCGTTGTTCTTTCCGCTCTCGACGAAAGCCTTTGCATCTTTGATTTCAATAGACTTTACACTCGCCTTGTTTGTGATCGTAGCATTCTTCGCCTGTACGGAAATCGAAGCCTTTGCTGCTTTCTTGGAAGCAGGAATTGTAATCTTAACATTTTTATTTGTCTTGATCACAATGTTGGTAGCTCCGTTCTTAAGCGCTTTCTCAAGCTGCTTCTGGTTGGTCACGACGACTGCTTTCTTATTCGCAGCATAGGTATTGACCGGCATCACAGTCAAAACCATTGCGAATGCAAGCGTGCACGCCAACACGGATTTCATGAGTTTCTTCATGTTCCTTTTCTCCTTTGCGTTTTATAATATAAATTTTATTATATTTATTCATGTAGTTTTCCATTAATATATTCATAATTTTTTCTTTCTTTTTTCCAATTTTTGCAAAAATAATTTATTCCTTTTTCCGCTATCATATTTAAATATAATTCTATTAATTTTTGTGTTTCTTTATGAAATATCATTTTATTTTTACATTTATTGTAATGTTCTAGCGGTTCAGTATATGGTTCATTGTAATTAGGCTTTTGTTTAGAATAAACTATTCCCGCACTTAACCAATCACAAATCATCTCAACTACATATTGATATGGTATTTTGCAAGGAGTATTTTTATATGTACCAATATTGTCTATCCAATATTCCCAATGATGTGGATTATGTCCTTTATGATGTTGCCATGCCAAACTATAACCTTTTTCCTTTTTTTCTGCAGCAATTGGACTACTAGTTCCTTGAAAATATTTTGCACTACTGAAAAATTCAGTTATACTATATTTACTTAAATCATGCATTATACCTCTTTTATATAATCCGCATTTGAAACAAAATTTCATAACATAATGCTTATGCTTTGTTATAGTTATAAAATGTTTTATATATTTTGCCATATTATTTATTCTCCTCTTATATTTTTATTATGCAATCAAATAAATCATCACATTTTTTAATAACCTTAATTTTATCTTTATTTATTAATCTTTCAACTAAATATGGATACTCAGAATAATCAATTTCAGTAATTATACAATCAATTTTAAGATTCGATATAAATTTACCTACTCTTACCCCATTATATTTTTTTAACTCATTTAATATTTTTTCTTCTAAATAATCATAACTACATGATTTAATTGTATTATCAAAAGAAATATATCTTATATCATTATTATCATTTAATAGACTATTCCAAATTTTTGAATACATTATTATTTCTTCTTTCAAGAGTTTTCTCTCTAAAGCATCTACATTTTTTATCTCTTTTTTGTCTAATTCACCAACACTTTTTGCTTCACTAGATATTTCATCAGAATATACTACATATAATTCTGCATCATATTTTTCTAGCAAATTACAAATATAAAGAACTGTCATGTATTCATTTGAATTTTTATGACTAGACCAAATTCTAATTTTTTTATTATTTCTAACGTTATCTAACAAAAATTTAATTTTATTACTATAATCAACAACATCCACATTATATCCTATATTTTTCAAAAAACTTCTTTTATAATTTTTTAAATCTTTTAAATCTCCAATATCTAAATGCATATCTAAAAGAACTATATTCTCATTTTTAATAGATGATTTTAAAAGTAATCCATTACTAGATAAATTAGATACAACTTCTATTGCATTTTCCATAATAGCACCTCTTTATTTCATTATAACAAAAAAAAGCCCACAATGGGCTATTTTTTCATTATTCTAAGTGTATTTAATATTGAGATAATTGTAACACCAACATCCGCAAATACTGCTTGCCACATATTTGCAATTCCAATAGCGCTAAGAACTAATATTAAAATTTTTACACCTATAGAGAATACTAAATTTTCTTTTATAATTCTTTTTACTTTATTTGAAATACTTATTGCTTTATTAATCTTACTTATATCATCATCCATAATAACAATATCACTTGCTTCTATCGCTGATGATGAACCAATAGATCCCATAGATATTCCAATATCTGCTCTTTTAAGAGATGGCGCATCGTTTATTCCATCACCTATAAAGGCAACCACATCTTTATCATTTAATAATTCTTCCAATTTTTCATATTTTTTTGTTGGTAAAAGTTCATAATAAACTTTATCTATATTTAATTTTTCTGATATAGAAAGAGCATTTTCTTTTGAATCACCTGTAAACATATATGTTTCAATACCTTTTTTAGATAATTCACTTAAAGTGTTTTCTACTCCTTCTTTTATTCCATCATTAATAGTAAGTGATGAAACTATTTTATCATCAATAGATAAATATATATTTAAAGAACCATCATCTTTTATATCAAACATTTTATTGTTACCAATTTTTATTTTTTTATCATCGTATGTATAACTTACACCAAGGCCCTCTATTTCCTTATGATTTTTTACTTTTTCATTCACATCTATATTTACATAATTCATTATTGATTTAGCAATTGGATGGTTTGATAAATTTTCACCTAATGCATAAAGTTTTAAAATATAATCTTCACTATAACTACTATCTAGTAAGTTAAAACTTGTAACTTTAAATGCTCCACTTGTTAATGTACCAGTTTTATCAAATACTATTTTATTAACTCTTGAAAGTAAATCAAGATAGTTACTACCTTTAACTAATATTCCATTTTTACTTGATACACCAATACCAGTAAAATATGAAAGTGGTACTGAAATCGCAATTGCACATGGACAAGATATAACTAAAAATACTAATGCTCTATAAATTGATTCATATGTTGTAAGATCTGTGAAAATTATAAAGCATATAAATGTAATTACACTTATTATAAGTACTATCGGAGTATAATACTTAGCCATTTTTGCGACAAATGTTTCAGTCTTTGATTTTTTATCAGTCGCATCTTCTATAAGTGATAATATTTTTGAAACAGTACTATCATTAAATAATTTAGTTGCTTTTATCTTTATCACTTTTTCTTCATTTATTGATCCAGATAATACTTCATCATTTTCTTTTTTATTAACTAGGTCACTTTCACCAGTTAAAGAAAATAAATTTAACTTAGTTTCACCTTCAATAACTATTCCATCAACTGGAATTTTTTCACCCTTTTTTATTATTAATATATCATTAATTTTTACGTCTTCTACATTTATTACTTTTGTTTTATCACCAACAACTTTATTTGCAAAGTCCTGTTTTATATTCATTAAATCTTTAATTGAATTTCTTGAATTATTAATGGCTTTTTCTTCTAATATTTTACCTATTTCATAAAGTATTATAACCATTAATCCTTCCATTTGTTTATCTACAAAGTAAGCACCAATTGCAGATATTGTAATAAGTGCATTTTCATTAATTGTATGTGACTTTATAAGCATTTTAACTGCTACTTTAAATGTTCTATAAAGTAAAATAACATATGACGCTATAATAAGTATTTTATTAATTATTTCATTATTAAAATTAACATATAAACCAAATAAAGCAATTATAACGCCAATAATTAATCTTA
>ERZ834722.2684-NODE-2684-length-13423-cov-7.707436_pt1 | contig 13423 bp, 10 predicted proteins | sample MGYA00519576_ERZ834722 | MGnify/ENA primary metagenome ERZ834722 (study PRJEB31850, sample SAMEA3708759) | human gut metagenome | biome: human gut; feature: human-associated habitat; material: faeces | place: China | collected 2014 ...
CTACGGTCCCCGGCGGACATGGCTTTCCGTCCTCGCCGATGATGCGTATCTCCGTGCCGGGGATGGCGCGGCCGACCGTGTTAAGGTGCGAAAGGCCGCGGTCGAGATGATCGGCAGGGAAGAGGATGGACACCATGCTGCCCATCTCCGTCATTCCGTAGGACTGATAAAACTCGCAGTCGAGCCGCTTCATCGCGCGCTCCAGCAGAGCGGGCGACACAGGGCAGGTAGAATAACGGATGGTATGCAGCGAACTGAGATCATACGGCTTTTTATCCAGCTCGTCCAGTATCCATTTCAGTATCGTCGGCACGACGCTTATGGCGTTAATGTGCTCACGCTGGAGGCTCTGCATGTATTGCTCCGTTGAAAAGGAGCTCATCAGGACAAGCGTGCCGCAGGTACAGAAGCAGAGCCACGCGCCTATCGCGGCGGAGTGGAAGAGCTGTGAGATGAACTGAAGCTTGTCCCCCGGGCGGTAACCGTACAGGTCCTTTACAGCGGACATTTTGTCGAGCATGCCGCCGTGCGTCAGGAAGAGGTGGCTGTAGTCCTTGATGCCCGCCTCGCGCTTGACGAGCGACATCGAGAGGTCGCCGAGCTGGCCGAAGATGTTGGCCACCACGCCGACAAGAATCAGCATGAGGTAGTTCGGCGCATAGCCGAGCCATGCCTTGCCGACAACGCCGAGCAGCACCAGCGCAAGCGCGCTGCCGATGGGCCCGCCGATCGCGCCTGCCCAGGTCTTGTGCGGGCTGACGTGCGGCGCCATCTTGCGCTTGCCGAACCACATGCCAAAGTACATCGACAGCGCATCGCCCACAAAGGCGACGCAGAACGGCGCGAGCACATAGAGCTTGCCATAGTTTTCGTCCATGCGCAGCAGGAAAATGCAGCTGTACATCGCCGGAAACACAATGCCACCGATGATGGCCACCGCCACATCGTGGAACGTGAACGGTTTTTCCTTTCCGTAAGAGATAACCGCAAAGAGGAACGCCATCATCACAAGGATCCAGCGGAAGATCGTAACGGTCGAAATCGGAAGATCGTATGTGCCGCTTATCTCTTCCTTAAAGAGCCATATCTCCTGCATGACGACCGTTGTGACAAGTCCCCAGTAGAAATTCGCCGGGACATTCTCCCCTGCCGTGTGCAGCAGCTCATAGGCCGCGATGCCCGCGATGCCGCAGACGACGAGCATCGTCGCCCATGCGGGGCAGGCAAGCAGCACGGCGAGCAGCGCCGGCAATCCAACGATCACCACCAACCATCTTTGTTTCATTTCTGTTTCTCCTGTTTCAAACCACCGAAGCGGCGCTCGCGATGCTGATACGCGATGAGCGCCTTGTCGAATTCTTTCTCGGTAAAGTCGGGCCAGAGCGTGTCGCAGAAGTAGAACTCACTGTACGCGCACTGCCACAAAAGGTAGTTGCTGATGCGCTTCTCCCCGCCCGGGCGGATGAGAAGGTCGGGATCGGGAAGTCCGCTTGAATAGAGGTAGCGCGAAAAGCCCTCCTCGGTCAAAGCGTCCGCGTCCCGCTTCCCTGCCGCGCAGTCACGCGCAAACGCGCGGGCGGCGTGCAGAATCTCGTCGCGCCCGCCGTAGTTGAGGCAGACGTTGGCCTGAAAGCCTTCGATGCGGGATGAAATCTCATTCGTCTCATCGATGAGTTCCCGAAGTTCCGGCGTCAGGACGCTGAGATCGCCCAGAAAGCGCAGGCGGTTGCCGTCCTTTTCCATCGTGTCGATGCACTCGTGCAGATATTGCTCGAGTAAGTGCATGATGCCGTCGACCTCGTCCTTCGGGCGCTTCCAGTTTTCGGTCGAAAAGGCGTAGACCGTCAGATAGTCGATGCCCAGGTTCTTGCAGTAGGTGCCGAGCTTTCGAAACGTCTCCGCCCCCGCCTTGTGACCGGCCGAGCGCGGGAGGCCGCGCTTTTGCGCCCAGCGGCCGTTGCCGTCCATAATGACGGCAACATGACAAGGCAGGTTGTTCAAATCAACCTGCCCTGCCTTGTTCTCTTTGGAAAAGAGCCCCATATCAGACCGCCATGAGCTCCTTCTCTTTCTTCTCGAGAAGGGCGTCGACCTCTTTGCACATGTCGTCGGTCAGCTTCTGCAGGTCCTTTTCGGCGACCTTCAGGTCGTCCTCGGTGATCTCGCTGGCCTTCTGCTTCTTCTTGAAGGCCTCCATCGCGTCGCGGCGGATGTTGCGGATGGCGACCTTGCCGGTCTCGGAATACTTATGGATCTGCTTGACGAGCTCCTTACGGCGCTCCTCCGTGAGCTGCGGGAAGTTCAGGCGGATGGACTTGCCGTCGTTCTGCGGGTTGATGCCAAGGTCAGACTCCTGAATGGCGCGCTCGATGGGCTTGAGGGCCGTGCCGTCCCACGGGGTGATGACAAGCTGGCGCGGATCGGGAGAAGCGATGGCCGCGATCTGCTGGATGGGCGTGGGAGAGCCGTAGTAGTCGACGCTGATGCGGTCGAGCACAGAGGCGTTGGCGCGGCCTGCGCGCACAGAGGCAAAGTCCGCGTTCACCGCGTCGATGCTCTTTCTCATTTTGTCGGAATAAACCTTGTAATCTTCTTTATTCATGGGGATACCTCCTCAAAAATTTTTATCGTAAAACCGCAGATGCGGGGTCGCTCAGTTTTCGCCAACAATGGTGCCGATCTTCTCGCCCTCGACCGCACGGATGATGTTCTCGGGATCCTTGAGGGCAAAGACAAGCACGGGAATGTGGTTGTCCATCGAAAGCGACGTGGCCGTGGAGTCCATGACCGCAAGGTGCTGGGCCAGCACGTCCTCATAGGAGATAGCGTCGTACTTGATCGCGTTTGCATCCTTGGCGGGGTCAGCGTTGTAAACGCCGTCGATGTTCTTGGCGAGCAGGATCACGTCGGCATTGATCTCCGCCGCGCGCAGCACCGCTGCCGTGTCGGTCGAGAAGAACGGAGAGCCGATGCCGCAGCCAAAGAGCACTACGCGGCCCTTTTCCAAATGCCGGATGGCGCGGGCTCGGATGTAGGGTTCGGCGACTTCTTTGATCTCCAGCGCCGTCTGCACGCGCACGTCGACGCCCTTCTGCTCGAGCACATCGGCGACCGCCATGCAGTTCATCGCCGTGGCCAGCATGCCCATGTGGTCGGCACGGGTGCGCTCGATGTAGCCCTCGCCGTTTTTCACGCCGCGCCAGAAGTTGCCGCCGCCGATGACGACGCCCATCTGCACACCCATGTCCGTGCACTTTTTGATGACGTCGCACACCTTGGAAACGACGTCGAAGTCGAAGCCGAAGTGCTTGTCGCCCGCCAGCGCCTCGCCGCTGATCTTGAGCAGCACGCGCTTATACTTGAGTTGAGCCATGCTCATAATCTCCCCTTTCAGGAACAAGTTCAAATTTTCACAGCTACTATTTTAGCGTATTTTTGCTCTTTTGCATAGGGGGAAAGCGTAAACTTTTTTCACAAATTCGCTCTTTCCTTTTTCGTCAAGTTGAACCGCCGTGAATAGCGGAAAAAAGCAGCCGTTTCATACGGCTGCTTTTTTAGATTTTTCGTTTACTTGATGCCCTTGATGCGGATAAGGTCCTTCAAAAGCTCGACCGTGCCATCGATGCCGAGCAAGCTCGAATCGATGCAGAGGTCGTAGCTCTTGGCATCGCCCCAGTCCTTGGCGGAATAGTAGTTATAGTAGGAAGCGCGGGACTTATCCGTCTTCTTGATGCGGTCTTTCGCCTCGTTCTCGCTGATGCCGTTGCGGGCGGCAACGCGCTTGATGCGATTTTCGAGCGGAGCCGTGATGAAGAGATTGATGACGTCGTCGCGATCCTTGAGCGCGTAGTCCGCGCAGCGGCCGATCAGGACGCAGGGGCCCTTGTCGGCGAGCTTTTTGATCGTGTCGTAGGTCGCCAGGTACACCTGCTGTTCGATGGAGCCCTTGGGCGTCACATGGTTCATCGAGAAGGAATAGGGGTCCATCGCGATGGAATAGAGAAAGCTCTTCGGGCGTTCGTCAAAGGAACGGAACAGCTCTTCGCAAAGTCCGCTCTCCTCTGCCGCCTCCTTGAGCAGCATGTCGTCGTAATAGGCGATGCCGAGCTGCTTGGCAAGCATCGTGCCGATCTCGCGTCCGCCGCTGCCGTATTGTCTGCCAACCGTAATGACCATAAAGATTCCTCCTTTTTCGCGCCTTGAAACAAAATCGGTGCTATTTGGATTATAGCACCGATTTCGTAAGAAGACAATATTTTTTCCTGTTTCGATTTTGTAAAGGCGCGGCCTTATTCCGGAAGCGGCAGGCCGAGGCGGCGATACATCGTCTTTTTCACCGCGCGCAGAATATTTTCATAGCCCGTGCAGCGGCACAGATGGCCGGAGAGGAGCTTTCGGAGCTCGTCATCGGTGTAGAGGCGGTTCGTCTCCAAGATCTCGACCGCAGTCATGATGAAGCCCGGCGTGCAGAAGCCGCACTGGACAGCGGTCTCTTCAATGAACGCCTGCTGGATGTCGCTCAGCTCGCCGTCGGGCCCCATCAGGCTTTCGAGCGTGCGGATGTGCTTGCCGTCCGCCCAGACGGCGAGGTAGATGCACGAGTTGAATGCCTCGCCGTCGATGATGACGTTGCAGGCGCCGCACTCGCCGACCTCGCAGCCCTTCTTCACGGACGTCATATGGTAATCGTTTCGCAGCATATCGGTCAGCGACGCACGCACGTCGACCATTTTCTCAACGTCCTTGCCGTTTAAGTTGAATCGCACCAGCTTGTACTGACTCATTTGATGACACCTCCCGCCCGTTTGACGGATTCGATCAGGCAGCGCTTGGCCATTTCGACCGCGATGTGTTCGCGGAACGCCTTGGAGGCGCGCCAGCTGTCACGCGCGCGGATATCGTTGAGCACGGCGAGTGAGAACTGTTCCGCCGTCGTAAGTGTCAAGGGTTTATCCTTGGCAGCTGCCTCCGCGCTCGGGCAGCGCATCGGCACAGGACCGGCAACGCCGTAGGCGATGCGGGCGCGCTCAATAGTCTGCTTGTCGGGCGACAGGCGCACGTTCACGCTGCACCCGAGCGTCGCGATGTCCATCGCGTTTCTCATGGCGTACTTGATGTAGTAGCCATAGCAGTTTTCGTAGCTCGCCTTTGGGATGAGGATGGCGGTCTGGATCTCGCCATCCTCCACGCGGATGTCGACCTGACCGGCCTTGATGTAAAAGTCTTTGATGGGCAGGCGGCGGATGCCGTCCTTCCCCGTCAGCTCCACGATGGCCTCCCACGCATGCAGTGTGGAGGCGGAGTCCGCGCTCGTCACGCCGTTGCAGGTGTTGCCGCCGATGGTGCCGATGTTTCGGATCTGCGGGCCGCCGACCATGTCGACCGCCTCGCCGAGAACATTGATGTACTTCTGGATGATGGGGTCACGCGTGATGTGGGAAAAGCTCGAGAGCGAGCCGATGCGGATGTTTTCCTCCTCGTCGATGCTCACGCCGCGCAGCTCGTCGAGGCCGTAGATCGAGATGAGCTCCTTTCCGGCGCGTTTACCCTCGCGCATCTGCACGAGCACGTCGCTGCCGCCGGCGATGATCTGCGCCTCGGGATGCTCCAAGCGGAGGGCGACGGCGTTTTCGACGCTTTCCGCCTCATAGAGTGCTTTCATGTCATACATGGCTCACTTCTCCTCCTTCCAGCTGTCGTGGATGAGCCCCGCCTTGCTGAACTCGGCATACAGAACGTGCGGGGTGATGGGAACGGTGTCGATGGCGACGCCGGTGGCGTTGTAGATGGCGTTGCGGATGGCGGGCGCGCCCGAGCACGCGGGCGGTTCGCCGAGCGCCTTCGTGCCGAACGGCGACGTCGGCTCGGGATTTTCGATAAACTGCGCCTCGAGATGCGGGTGGTCCATGAACGTCGAGAGCTTGTAGTCGAGAAGATTATTGTTGAGGGGGCGGCCCGTCTTCTCGTCGAATAAAAGCTGCTCGCTCATGCCAAATCCGATGGCCATGGACATGCCGCCGTGGACCTGCGCCTCGGCAAGCGCGGGGTTGATGAGCTTGCCGCAGTCGTGGACGTTGATGATCTTCTTGAGCGTCACCTTGCACATCGGGATATCCACCTCGACGTCGGCAAAGGTGCAGCCAAACGAATAGGCGTTGTTGCGGATGGTGTAGGTCGACTCGGCGGTGATGTGCTCGGAGTCCGCGGCGTTGTACTGCGCGGTCATCGCAAGGTCTTTCAGCGACATGAGCACCATGCCGTCGCCCTTGCGGATGATGTTGCCGTCGACGATGTCCATATTGTCGACCGCCTGACGGGTGAGCTTTGTCGCGTACTGAAGAATTTTCTGCCGCAGGAGCGTCGCCGTCTGGCGGATGGAGAAGCCCGCGACGTAGGTCTGGCGGCTCGCGTAAGCGCCGAGGCCTGTGGGCGTGATGTCCGTATCCTGACACGAGACGACGCGCACGTCGTGATAGCTCTTGAGGCCGACGGCCTCGGCCGTCATCTGCGCATAGGCCGTGTCCGCGCCCTGCCCGATCTCCGTCTCACCGCACTGCATCGTCACCGTGCCGTCGAGATTCAGGAGCATGCGGTTCGAGGACGTTTCAAGCGAGATGGGATACACCGCCGTGTTGTACCAGAAGGCCGCCACGCCGATGCCGCGGCGGACGGGGCCGATGTCCTTGGCATACTCCTCGCGCTTTTTGTCGTATTCGATGTACTCCTTCCCCTTTTCCAGACATTCGCGGAAGGAATCGTAGTAGTTCGTGTTACCTGAGAAGCCGTCGTGGAAGCCCTTGGGCATGATGTACTTCATGCGGTATTCGAGCGGCTCCATGCCAACGGCCTTCGCGCACTCGTCGATGTTCGCGTCGTCCGCGAACGACGCCTGCGGCATGCCGTAGCCGCGCATCGCGCCCGCGGCGGGGCGGTTTGTGTACACGGTGTAAGCGTCGCCCTCGAAATTGTCGCAGGGATAGATCTGCGGGAACGAGCCCATGGCCTTGGCGACGATCGAATGGCCGTGCGAGGCATACGCGCCCTGATTGGAGAAGCACTCGACCTTGCGCGCGGCAATCGAGCCGTCCTTATGGAGCCACGTGATGATATGGAAGCGGATCGAGTGGCGCACACGGTTACTGACGAATGTCTCTTCACGCGAGCAGTCGATGCGCACGCATTTTCCGTGCACCTGCGTAGAGCACCACGCGCACAGCGGCTCATAGAGCGCATCCTGCTTGTTGCCAAAGCCGCCGCCGATGTAAGGCTTGATGATGCGCACGTCTGCCCACGGACGCCCGAGCGCCTGACCGACGATGCGGCGGATGATGTGCGGGATCTGCGTGGAGGACACGACGACGATGCGGCCATTTTCCTCGTAAGCGTAGCAGCCGTGGTTTTCAATGTGGCTGTGCTGCACGGTGGGGGTGTTGTACCAGCCCTCGACCTTGATGAGGCCGGGCTCTTTGATCGCCTGCTGATAATTGCCCTTGCGGATATCGGTGTGCTTCAGGATATTCCCCGGGAAATTTTCGTGGATGCAGGGCGCGTCGGGCTCCATGGCCTTCTGCACGTCGAGCACAAACGGGAGTTCCTCATATTCGACCTTCAGCGCGCGCACGCCCTGCATGGCCGAGACCTCATCCTCCGCAATGACGACCGCGACGTCGTCGCCGTAGTAGCGCACATGGCGGTTCAAAAGATTGCGGTCGGCCACGTCCTGATGCCCCGGGTCCATCGACCAGGGATGGCCCGCCGTCGGGAAGCAGTGCTCCGGCACGTCGAAGCAGGTCAGCACCTTCACAACGCCGGGGATGGCCTCCGCCGCGGACTTGTCGACTGATTTGACAAATCCGTGCGCGATGGTGGAATGCTTGATGCGCGCATAGAGCGCACCGGCCGGCATCCGATCCTCATAGTATTTCGTGCGTCCGGTGACCTTGTCGAACGCATCGACGCGGATCTCGCTTTTTCCTACCTTGCTCATCTGTCTACCTCCTGTTCCGAGCAGCCGCTTTGTCGGTTTTGCTCGAAATCTGCAACTCCTTTGCTATTATTTTAGCACATTTCGCACAGCGTGTACAGTGCTGCATGCGTGATATAATACAAATGATCGCGGATGTACCATTTTGTCCGCTTTTTTCTGCCGATTGGTGAAAAAGAAACGAATGACTGGTGATTTAATAGATGGATAACACGTTGAAAATAGGATGCGTGGTCATGGCGGCGGGCAATGCCGCGCGCTTTGGCGAGAACAAGCTCGCCGCGATGGTAAACGGAAAGCCGCTTATCGAGCATGCGCTCGAGGCGATCCCGCGGGAGAGCTTTTCCCGCGTGCTGGTCGTGACGCAGCACGAAAACGTGGAAGCGGCCGCCAAAAAGTTTGGCTTTGAAACGCTGCGGAACGAACATCCCGAGCGCGGCCAGAGCGAGACGATCCGCCTCGGCACGGCGGCGCTGTCAGACTGTGACGCGCTCTGCTTCATGGTGGCCGACCAGCCGATGCTCAAGCGCAAGACCGTCGCGCAGGAGCTTGAGTTCTTCCGCGCGCACAGCAAAAACATCGTCGGATTGGGACACAACGGCGTGCGGGGCAACCCCTGCCTCTTCCCTGCCCGCTTCTTTCCTGAGCTTTTATCGCTTGAGGGCGATGTCGGCGGCAGCGCGGTCATCAAGAGGCATTTAGATGATCTGCTGCTCTTTGAAGCGCCGGAGACGGAGCTGCGCGACGTTGACACGAAGGAAGCGCTCGAAGCGCTTAAGAAACGCTGATCTCGCCGCGGAGGTCTTCTTCCATTGCCTGCTTGATCTTCTCCTTGTCGTAGCCGCAGGAGAAGAGATAGTAGAGCTTGGCGACGGCGGCCTCGGTCGTCATGTCGAGTCCGCTGACCGCGCCCGCCTTTTTGAGCGCGCTGGACGTTTCGTAGGTGCCGAGCGACACCGCGCCCTGCGGACACTGCGAGCAGACCGTGAGCACCGTGCCGTTCTGAAACGCCTTGCGGATGATGGGCAGCAGCGCGTTCCCGTCGCCGGGGATGTTGCCCGCGCCGAACGTCTCGATGACGATACCGCGGAGCTTTTCGGTCATAATGGCCTCGAACAGCGAAAACTGAATGCCCGGAAATACCTTGATGACGCCGATGGGAATATTATCAAGCGTCTGGAGCTTGAGCCCGCCTTCCTGCCGCGGCAGGAGGGCGGCTTCGTTATATTTGATGGAAATGCCCGCCTCGGCAAGGCTCGGGTAGTTGGGCGAAACGAAAGCGATGAGTCCGTCGGCGGAGTATTTTGTCGCGCGGTTGCCGCGCAGCAGCTTTCCGCCGAAGTACAGGCACACCTCGCGCACGATGCCTTCCCCCGCAATCAGCAGCGCGGTGATGAGGTTGTCGCGCCCGTCGCTACGAATTTCGCACAGCGGGATCTGCGAGCCCGTGAGCACCACGGGCTTGTCGAGCCCATCGAGCATGAACGACAGTGCCGAAGCCGTGTAGGCCATCGTGTCCGTGCCGTGCAGGACGACGAAGCCGTCGTAATCGTCATATTTCTGCGCGATCAGCTCTGCGATGCAGTTCCATTCGCGCACGGTCATGTTGGATGAATCCAGCAGCGGCGAGAGTTCATAGAATTCCCACTCCGGCATCTCCGGTGCGCGGAGGTCGGGGATGGCGTCGAGCGCGGCGCGGAAGTAGCCCGCGCGCGGCGCGTAGCCGTTTTCCGTGCGCGTCATACCGATGGTGCCGCCGGTATAGATGATGAGAACTCGTTTCATAGCTCTCTCCTGATTGTATTACTTTTTGTACGGCGTATGGTCGAGCGGCAGGCTGCGGCGGCGCTCGCCGTCGTAGCGGTAATACGCCTGCGCGATGGCCGGCGCCGTGGGGATGGACGTGATCTCACCGATGCCGATGGCGCCGTTGGCGAGGTTTAATCCCGGCTTGTCGATGACGATCGCCTTGATCTCGGGAATCTGATGCGAGCGGAACAGGCCGAGCGTGCCGTATTTTGCCGTGGGCTTGCCGTGGTCGAGCGGGTACTGCTCCGTCAGGGCGTAGCCCATGCTCATCACGACGCCGCCCTCGATCTGCCCTTCGCAGGACAGCGGGTTGATGGCCTTGCCGACATCGTGCGCGGCGACCATCTTTTTAATTTTGCCCGTCTCCTTGTCGAGAATGCACATCTGCGTTGCGTAGCCATAGGCGACATGGCTGACGGGGTTCGGCACATTTGCGCCGAGCGGGTTCGTCTTGGCGTAGTATTCGCCGTAAAACTCCTGCCCCTTCAAATCGCTCAGCGAGCGGTACTCCATCGCGTCGCGCAGCAGCAGGCATGCGCGGCGGCAGGCCTCGCCGGTGACGAGCGTCTGGCGCGAGCCGGAGGTATCGCCGCTGTCAGGCGTTATGAACGTGCTGTTGCCGTCGTAGACGACCTGATCGCGCGTGAGCTTTGCGTTTGTCACGACGAGCTGCACCAGCACCGTGCCGAGACCCTGACCGATGCAGGACGCGCCCGCGCGGATGTGGACCTTGCCGTCCTCGCCGATGACGAGCTTGCAGCGTCCATAGTCGGGAAGGCCGACGCCGACGCCCGCGTTTTTCATCGCGCAGGCAAGGCCGACCGGCTCGCCGTTTTTGACCGCTTCGTCATAGTAGGGCTTGATGGCCTCGAGCGTTTCGACAAGGCCCGTTTCGGGGCCGACGATCTGGCCGTTCGGCAGCACCTCGCCCGGGCGGATGGCGTTGCGGTAGCGAATTTCCCACGGGGAGATGCCGACAAGGTCGGCCATCTCGTTTAAGAGCGTTTCAGTCGCAAAGCAGGTCTGCGTTACGCCAAAGCCGCGGAACGCGCCCGCGGGCGGGTTATTCGTATAGTAGGCGTGGCCCTCGATTTCAAAGTTCTCATAATGGTATGGTCCAGCGGCGTGCGTGCACGCGCGCTCGAGCACGGGGCCGCCGAGTGAGGCGAAGCCGCCCGTGTCGGACACGACGCTCGCCTTTACGCCCTGAATAATGCCGTTTTCGTCGCAGCCCATCGTGAAGTCCATCCACATCGGATGGCGCTTGGGATGGACGAGCAGCGATTCCTGCCGTGTGAGCTTCACCTTGACCGGCACGCGCGCGATGTATGCGATCAGCGCCGCGTGGTGCTGCACGGACATGTCCTCTTTCCCGCCGAAGCCGCCGCCGACAAGCATATTTTCGACCTGGCAGTGGGCAAAGTCGACGCCGAGCATCGCCGAGCACTCGTGCTGGGTGGTGTGCGCGCTCTGGTCGGTCGTCAGCAGCTTCACGCCGCCGTTTTCAAGCGGGAGCGCCACGCAGCACTCGGGTTCCAAAAAGGCGTGCTCCGTCCACGGAGTCTCAAACTTCTCGTGTAAGACGTATTTGGAATGTTTGATGGCCTCGTCTGCATTGCCGCGCACAACATGGCGGTGCGCCTGCAAATTGCCGCGGTTGCCCATGATGACCTCGGGCGCACCGGGGGCGGACGCCTCCTCGGGCCCGTAGACCGCGGGGAGCTCTTCGTAGACGACACGCACGAGCTTTTTCGCCTTTTCAAGCGTTTCCTGATCGCGCGCGCAGACGAGCGCCACCGCGTCGCCGAGATACTGCGTGATTTCCCCCTCGCCGATGAGCGTCGGCTGGTCCTTCTGGATGTGGCCGACGTTCTGCTGGCCCGGGATGTCCTTTGCCGTCAGCACGCAGACGACGCCGGGGAGCGCTTCCGCTTCTTTCGTGCGGATATAGAGCACGCGGGCGCGCGGGTACTGGCTGCGCACCGCGCCGCCGTAACACATGCCCTCAATATAGACGTCGTCGGGGTACTTGCCGTAGCCCTGCACCTTTTCGGCGACATCGATGCGGTGCACGCGCGAGCCAACCTGAAAGTCTTCCTTCTTTTCGGGAATTTTCCCCTCGCGTAAAATCTTCGCCGCAAGCAGGATGCCGTCGATGATCTTGACATAGCCCGTGCAGCGGCAGATATTGTTGCGGATGGCAAAGGCCGCCTCTTCGCGTGTCGGGTCGGGGTTTTGGTCGATGAGCCCCTTGGCCGAGATGACCATGCCCGGGATGCAGAAGCCGCACTGCACGGCTCCGGCCTCGCCGAAAGCATAGGTAAAGGCCTCCTTTTCAAAGTCGGAAAGGCCCTCGACCGTGACGATATGTTTCCCCTCCAGCTTGTCTGTCTGAGGGATGCAGGCTTTCGTCGGCTTGCCGTCGATGAGGACATGGCACGTGCCGCACGCGCCCTCACTGCACCCGTCTTTGACGCTGGTCAGATGCAGCTCGTCGCGAAGATAGCGGATGAGTTTTTGATTTTTCTCCACCGTGACCGGTGTACCATTGACAACGAATGCAGCCATTTCAGATCTCCTGTTCGCAAGAAAATCACAAATATCACAATTATTTTGGTTGCCTAACTAATTTTATTGTAGCACAGGCACAACAAAGACGCAACACAAATTCTAAATTCCGATATTCTATTTTCGGAATCACGCTTTTTACCTCAAATCCTTGACAAATTTTGAACATTGGACTAAGATATCGCCATACCTGCAAGGGGCGCTGGCGCAAGCCGGCTGTGATGCGGCGTATCGCCGTCGCTGTCCCTCAGACCTGATCCGGGTAATGCCGGCGTAGGAATGCAAAGAGTATCTTGCCTGAGCTTTGCACCGTGACGTCGATGCCGCGGTGCTTTTTTGTGCCGCGGCGCGGACAGGGACCATATTTTTAGGAGGAATCCCTTATGAGCAACACGTTCACCCATTCCACCACCCGCCGCCTGACCGAGGGCGGCATCTGCATCGCGCTCGCCCTTGTGCTGAGCTATCTCAAAATTCCCATCGGTCTGTCGTTTGGCGGCTTCGGCGGCTCGATCACCCTTGTGATGGTCCCGCTCATCCTCTTCGCCGTGCGCTATGGCGCGCCCTGGGGCATCCTCGCGGGCGTCGCGTTCGGCACGCTCAAGTATTTCTTCGCCGAGGGCTTCGCCGTGAGCTGGGTGTCCATCATCTTCGACTATTCCGTCGCCTACGGCGCGGTCGGCCTTGCGGGCCTTTTCCGCGTGAAGGGCAACGACTATTCCAAGCTCCCGCTCGCCGCGTTCGTCGGCTGCCTCGGCCGCTTTGTCATCCACTTTATCTCGGGCGTGACGGTCTACGCGCAGTATATGCCCGAGGAATTCATGGGCATGACCATGACGTCTCCCGTGTTCTACTCCGTGCTGTACAACGGCACGTATATGCTGCCGAACACGATCCTCGCGATCATCATCTGCGCGCTGCTGATGAAGCCCGCAGCGAAGCTGCCGAGCGCAGAGTAAAAAAATAATATGGCAGCGCGACAGCGCTGCATTTGTTCCCTGCGCCGCGCAGGGGTGCGATAATAAGGGAGGGGTATCTCTTTTTGAAAAAGAGATACCCCTC
>ERZ834722.2698-NODE-2698-length-13358-cov-3.884462_pt1 | contig 13358 bp, 10 predicted proteins | sample MGYA00519576_ERZ834722 | MGnify/ENA primary metagenome ERZ834722 (study PRJEB31850, sample SAMEA3708759) | human gut metagenome | biome: human gut; feature: human-associated habitat; material: faeces | place: China | collected 2014 ...
TACATAGGAATACAGGAAAAAGACCGCCGAAAGGCGGTCTTTTTTATCTGCAGCAGGCGAATTTTCCTCCGGTACTTGACAAACTGCCCGGTTTTGCTATAATAATCAGGTATCTTGTCCGCGAGCGTGCTGGAATCGGCAGACAGGCAAGCTTGAGGTGCTTGTGTCCGTAAGGTCGTGTGGGTTCAAGTCCCATCGCTCGCACCAAAAAAGAAGAGACACACGTTCGTGTGCCTCTTCTTTTTTGGTGTGGCGCTTTTGCTGTGCAAAAGTGGTCGCCTGCGGGCGGATGACTGAACGCGAGTGGGGAAACCCGCAAAGGTTTCCCCCTCACACTCCCCCTTCCTTGCGGTATGTGGAAGTACGGACAACAAAACCTGTGGGCAGTCACAGAAAAGCCACCCTAAAGGGTGGCTTTTCTTTTTGGCGCAGGCGAGAGGGACAGCGTATTTGACAATGGCGGCAGTTCCCTGTACAATGGCAGAAAATACCGCGAGGGAGGGCTATCATGGAATTCTGGAAGATGAACGGGGCAGGCAATGATTTTATCGTGGTGGACGACCGTCGGAACGCCATCCCCGAGAACAGGTGGCCGGAGATCGTCCGCGTCCTGTGTGAGAGGCATATGTCCATCGGCGCAGACGGCTTCATGGTGGTGAAGCCCCCCACCTGTGGCGGCGACTACAAAATGCTGTTCTTCAACTCCGACGGCTCCACGGGTGAGATGTGCGGCAACGGCGCGCGGTGCATCTGCCGCTACGGGTTCGAGAACGGCCTGGCCGGTGAGACGCAGCGGGTAGAGACCACCGCCGGTCTTGTGACGGGCTGGCGAATGGGCAAACGGCTATACCGTATACGGCTCAACGATCCCTGCCATATGCGGCTGGACGGTACGGCGGAGGTGGACGGCATCACCTATGACTGCGCCTATGTGGAGCTGGGCGACCCCGGCATCCCCCACGCGGCGGTACCAATCGCCGGCTTGAGAGACTATGACGCGGCGGCACTGCTCCGGCTGGGCCGGACCCTGCGGCACTATCCGGATTTCCCCAAGGGCGCCAACGTGAACTTTTATGAGATCATCGGCCCGGACCATGTGTACGAGCGCACCTATGAGCGCGGGGTGGAGGATTTCACCTACGCCTGCGGCACAGGCACCGGCTCCGTGGTGACGGTGCTGACGCTGCTGGGCAAGGTCTCCGGCAAACACGTCCGGGTGGATATGACCGGCGGCACGCTGTATGTGGACGTGGAACGGAACGCGGCCGGCCGCGTCACCGACCTGTATCTGACCGGCCCCACCAATGTGGTCTGCAAGGGTGAGATCACCGACGAAAACCTGGTCCTGTAAAAAAGAGCCGTCCCCCATGGGGACGGCTCTTTTCTTGTATCAGTCCGCCGCGGACAGGTGCAGATGCTCGCCGCGCTGGTCCATGGGGATATACGCCTCGTGGGTGGTGACGGCACGGTAGGCCGGGCGCATGATCCTGTGGCAGGTGACCACCTCCTCAATGCGGTTGGCGCACCAGCCGGCAATACGGGCGGAGGCGAACAGCGGCGTGAACACCTCCTCAGGGATGCCCAGCATGGCATACACCAGGCCGGAGTACATATCCACATTGGCACACATGGGCGTGTCGCTGTGCTTGCGTTCCATGACCATGGGCAGGCCCAGCTCCTCCACCTTCTGCAGCAGGGCGAAGTCGTCGGCGTAGCCCTTCAGCTCCGCCATGCGCTGGGCGTACTTCTTCAGCAGCACGGCGCGGGGATCAGACATGGTGTACACCGCGTGGCCCAGGCCGTAGATCTTGCCGGACCGATCGCCCGCCTGGCCGTCCAGCAGCTTGTTCAAGTAGTCCTTGATGGAGCCGTCGTCGTGGGGATCCACATTCTCCTTGATATAGCGGAACATCTCCATGACCTTGGCGTTGGCGCCGCCGTGGAGGGGCCCTTTCAGGGAGCCGACAGCCCCGGCAATGGCGCTGTAAGTGTCCGTGCCGCTGGAGGACATGGCGCGGCAGACGAAGGTAGAGTTGTTGCCGCCGCCGTGCTCCGCGTGGACCATGAGCATCATGTCCAGCAGATGGGCCTCTTCATCGGTGTAGCTCTTGTCCGGGCGCATCATGCGGAGGAAGTTCTCCGCCGTGGACAGCTCCGGCACCGGGAAATGGATATGCAGGGAGTCGCCGTGGAAGTAGTGGCGCTGCACCGCGTAGGCATTGGCCACAATGGACGGAAAATAGCCAACGAGCTTGACGGACTGCAGCAGCATATTGTCGATGGAGGTGTTGTCCGGGTCCGGATCGTAGGAATACAGGCTCAGCACGCTGCGGGCCAGTTCGTTCATGATATTGTGGCTGGGGTGCCGCATGATCATGCCCTCGGTAAAGCCCTCGGGCAGCTTGCGGGCCTGGTTCATGATCTTGTCGAAGTAGGCCAGCTCGCTCTTGGAGGGCAGATAACCCATCAGCAGCAGGTAGGCTACCTCCTCGAAGCCGAAGGTGCCGGCCTTGCGGTGGGCCTCCACGATGTCGGTGAGCTCGATGCCGCGGTAGTACAGCTTGCCGGGGGCGGGAACACGCTGACCGTCCTGCATCAGATAGCCCTGAACACTGCCCACCTTGGACACACCCACCAAAACGCCCGTGCCATCGTTATTCCGCAGGCCCAGCTTTATATCGCCCCGGTAGTGATCCGGGCTGATGGCGTACTGCTCCTGGATGCTGCGGCTCAGAGGATTGGTATACTGTTTTAAAATCGTGGTGTCTTTCTCGGTCATATCGGTTTCTCCTTTCGCCGCAGGGCGGTACGTTGTTTCATGGGTGATTATACGTCCGCCGCCTTCATTTTGCAAGAGCAAAATTTCAAAATTTCAAATTTTTTTATTTTAACGCAAATTTATCCGTCATCATTCGAGTTTTTTGCAAAACGCAAATTTCAAACTTGCATTTTTCTTGATTTTCCTCTTGCATTTTCCCAGCATCGTGCTATACTGACTACATTATTACACGGGCCGCCTGTGCCCGACACTCTGATTTCCCGAAAGGGGTGCTATCCTATGATCAAGCTGCACGACTCCCCCGTCCTCTGGACCGGCGGCGCCGTCCGTGAGGCCACACCCGCCATGGCGGCGGCCCGGGAGAAGACCATGGCCTGCCGCATCCTCCGCGCCCACAACACCGGCAGCGGCGACGGCCTGCTGCACCTGACGTTCGACAGTCTCATCTCCCACGATATCACCTATGTGGGCGTGATCCAGACCGCCAAGGCCAGCGGTCTGACGGAGTTCCCGGTGCCCTACGTGCTGACCAACTGTCACAACAGCCTGTGTGCCGTGGGCGGCACCATCAACGCCGACGACCACGCCTTCGGTCTGTCCGCCGCGGTGAAATACGGCGGCGACTATGTTCCCGCCAATCAGGCGGTCATCCACCAGTATGCCCGGGAAATGCTGGCCGGCTGCGGTAAAATGGTGCTGGGCTCCGACAGCCACACCCGCTACGGCGCGCTGGGCACCCTGGGCGTAGGCGAGGGCGGCGGTGAGATCGTCAAGCAGCTGCTGCGGAACACCTACGACCTGGCAGCGCCCCAGGTGATCCTGGTACACGTCACCGGCAGACCCCGCCACGGCGTGGGCCCCCACGATGTGGCCATCGCCCTGTGCGGCGCGGTGTATAAAAACGGCTTTGTGAAAAACAAGGTGCTGGAGTTCGTGGGTGACGGCATCGGCCGTCTCAGTATGGACTACCGCATCGGAATCGACGTCATGACCACCGAGACGGCCTGCCTGACCTCCATCTGGGAGACGGACGGCGCCGTGCGGGACTATCTGGCGCTGCACGGCCGGGCGGAGGACTTTGCCCCCCTGCATCCGGAGGACGGCGCGTACTATGACGGCCTTATCGAGCTGGACCTGTCCGCCATCGAGCCCATGGCCGCCCTGCCCTTCCATCCCTCCGAGGCGGTGACGCTGCGGGAACTGATCGCCGACCCCGGCGACATCCTGCGTGAGGTAGAGAAGCGGGCCGCCGACCAGTTCGGCGGCAAGGTGCAGCTGCATCTCACCGACAAGGTAAAAGGCGGCAAGCTCCATGTAGAGCAGGGCGTTATCGCCGGATGTGCCGGCGGCCTGTATGACAACATCGCCGAGGCGGCTGCCATTCTGGACGGCTGCGATGTGGGCAGCGGGAATTTTGACTTTTCCGTGTATCCCCCCTCCGTCCCCGTGGAGCTGGAGCTGGTGGAAAACGGCGTGTCCGCCCGGCTGCTGCGCGCCGGTGCGGTGTGCAAGCCCTGTTTCTGCGGCCCCTGCTTCGGTGCGGGCGATGTGCCCGCCAATGACGCCCTGTCCATCCGCCACACCACCCGCAACTTCCCCAACCGGGAGGGCTCCAAGCCCGGCGACGGCCAGCTGTCCGGCGTGATCCTGATGGACGCCCGCTCCATTGCCGCCACCGCCCGGAACCACGGTGTACTCACCTCTGCGGCGGATGTGGACTACGACGCTCCCTCTCTCGCGGAGCGCCGGTTCGACGCCTCCGTGTACGACAAGCGGGTCTACCGCGGCTTCGGCCACCCCCAGCCGGACGCCCCGCTGCAATACGGCCCCAACATCGCCGAATGGCCCGCCATCCCCGCCCTATCCGATGATCTGCTCCTACAGGTGGCCTCCGTTCTGCGGGATGAGGTCACCACCACAGACGAGCTCATCCCCTCCGGCGAGACGTCCTCCTACCGTTCCAACCCCATGAAGCTGGCGCAGTTCGCCCTGTCCCGCCGCGACCCGGACTATGTGCCCCGGGCCAAGGCCGCGGCGGCGCTGGAAAGCACCCGGACCGCAGGTGAGGTACCGGCGGTGCTGGCAGATACGCTGCACGCATTGGGTCTGGATACGCGCAGTCTGTCCCGGCTGCACATCGGCTCCGTTATCTTTGCCAACAAACCCGGCGACGGCTCTGCCCGGGAGCAGGCGGCCTCCTGTCAGCGGGTGCTGGGCGGCAGCGCCAACATCTGCTACGAATTCGCCACCAAGCGCTATCGCTCCAATTGCGTCAACTGGGGCCTGCTGCCTTTTACACTGGCGGCGGACGACAGCTTTGACGGCGCACCCGGCGACTTTATCTACGTCCCGGAGGTGCGGGAGAAGGTGGCCCGGGGCGACGAGGAATTCCCCGCGGTGCTGCTGCATGACGGCAGGAAAACAGACCTCCTCCTCTATCTGAAAAACACCAACGCGGAGGAGCGCGAGCTGCTGCTGCGCGGGTGCCTCATCAACTATTACGCGGCAAAGGCGGTGAACTGAATGGAAAAGATCAAAATGCCTGTCCCCATCGCCGAACTGGACGGCGATGAGATGACCCATGTGCTGTGGGGCATGATAAAGGACACACTTATTAAGCCCTTCGTGGACCTGAACACCGAATACTACGACCTGTCCCTGCCCCACCGGGAGGAGACGGCAGATGCCGTCACCGCACAGGCAGCGGAGGCCATCAAGCGCCTGAAGATCGGCGTGAAGTGCGCCACCATCACCCCCAACCTGCAGCGCCAGGAGGAGTACGGCCTGACCCAGCTGTGGAAGTCCCCCAACGCCACCATCCGGGCGGCGCTGGACGGCACCGTGTTCCGCGCACCCATCCTTCTGAAGCGGGTCCAGCCTGTGGTGACCTGCTGGGAGAAGCCTGTCACCATCGCCCGCCACGCCTACGGCGATCTATACAAGGCGGTGGAATACCGTGTCCCCGGTGCCGGAAAGGCGGAGCTGGTGTTTACCGATGAAAGCGGCCGGGAGCTGAGCCGCCAGACGGTGTTCGACTTCAAGGGCCCCGGCGTGGTGCAGGCCATGCACAACCGGGACGCCTCCATCCTCTCCTTCGCCCGCTGCTGCTTCACCTACGCCCTGTCCGTAGGGCAGGATGTGTGGTTCGGCGCCAAGGACACCATCTCCAAGGACTATGACCAGACCTTCAAGCTGCTGTTCCAGCAGGTCTATGACGAGGAATTCAAGGCCGCCTTTGAACAGGCGGGGCTTCACTACCGCTATGCGCTCATCGACGATATCGCGGCCAAGGTCCTCCGCAGCAAGGGCGGCATCGTCTGGGCCTGCAAGAACTACGACGGCGACGTGATGAGCGACCTGGTCGCCGCGGCCTCCGGCTCTTTACCCATGATGACCAGCGTGCTTGTGTCCCCGGACGGCTGCTTCGAGTATGAGGCCGCCCACGGCACCGTCACCGACCACTTCTACCGCTGGCGCAAGGGAGAAAAGGTATCCACCAACCCCCTGGCCACCATGTTCGCCTGGGCCGGCGCCTTGCGGAAGCGAGGCGAGCTGGACGGCAATGCCGACCTGGTGCACTTTTCCGGCTGTCTGGAGCAGGCGGGGCTGGATATATTCGAGGCCGGGCACTTTACCGAGGACCTGACCATGCTGTGCGCCCCATCGGAATACACCGACAAGCCGGACAACGACACGCTGCTGGGTCTGATCCGTGCGCGGCTGGAAGCGCTGCTGACAGAGTAACATGACTGTGCCGCGGCTGTTCGGGGAGCTGTTCCCCTTCTGCGCCAGGGAGAATCATATTGACAGCACCCGGAAGTAACGGTATAATGGTGCCATGCTACATCAGCAGGGAGGTTCTATCACAGGATGGACACAGCCGGCAGCGACTCTTGCCCTGAACGAGATCAGAACAACAGAGAATGACGTGAGACATGACCTGTGCGCGAGGCACACAGGCCGTGTCTTTTGCGCTTTTTGCAGCGCGGCAAAAAGTGAGAGGAGGCGCTCCGCAAAAGCAGCGGAGCCCGGGAAAGGAGACAAAATTTGGATACCTCAATAGGTTGGTTATTGCTTTTACAGGTGGTGCTTATCGCCCTGAACGCCGTGTTCGCCTGCGCGGAGATCGCCGTACTTTCGGTAAACGAGGTGAAGCTGAGCAAAATGGTGTCGGAGGGCAGCCGGAAGGCCAAGCGGCTCAGCCGGCTGACGGCCCAGCCGGCCAGGTTCCTGGCCACTATTCAAGTGGCCATCACCCTGGCGGGCTTTCTGGGCAGCGCCTTCGCGGCGGAGAATTTCTCCGATCCGCTGGTGGACTGGCTGGTGGGGCTGGGCGTAACGATTCCCCCCGCCACGCTGAACACCCTCGCCGTGATCCTGATCACGCTGATCCTGTCCTTCTTCACGCTGGTGTTCGGCGAGCTGGTGCCCAAGCGCATCGCCATGAAGCAGTCGGAGAAGGTAGCGCTGAACATCTCCGGTCTCATCACTGTCATCTCCAAGCTGTTCGCGCCCATCGTGTGGCTGCTGAGCGCGTCTACCAACGGCATACTGCGGCTGCTGGGCATTGATCCCAACGAGGCCGAGGAGCAGGTGGGCGAGGAGGACATCCGCATGATGGTGGACGCCAGCAGCGAGCACGGCGGCATCGACCATGAGGAAAAGGAGTTCATCCAGAATGTCTTTGAGTTTGATGACCTGACCGCCGAGGAGATCGCCACCCACCGCACGGACGTGGATCTGCTGTGGCTGGATGACAGCATGGATGATTGGGCCGAGACGATCCACAACACGCGGCACACCCGCTACCCCGTGTGCGAGGACAGTGCGGACAATGTGGTTGGCATTCTGAACGCCAAGGAGTACTTCCGTCTGGCGGATAAGAGCCGGGAGAGCGTAATGGCCGGCGCCGTCCGCACGCCGTACTTCGTGCCGGAGACCATTAAGGCCGACGCCCTGTTCCGCAACATGAAGCGTACCGGCAATCCCCTGGCCGTGGTGCTGGACGAGTACGGCGGCATGGTGGGCATCGTGACGCTGAACGACCTGGTTGAGGAGCTGGTGGGCGACCTGGGCAGCGACGACAGCAACATCCCGGACGATGATGAGCCCCGCATCGAAAAGCGGGAGGATGGCTCCCTGGTCATCACCGGCAACGTAGAGCTGGACGATCTGGAGGACGCACTTGGCATCGAGCTGGACCAGGAGGAGCATGACACCCTGACCGGCCTGGTGTTCGACGCGCTGGGCATGATACCCGACGACGGCCCGCAGGACATTACGCTGGAGGCTGAGGGGATGCGGATCCATGTGACCTCCATTCTGGACCATCAGGTGAATGCGGCGGAGGTAACGCTGCTGCCTCAAACAGAGGACGCGGACGAGGCGAAAGAATAAAAAAGCAAAAAGGAGCACCCGGCCGGGTGCTCCTTTTTTGTCACAGCTTACTCGCCCATATACAGGCGGAAATACAGGCCATTCATGCCGGTGCCGTCCAGCATGGCGATCATAACCGGGCCGTCCTCCTGCTCAATGAAACCACCGGCATACTGGATATTGTTGCTGAACAGGCCCATAATATATACCTCCTGTACCAGCGTCCGCTGCACGGCCGCCGATCACATGATCGCAGTCAGTTGGCCTTGTGCTCCTGCTTGGGCTCCTGCTTGGGCTCGTTCTTGGCCGTGCCGGAGAACGCCTTGATCTCCACGCCGCCGCGGATGACCGCGCCCTTGACCACCGCCAGCGTGCCCGTCACCAGGCCGCCGCTGATCTGAGCCTTCTCCTCCAGGGTAGTGCCGCCGGTGATCTCCAGATCGCCGTTGACCTTACCGGCGCACAGCAGCTCCTTGGCGTTGATGTTACCCGTCACCTGAGAATCCTCGCTGACGGTAACGGTGCCCGTGACCTTTACATCACCGGTCAGCGTACAGCCGATGAGGTTCAGGCTGCCGGCGGTGATATTGCTCTGGATGACCGAGCGCAGCGTCACCGTGCCGGTGGTAATGACCTCGCCCTTGAATGCCCCGGCGATCTCCACATCGCCGTCAGAGCGCAGTGTGCCCTCCAGTGAAGTACCCGCAGCCAGATAGCTGGCGGCCTTGGCCTTCACCACAGGCTGTACCGGTGCCTGCACCGGCGCGGTCTTTACCGGCTCCGGCTTTGCGACAGGCTTTTTGCCGCCGGCGGCCAGCACCTTGTCGTCCTCGCTGCCGACGCCGAACAGTTCAAACATCGTCCGTTTCATTTCATCGCGCATAACAATACCCTCCCAATGGTTTTTGTTGCTTCTCTTTCCTGTTCATCTATATATGTACCCGGCCGGGGACCTTCGCGGCCTCCTCATAGTGGAAGCCCATCAGCCGCCCGGGAATATAGATCCATGGCCGATGCAGTGTCTCGTTGTAGTTGCCGGCGGCCTGCCGGTAAATACTCTCGCTGCGCCGCAGGACCTCCGCCACATCAGCATTGCCCGCAGCCTCTGCCGCCCGCTTTTCAAAAGCGGCCAGCTGGCACCGGGCGCTCTCTACCATGCTCCGGTGCTGACGCAGCAGACGGCGGACCTCCCAGAACCACAGGGCGACAAGCGCTGAAGTGCTGGCGACCGCCACGAGCCAGATGACCCATTTCATACGCAAACGCCCCTTTCCGCAGGGCACAGTGGTCCCTACGAAGGACATCGTACCAGATGTGGAGGAGTCTGGGGATGTATATGCCGCGAAATGCGTACACACGTCCGCGAAATGTAAAATTTGCGGTGACAATTCCCTTTTCTTATGATAAAATAAAGCCGCGTGAAGCACAAGAAAAGCACAAGGAGGCGGTGCCATGTATATCGCAGCATGTGATGATCAGATTGAGGAGCTGGAAAAGCTCACGGCGCTTTTACAGGCCTGGCAGTCTGACCGGCGCTCCGATGTCCGCTTTCAGACCTTCCGCAGCGGCGGCCAGCTGCTGGACGCCGCCCGCGCCGAGCGCTTCACCCTGTATCTGCTGGACGTGCTGATGCCCGGCATGACCGGCATGGACGCCGCACGGGAGATCCGTTCCTTCGACGCGGCGGCGGACATTATCTTTCTCACCACCTCTCCCGGCTTCGCCTACGAAAGCTACGGCGTCCGGGCGGCGGAGTATCTGCTCAAGCCCATCAATGCCAAGCTGCTCTATCCGGTGCTGGACAAGCTGTATCTGCGGGATCAGAAGCCGCAGGACGGCCTGACTGTCAAGTCCAACGGTATGCTGGTGCGCCTGCCCTTTTCCCAGCTGAGCTATGTGGAGGTCAACGGCAAACACCTGTTCTTCAACATGGCCGACGGCACTGTTCACGAGGTGGCGGCCTCCATGCGCGAGTACGAGGGTGCGCTGCTGGCCCGCCCGGAGTTCATGCGGGTCCACCGGTCCTACATCGTCAATATGCTCCAGGCCGAAAAGCTCTCCCCCGCCGGGGTCATCACCTTCAGCGGCCATAACGTGCCCGTGTCCCGCCTGCTGTACGGCCAGCTGCAAAAGGACTATCTGGCCCTGCTGTTTTCCGGGAGGGACGCATAATATGTTTGATTTATCTATGCAGTCCGCGCTGGATATATTCTGCTATGTGCTGGTGCTGGTCTATGGACTGGCGCTCAGCGCGGATCTCTCCACCGGCGGCTATGTCTCCCGGCAGCAGAAGTACCTGCTGACGCTGCTGTGCCTGCTGTTCCTGCTGATGCAGGGACTGGGGCTGGTGCTTTTGGGCGAACGAACGGTAAAGCAGCTCTACCCGCTGGTCATCCATGTGCCGTTGGTGCTGATCCTGATTTTGTTTATGAAAAAATCGGTGGGCGTAGCCATTGTCAGCACCTGCACCGCGTATCTGTGCTGCCAGCCGCCCCGCTGGGGACGCATCGCCGTGGAGGCGCTGACGCAGAGCACGCTGGCCGCCGAGCTGGTCTATATCCTGCTGATGCCGGTGATGTATTATCTCCTGCGCCGCTTTTTCGTGGCCGCGGCCTATAACACCATGACCTCCTCAACGGCGGCGCTGCTGCTGTTCGGCAGCCTGCCCGTCACCTATTATATTTTCGACTATGCCACCACGATCTACTCCGATGCACTCTATTCCGGCATTCAGGCGCTGAATGAGTTTCTGCCCACGGTGCTGGTGACGTTCTATGTGCTGTTTCTGCCCGCCTTTCACCTGCAGTCACAGCGGCGCACCGACGCGGAGATGCAGCGCTCCATGCTGGAGGCGGAGCTGGAACAATCCCAGTCTGAGATGGACTCCCTTCACCGGCTGGAGACCCAGACCGCCGTCTATCAGCACGATATGCGCCACCACCTGAATATGCTGGACGGTCTGCTGTCCGCGGAACGGCCGGACGAGGCGGCAGCGTATATCAAAAAGGTCCAGGCGGATATCGAGGCCATCACGCCCCGCCGCTTCTGCGAAAACCATCTGGTGAACCTGCTGTGCTCCTCCTTCACCGACAAAGCCCAGCGGCAGGGCGCCGTGCTGACCGTGGATGCCTCACTGCCCAACGATGTAGCCATTTCGGACACGGAGCTGTGCTCCCTGCTGAGCAACGGTCTGGAAAACGCCCTGCACGCCGTGGCGGACCTGCCCGCCGACCGGAAGCAGATCTCCCTGTACTGCGGTGTGCGGCAGAACAAGCTTCTCATCGAGATACGCAATCCCTGCGCCGGACCGATAGCCATGCGGGACGGCCTGCCTATCAGTGACCGGGAAGGACACGGCTACGGATGCCGCAGCATCCAGGCCATCGCCCAGCGCAACGGCGGGCTGTGCGTGTTCTCTGCCCGGCAGGGCCAGTTTCTGCTGCAGATCATGCTTCCGGTGCTGGAGACGTAAGAAAGCTTTTGTTTGAAGGAGCCGCCTTGGGCGGCTTCTTTCTTTTTATCCGATATTCTCGATATACTATCACGCCTTGGACAAAATGCGGCGGTTCTCACCTTGTTTTTCCGTCGTTCCCGTGCTATAATTTCTGCAAATACCAGAGATAAGCCCGGCCGGGCGCAAAGGAGAGATACACTATGGCGACATTTACCGTGAACGGCAAGTCCGTCACTGTGGAAAAGAACCAGAAGCTCATCCGCTTTCTGCGTGACGAGCTGCACCTGACCTCCGTCAAGGACGGATGCAGCGAGGGTGCCTGCGGCACCTGCCACGTGCTCATCGACGGCAAGCCCACCAAGGCCTGCATCCCCCAGACGGACAAGCTGGAGGGCAAGACCATCCTCACGGTAGAGGGGCTCAGCGACTGGGAAAAGCAGGTCTACACCTTCGCCTTCGGCGAGGCCGGCGCCGTGCAGTGCGGCTTCTGCATCCCCGGCATGATCCTCACCGCCGAGGCTTTTCTCAAGAAGAACCCCAACCCGACGCGCGATGAGGTCAAGCTCGCCATCAGCGGCAACCTCTGCCGCTGCACCGGCTATGCCAAGATCAATGACGCTGTGCTTCTGGCCGCTGCCAGAATGCGCGGAGAGGAGGCCGAAGCATGAGAGACGTAGCTATCCTCGGCCGTGACCATATCAAGGTCGACTCGCTCGACAAGGTGCTCGGCCGCGCGAAGTTTGCCGCGGACTATTACATGCCCGACATGCTCTATGGCGGAGTGTTCCGCAGCACCGTTCCCCACGCCTACATCAAAAAGCTGAATCTCGAGAAGGCCCGCGCGCTGCCCGGCGTCGCCGCCGTCCTCGACTATACCGCCATCCCTGGCAAGAACCGCTTCGGCATCATCGTCAAAGACGAGCCCTGCCTCGTGGACGACAAGGTGCGCCGCTACGGCGACGCCATCGCCGTTGTCGCGGCGGAGACCCCGGAGATCGTACAGGAAGCCATGCAGCTCATCGAGGTCGAATACGAAGAGCTGCCCGTCATCAACTCCTATGAGAGCGCGATGGCGGAGGGCGCGATCTGCGTCCACGGCACGACGAACGTCCATGCCAAGAAGCACATGGAGTTCGGCAATGTGGACGAAGCCTGGAGCAAGTGCGATGTTATCGTCGAGAACACCTACTCCACCCACGTCCTCTCTCACATGTTCATCGAGCCGGATGCCGGCATCGCCTACTATGACGAGAAGGGCATCATGACGGTCATCGCTTCCACGCAGAACCCCCACTATGACCGCAACGAGGTCGCCGGCATGCTTGGCGTTCCCCAGAACCACGTCCGCTGCATCCAGCCGACCACGGGCGGCGGCTTCGGCGGCAAGCTCGATATCGGCGTGCAGCTGCACTGCGCGCTGCTCGCGCACTACACCAAGCGCCCCGTGAAGATCGTCCGCTCCCGCGTGGAGTCCACGATGATCTCCTCCAAGCGCCACCCGATCACGACCCATGTCAAGACCGGCGCGACGAAGGACGGCAAGCTCGTGGCTGCGCAGTATGAGCTCACGTGCGACGCCGGTGCTTACGGCTCTTACGGCCCCGCCGTTATCGGCCGATTCCCGGTCCACGCCGTCGGCCCCTACGATTGCCCGAACGTCCGTCTGGACGCGATATTTGCTTACACCAACAACCCGATGTGCGGCGCGTTCCGCGGATTCGGCGTGCCGCAGGCCGCCGTTGTCCACGA
>ERZ834722.2700-NODE-2700-length-13356-cov-3.268626_pt1 | contig 13356 bp, 6 predicted proteins | sample MGYA00519576_ERZ834722 | MGnify/ENA primary metagenome ERZ834722 (study PRJEB31850, sample SAMEA3708759) | human gut metagenome | biome: human gut; feature: human-associated habitat; material: faeces | place: China | collected 2014 ...
AGTAACACATTTATTAGTTGGTTAATGTGTCTACCTATATCAGTCTAAGACAGTATGTTTATGAACTTACTTAGAAAAACATGGGGGATTGTAATAGCTGTTATAATCAGTTCGTGCCACTCGGCAACATTTGATACTATTTCTCCTGACGGAGCCTTAAAGGTTGGTGTAGTGACAACAAAGGATGGCGATTATGGAAAAGCCGCTTTCGTTGTGCATTACAAGGGAGATAGTATTCTTTTTCGTTCCGAACTGGGATTGGAAACAGATGCGCAAAAGTTTGCCGGTAACTTAAGACTGAAATCAGTTTCGGAACCGAAATCCGTGATTGATGATTATAGGATGATTACAGGAAAACGGAGCCATTGTGTGAATGAGGCTTCCGAACGGGTTTATTCTCTGGAAAACAATGAAGGGCAAACTTTGGAGGTAACGTTTAGGGTGTACAACGATGGGATTGCATTTAAGTATGGGCTTAAGGCTATTTCGGATGAAGAACATATCATTAATGAATATACGGCGTACGCCTTGCCACAAGGGAGTAAAAGATGGATACAACAATATGATCCGGGTTATGAAAAGTTTTTCCCGCTGTCTACTGACGGTAAGCTTGCCAATCGTCCGGAGGTTGACCTTTGGGGCTATCCGGCGCTTATAGAGCCACGGGATTCTGTGTTTGTGCTGATTACGGAGGCTAATATCAGACGGGGGCATTGTGGCTCTTTTCTGTATAACGGGGATAATCGCGATAATTATCAGGTACGATTGGGCGATAAAAAACTTGCTTTTAGCGGTGTGTGGGAGTCTCCATGGCGATTGCTTATTGCTGGTTCTTTAGCTGATATTGCTGAGTCTACACTGGTGACGGATGTGTCTGACCCTTCTAAGGTGGAGGATACGGAATGGATAAAACCCGGAATGGTGTCATGGATTTATTGGGCATACAACCATGGTTCTCAAGATTATCAAATCGTGAAGGAATACATTGACCTAGCAGTCAAGATGAAGTGGCCTTATGATCTGATCGATTGGGAATGGGATGTAATGAGAAATGGGGGAAACATCCAAGATGCCGTGAAATATGCTTTGAGTCAAGGTGTTAAACCTTTGGTCTGGTATAATTCGAGTACGAATTGGATAGGTCCCGGTCCTCTCTTTCGTCTGAATAAAAAGGCAGACAGGGAAAAGGAATATAAATGGTTAAGCGATATGGGAGTTGCCGGCATTAAAGTTGACTTCTTCTCGGGTGATAGTGTTTCTACAATGAATTATTATATAGATCTGCTTGAAGATGCCGTGAAGTATAAATTGATGCTTAACTTTCATGGTGCCACTATTCCTCGCGGATGGCAACGTACGTATCCTCACATGATGTCGGTGGAGGGAGTATATGGGGCGGAATGGTACAATAACACTCCAGTTTTGACGAATCGGGCTGCGGAACACAATGCTACCTTACCCTTTACGAGAAATGTCGTAGGTCCAATGGATTATACTCCGGGCACTTTCTCTGATTCTCAGCATCCGCATATCACCTCTTACGGTCATGAATTGGCATTACCGATAATTTTTGAGTCGGCCTTGCAGCATATGCCAGACAGGCCTTCGGTTTACTATGATATGCCGGAACCTGTAAAGAAGTTATTATCGGATTTGCCGGTAGCCTGGGATGATACGAAGCTTTTGGCCGGCTATCCGGGTATGGAGGTTGTTATGGCACGGCGCAAAGGAGATGTATGGTATATTGCAGGGATTAATGGAACCAATAAACCGAGAACCCTTTGTTTTTTGCTGAAAGACCTTTCCGTTGTCGGTAAGAAAATAACCTTGTTTGAGGATGGTATATATGACAGAAGCTTTACTATTGCAGAGGATCTTCCTTTGTCAGAAGACGAAATGAGTGTGGAGATAAAATGCTTGCCGCGTGGAGGATTTGTAGCTGTTATAAAATGATAAACATGAGAATTTATATATTTCTGTTAACTGTTTGTTTTACCTTTCAGATGCGTGCACAGCAAGTACCTGATTGGGAAAATCCTCGCGTAGTAGATATCAATAAAGAGGAGTATCACAGTACATTGACGTTGCCGTCCGGGAAATCCTCGTGTGAAGAGATTGTGCCTTTGAACGGGAGGTGGAAGTTTTATTGGTCTCCCGATCCGCAAAGTCGGCCGTCGGACTTTTATAAAAATAATTTTGATGTGAGTGGCTGGGATAACATTTCTGTACCGGGGACATGGCAGTTACAAGGCTATGGAAAACCTATTTATACCAATTGGACATATCCTTTTAAGAAAGACCAGCCGAAAGTGACGGGAGAACCTCCCAAGCATTTTTTTAGTTATGAGAATCGAAATCCGGTGGGGGCTTATGTGACAACTTTCGATGTTTCGGAGGATATGAAAGATAAGCAATTGTATCTGCACTTCGAAGGAGTTAAGTCGGCTATGTATGTATGGATTAACGGGGAAAAAGTAGGATATAGCCAGAATTCTATGGCTCCGGCGGAGTTTGATATTACCGGATATGTAAATGAGGGGCAAAACCGTCTGGCGGTAGAGGTATACCGTTGGTCGGATGGCAGCTATCTGGAAGATCAGGATATGTGGCGTTTTAGTGGGATTTATCGCCCGGTAGAGTTATGGGTACGCCCTAAAATCCATATAAAAGACTATTCACTGACTACCGATCTGGCAGATGATTTTTCGTCTGCCGGTTTTAAGGCAAAAGTCTGGTTAAGAAACTTGTCGGACAGTAAATCGGGAAAACTGAGTCTTGAGGTTCTGTTAAAAGGGAAGAATCGGAATGAGGAAAGATTTGTGAAACGGTTAATCACTCCTGTAAAGAATTTGCCGGCAACATCCACAGGCTGCTATACTTTGTCATCTGTTGTGGAAAATCCGAAGCTATGGTCGGCGGAAAAGCCAAACTTGTATGATGTTGAAATTAGGCTTTACGATGGTAAGAAGGTGGTTGAGGAGTTTCAATCACATATAGGAATATGGAAATGCGAGATTGATGGAAATGTATTTAAGTTTAATGGACAGCCTGTTAAATTGAAGGGAGTGAATCGCCATGAACATCATCCACGCACCGGCCGACTTGTGGACAGTGAGACTATGGAAAAGGATTTGAGACTGATGAAACAAGCCAATATTAATATGATCCGTACTGCACACTATCCTAATTCCCCGTTGTTTTATGAATTGTGTGACAGATATGGTTTCTATGTGATGGATGAGGCTAATCAGGAAAGTCATGATTATGGTTTAGGTAATAAAATACTTGGTGATAACCCGGAATGGACGTTAGCGCATGTAGACAGGGCACTTGCATTGGTACAACGAGATAAGAATCACCCTTGTGTGGTCTTTTGGTCTTTGGGTAATGAAGGAGGTGCCGGACGCAATATGCAGACCATGGCAGATACAATACAGGCCATAGATGCTTCACGTATTATTTTTAGCGATACCGATCTTTCTGTATCGGCTTTTAATGATCCTTCTTATTATACTCCCGGAAAATTTAAGGAATATGCCCGGGAAAAACGTGATAAACCTATCTTTATGCGTGAGTATGCTCATGCCATGGGAAATTCAGTAGGCAATTTGCAGGAGTATTGGGATGTCATTGAGGCTAATGATCACGTTTCAGGTGCGGCTATTTGGGATTGGGTCGATCAGGGAATTGCAAAGAAGATAAATCCGGGATATAAGAAAGGAGTGGAAAATTCAGGTTCTTTGCTATTGAAGGAAGGTGAATTTTGGGCTTATGGAGGAGATTTCGGTGATTTTCCTAATAATGGGGAATTCTGTTTTAATGGTTTAATTGGGGCTGACCGTGTTCCTCATCCACACTACTATCAGGTTCAGAAAGTGTATCAGAATATTGGTTTTTCACTTGAAGGTCCGAATAAGGTGCGTCTTACCAATAAGTATGAATTTACGGCTTTGGATGAGTTCGATTATGAGTATGAATGGTTGCAGAATGGTGAACTTGTAAAGTCGGGAGAAGTACCGCTTGTAGCTGGAGATCATTTGGATATTCCCTCTTTCACGGGATCGGGTGAGCTTTTCCTGAATGTATTTGCCAAGCTGAAACAGAGTACATGCTGGGCTGAAAAAGGTTTTATTATTAGTAAGGAACAATTTTTGGTGAATATGGCCAAACCGGAGTCTATTGTTTCGGAAGGGGGAAGTGTTGAAGTGAATGCATCACAGGCTACTATTGAGATAATGGCTGGATTGAATTGTTTCGTCGTAGATGTGAAATCCGGTGCTTTGACAAGTTGGAAAAATGATGGAACGGAAATTCTATATGCTCCTTTAGAACCTTATTTCTGGAAACCGGCGAACAGTAATCAGATGAATAATGGTTATAATAACCGTTTAGGAATATGGAGAAACGCTGCTGGTGAACGTGTAGTCGAAGGTGTGGATTATTCTGTGAAGAATGGGCTGGCTGTAGTGGAGGTTAGTATGTCGTTGCCTGTGGTAGGTGCTGCTTATCAATTGCGCTATACTGTAAATGGGAGCGGAAAGATACAAGTTGAAGCTCTCTATAAACCAAAAAAAGAAAAGATCCCATTGATGCCTAAGTTTGGAATGAGGATGCGTTTACCCTCTTCCATGGATTATGTCAAATGGTATGGTCGTGGTGAGTTTGAGAACTATCCGGATAGGAAAACGGCTGCTTTAGTCGGTTATTATACAACGGATCTCAATAGTTTTGTTACGGATTATGCTTTTCCACAGGATAATGCAAACAGGTGTGATGTCCGTTGGTTTTCATTGAATGATAAGGAGAACCGGACTATAAAAGTGACAGGCTTGCAACCGCTCTGCTTTCGTGTGTGGCCGTATGGTGAGGAAGATTTGGAAAAGAGCAGACATGCTTATGAACTACCCGGACGCGATTATGTGAATGTGAATATTGATTTGAATATTCATGGCGTAGGAGGTGCTGATTCTTGGGGGGCAAGAACATTGGATGAATATACAATGGATGGCAATCAAGCTTATTATTATGGTTATTTGATGGAATATTATGATTGATAGCCATCAATTTATCTAATATTGAAAGTCAAATATCTAATATTGAAAAAGGTGTATAGTGATATGCAGCTATTTTTGTATCGTACAAAATTATGGAATGCGAATTTTAATCATTAAATGTAATAAATACCATGAAATCAATTAAAATTGTATTAATATTGATGGCGCTGTGTTGTTGTATCCCACTTGCGGGGCAAGATTATCAGCAAATTCCTGAGGGAATTAAGGCGACCGTTAATTCTGTAGATGTAGAATTGCAATTCTATACTCCGTCAATTGTAAGAATACTAAAATCTCCTAATGGGTGGAAGTATACAAAGGAGAGCCTTTCTGTAATAGAAACTCCTCAGAAGGTGAAGACTGCCGTTACTCAGGAAGGCAATATTGTAAGACTGAAAAGTAGTGAAATGGGGGTTACTCTTAACTTGGAGTCTGGTGTTGTGTCTTTCTTTAATGCGAAAGGAGAGCCGTTGCTTAGTGAAAAAGGAAAGCCCGAGTTTACCGATTTTGATGATGCGGGAACCAAAACGTTTGCAATCAAGCAATCGTTTATTTTAGATAAAGATGAACCTCTTTATGGATTAGGAATCCTCCAGAATGGAAAAATGTCACAACGTAATCAAACCAAACACCTTGTACAGGGCAATGTGGAGGACGTGGTTCCATTTGTACAGTCAGTGAAAGGATATGGTCTTTTCTGGGATAATTATTCACCAACTAACTTTGCTGATAAAGCGGAAGGGACGTCTTTTCAATCTGAAGTAGGAGATTGTATAGACTATTACTTCATGTATGGTGGAAATGCTGATGGTGTAGTTGCACAAATGCGTGCATTGACCGGACAAGTACCCATGTTTCCTTTGTGGACTTACGGTTATTTCCAAAGCAAGGAACGCTATAAAAGTCAGGAAGAAACAGTAGGAGTGGTGAGAAAATATCGTGAATTAGGTGTTCCTCTTGACGGAATTATTCAGGATTGGCAATACTGGGGACACAATTATTTGTGGAATGCTATGGATTTCAAAAATCCGTTGTTCAACGAACCTCAAAAGATGATTAATGATGTACATGGAATGAATGCGCACATGCTGATTTCTATCTGGTCTTCGTTTGGACCAATGACCAAACCTTATAGAGAACTGGATAAGAAAGGTATGCTGTTTAACTTCTCTACATGGCCTCAGTCGGGACTTGAAACTTGGCCACCCGATATGGAATATCCCTCCGGAGTACGTGTATACGATGCTTATAATCCAAAAGCTCGTGATATCTACTGGAAATATCTGAATGAAGGCATTTTTAAATTAGGCATGGATGGATGGTGGATGGATTCTACAGAACCTGACCATTTAGACTGGAAACCGGAAGACTTTAATACGAAGACTTATCTGGGTTCATTCCGTAAAGTACGCAATGCTTATCCGCTGTTGACAGTAGGTGGAGTATATGATAACCAACGTGCAGTAACTTCCGATAAACGTGTGTTTATTCTTACCCGTTCCGTATTTGCCGGGCAGCAGCGTTACGGAGCCAATGTATGGTCGGGAGATATCGGATCTTCCTGGGAATCACTGCGTAATCAGATTCCGGCAGGCTTAAACTTTACCCTTACCGGAAATCCTAATTTCAATACTGATATAGGTGGTTTCTTTGCCGGACATTATAACAAGAGTTGGAATGACGGGAGTGCACCTAAGAATCCAATGTTTCAGGAATTATATGTACGTTGGCTACAATTCGGGACATTTACTCCGATGATGCGTTCGCATGGAGCTGATACGCCGAGAGAAATTTATCAATTTGGGAAAAAAGGCGAACCTGTATATGATGCTATTGAAAAGATGATTAATCTGCGTTATTCTTTGTTGCCTTATATATATTCCACTTCTTGGGAAGTGACTGAACGTCAATCGAGCTTTATGCGTGCTTTGGTAATGGATTTTGCCGGTGATAAGAATGTATGGGATATAAAAGACCAGTATATGTTTGGCAAATCCATTCTTGTAGCGCCGGTGGTCAGTGCGCAGTACACTCAGGAAAAGGTAGTGAAGGTAAATGAGAATGATGGTTGGAATAGAAATAATGCTCAGAAGTTTGAGGATAAAGCTCCGGTAGACTTTATGCAGGCTAAGTCCGCAAAGGTATATTTGCCGGAGGGTGCTACCTGGTATGATTTCTGGACGAATGAAAAGCATGACGGTGGACAGGAAATAGAAAAGGAAACGACTATCGATGTCATTCCTTTGTATGTCAAGGCAGGCAGTATTATTCCAATAGGTCCTAAAGTGCAGTATGCAACGGAAAAACCGTGGGATAACCTTGAATTGAGAGTATATGTCGGTGCCGATGGTTCTTTTGTTCTTTATGAGGATGAATTTGATAACTATAATTATGAACTGGGAGCATATACAGAGATTCCTGTCGTATGGAATAATACATCACGCCAGTTAACCATAGGGGCTCGAAAAGGTGCATATAAGGGAATGTTGAATAATAGAAAGTTCACAATCGTACTTCAAGACGGAACTCAGAAAGTGGTTAACTACAACGGAAAAAGAGTTAGTGTGAAATTCTAGTACTATTGGGAAACATCGATTTTTAAATACCAGAAGTAATGAAGAAACTTATTTTATCCAGATTGACGGTAGCTATACTGTTTATAGCTTCTCCTCTGGGACATTTGAATGCCCAGACCCCTATTATACAGACAAAATTCACTGCTGACCCTGCTCCCATGGTACATAAGGGTATGGTATACCTTTATACTACCCATGATGAAGACTATGCTCCCGAAGGAATGGCAGGCTTCCGCATGAAAGAATGGTTGCTTTACACCAGCACCGACATGGTGAACTGGACGGATCATGGGACCATAGCCGACTTGTATAACTTTAAATGGGCTGACCCTGCCGTATCAGGTTGGGGAGGATTTGAGAATGGTGCCTGGGCTCCTCAGTGCATCGAGCGTAATGGAAAGTTCTATTTGTATTGTCCTGTGCAGGGACGAGGCATCGGTGTGCTGGTTGCTGATAATCCCTTTGGTCCTTTTACCGACCCTCTCGGAAAACCCTTGATCGGTGCCGAGTATGACAGTATTGACCCGAGTGTGTTGATAGACGATGATGGACAGGCATATCTATATTGGGGAAATCCTAATCTCTGGTATGTGAAACTGAATGAAGATATGATATCCTGTGCGGGGGAAATCACGAAAGATAAATTAATCCGGAAGATAGAAAATCAGAAAGACCCTTATCATTTTCAGGAGGGTCCTTGGGCATACAAGAAGAATGGGCACTATTATATGGCTTATGCAAGTACATGCTGTCCGGAAGGTATCGGTTATGCAATGGGTCCCAGCCCGGTAGGCCCCTGGGAATTCAAGGGTTATATAATGAAACCTAACAGAAAGTCCTCCGGAAACCATCCGGGCATCATTGATTATAAAGGTAAATCTTATGTGTTCGGGTTTAACTACCGTTTGAACTTCATGATAACCGACAAGCATCATGAACGCCGTTCCATATGTGTGGCCGAGTTGGAGTATAATCCCGATGGCACAATCAAGGAACTGCCCTGGTGGGATGACGGTGTTGCAGTTGAGCCTGTCGGCACATTGAATCCTTATAAGCGGACTGAGGCGGAAACAATGGCTTGGAGTCAGGGACTTAAGACCGCCAAGGACGATAAAAGCGGGATGTATGTTACTTCCATTCATAACAGGGACTTCCTTCAAGTGAAAGCGGTTGACTTCGGCAAAGGGGCAAAGACATTTGAAGTCCGTGCAGCTACGATAACCAAAGGAAAGATTGAAATCCGCTTGGATGACCTTGACGGTACATTGCTGGGGGTGTGCGATATCAGTAATACCGGTGGCTGGAATACGTGGAAAACCTTTGTTACCGATGTGGAAAAGGTGGGTGGAGTTCACGATCTGTACCTCGTTTTTAGAGGAGGAGACGGAGAGATGTTCAACATGGACTATTGGAGATTCAAGTAGATGGCCGGGAAACCGCGTTAGAAATAAATCGTAAATAAATATATATCTGTATCATGAAAAAGATGATGTTGGCATGGCTGACTGTTGCTTCATTACTAATGGGGTGTTCTGGTTCGGAAATGCCGGTGAAGGGAACGTTTCGTAATCCGGTGGTTTATGCCGATATACCGGACATATCCATTACACGTGCGGGAGAATACTACTACATGATAAGTACCACCATGCACCTGATGCCCGGCGGGCCTGTTATGAGATCAAAAGATCTGGTAAATTGGGAAACAGTGAGTTATGTTTTCGATAAGTTGACTGATAACTCAAAGTATGATTTGATTGGTGGAACTGTTTATGGGCGCGGACAATGGGCATCGTCCATACGCTATCATAACGGTAAGTTCTATGTATTGTTCTCACCAAACGATGTACCCTACCGGTCGTATATATTCACGGCGGACGATCCTGCCGGAAAGTGGGAACTATTGTCGAGAACGCAGCATTTTCATGATGCCTCTTTGTTTTTTGATGATGACGGACGGGTATATGTATTCTATGGAACCGGTGAGCTGAAGGAATTGAAGAGTGACTTGTCGGATGTGAAGCCCGATGGAGTCAGTATGAAGATATTCGAGCGGGATGCTGACGAACAGGGGCTATTGGAAGGAAGCCAGGTTGTGAAGTATAACGGCAAGTACTATTTGTTGATGATCTCCATGGACTGGAGCATTCCCGGTCGGGTGCGCAGGGAAGTATGTTACCGTGCTGACACGATTACAGGACCTTATGAGAAAAAGGTTATCCTGGAACATGATTTTGACGGTTACGGAGGAGTAGGCCAAGGTTGTATTATTGACTCGGAAGAAGGAGACTGGTATGGGGTTATTTTTCAGGACCGCGGAGGAATAGGCCGGGTGCCTACTCTGATGCCCTGCCGCTGGGTGGATGGATGGCCGATGCTGGGAGATGAAAACGGTCATGTACCCTTGACGATGGAAAAAGAGATATATCCGACTGAAAATACCAAAGGAATACTTGGAAGTGATGACTTCAGCGATGAGAAGCTTTCACTCTACTGGCAATGGAATCATAATCCGGTAGATGATAAGTGGTCTTTGACGGAACGTCCGGGTTATCTGCGATTGAAGACCAGCCGGGTGGTTGATAACCTGTATTTAGCTCCGAATACGATTACGCAACGTATGGAAGGGCCGAAGTGCAGTGCTACCATTTCTCTTGATGTTTCCCGCATGAAGGATGGGGATGTAGCCGGATTCAGCGCATTCAACGGACATTCCGGGCTTTTGTCAGTGGTGAAGGAAGGGGATGCAAAGCGTCTGGTTATGTCTACCAATGTCGTTAATTTTGATAGGACTCCCAATAAGGCAATAGCCAGTGTGGATATAGAAGAAAAAGAACAGGTCGATTTTAATCAGGATGTCATTTATCTGCGTATAGAAGGCGACTTCATGCCGAAACGCGATATCGCTACTTTCTATTATAGCCTGGATAATAAGGAATGGAAAAAGATAGGAACGGATTTCAAAATGCGCTTTGATTATACAAGGCTCTTTATGGGAAGCAAGTTTGCTATCTTCAACTATGCAACAAAGTCGCTGGGAGGTTATGTCGACGTTGATTACTTTGACTTCTCTACCTCCTGATTTGCATAAATAATGACAGATGTTCTGAAGAGGGGAAGCTCTTAAAGAGTGTCGTTGACACTTAGCACAAGTATCCCTGACACTTAGCACAAGTATGCCCGACACTTAGCACAAGTGTCAGCGACACTTAGCACAAGTCTCAATCCCCTTTCAGAATGCTCTGTAGGGCATGTCTAACTTAGAAAACAGAGCGTATGGCGTTTTTTAAATCTATTTACAAAAGCATATCCGGGACGTGGCGGTTTTTGCCTACTTTCCCTCAAAACTTAATACTTATGAAACATTTTTTAGTTATGGCGGCGCTATTAATTTGCGGTGCAATAAAAGCGGAAGAGAAACAAATTACAAGTCCCGATGGGAAAATATTGGTAACCATCTCCGATAAAAATGGGCAACCTTCATATAGCGTCAGCTATAATGGTACTCCTTTCATTCATTCTTCGCCTTTGGGGCTTGTGACTAATGTCGGTGATTTTTCCCGGGATATGTCTTTGGGACAGAATGTCCGGTCGAACAAAATTGACGAGACCTATACATTGCCTAATATAAAGCAGAGCGATGTGCACTATGTGGCTACAGAAGCTGTATACCAGTTTAGCCAGCAAGATAAGGTTGCTTTTGATGTTATATTTCGCGTAAGTGACCGGGATGTTGCTTTCAGATATAAAATGTATCCTCAGAAGAAGGCCTTGTCCTGCGTTGTGAAAGAGGAAATGACCGGTTTTGTGCTTCCTGAGGGGAGTACGACTTTCCTGTGTCCGCAGAGTAAACCTATGGGAGGATTTGCCCGCACTTCGCCCAGCTACGAAACTCCCTATAAAGCGGATGATTCCATGGGTAAAAATGGATGGGGTGAAGGATATACTTTCCCTTGCCTGTTCCGTAATGGTGACAAAGGATGGATACTTATTTCAGAAACGGGTGTGGATAGCAAATACTGCGGAAGCCGTTTGCTGGGACATGAAAATGGCCTGTATACAATCGGTTTTCCTCAAGAAGGTGAAATGAACGGAAACGGTACAACTGCACCCGGACTTGCATTGCCGGGAGAAACTCCCTGGCGGACGATTACTTTGGGCGAAACTTTAGCTCCGATTGTTGAAACAACGGTTTCTTTTGATGTGGTAAAGCCACTATATGCAGCGTCCGGCAAATATGAGTACGGCAGAGGTTCCTGGAGTTGGATTATCGGTATGGATGGAAGCACGAATTATGAAGAGCAGTTGCGCTATATTGATTTCTCGGCGGCAATGGGTTATCAGTCTGTATTGGTAGATGCATTGTGGGATACGCAGATTGGATATGATAAGATTGAGCAGCTGGCTAAATATGGAGCGCAGAAAGGGGTAGGTCTCTATCTGTGGTATAACTCTAACGGATACTGGAATGATGCTCCACAATCACCCCGTGGCATTATGGACAATGCGATAGCCCGTCGTAAAGAAATGAAATGGATGCAAAGCATTGGAATACGTGGCATAAAGGTTGACTTCTTTGGCGGTGACAAGCAAGTTACCATGCAACTGTATGAAGATATTCTTGCTGATGCCAATGAATACGGGTTGCTGGTGATTTTCCACGGATGTACTTTGCCTCGCGGCTGGGAACGTATGTATCCCAATTATGTAGGCAGTGAAGCTGTGCTGGCTTCCGAGAATATGGTGTTCAGCCAGCATTTCTGTGATGAAGAAGCATTCAATACTTGCCTGCATCCGTTTATCCGCAATACGGTAGGTTGCATGGAATTCGGCGGTTGTTTCCTGAACAAACGGCTGAACCGCAACAATGACGGAGGAACTACGCGTCGCACTACTGATATATTCCAACTGGCCACTACCGTATTATTCCAGAATCCGGTACAAAACTTTGCGCTTGCTCCCAATAACCTGAAAGATGTTTCTCCTGTTTGTATGGACTATATGAAAGCGGTTCCTACCACATGGGATGAGACACGTTTCATTGACGGGTATCCGGGAAAATATGTAGTCTTGGCACGCCGTCACGGTGACACCTGGTATCTGGCGGCTGTGAATGCCGGAAAAGAAACACTAAAGTTGAAATTGGATTTGGAAATGTTTGCCGGAAAAACCGTCTCTCTGTATAAGGATGATAAAAAAGGAGAACCTCAACTTGTACCGTTGAAAGTAAAAGAGAATGGTAAAGTGCAGCTGGAAATCCTTCCACAGGGAGGTGTTGTATTGGTGAATTGAATCGTTACGGGATCATAAGGGAAATGATTCTCCGACAAAAGTTTGGTAGAATCAATATTTATAGCGTAATTTGTGTAGCATAAAAAGTGCTACAATAATTACGCTATGAATAATTGCTTGAATATGAGTGATGTAAATAATCCTTTTTTGATTTATGCCTATGCTGGTCCTAAGTATTTCTGTGATCGGATAGAAGAAACGGAACATTTGATATCCGCTTTACGGAATGGAAGAAATGTGACCTTAATGAGTCCTCGCCGTATGGGTAAGACCGGATTAATACAGAACGTTTTTCATCAGATACGACGGGATTATCCGGAGGCAGCCTGTTTTTACATGGATATTTTTTCCACGACATGTCTGGATGATTTTATCATTCAGTTCGGGCAGACTGTGATTGGTAAATTAGATAATTTATCGCAGAAGACGTTGGCGGC
>ERZ834722.2702-NODE-2702-length-13345-cov-4.852370_pt1 | contig 13345 bp, 8 predicted proteins | sample MGYA00519576_ERZ834722 | MGnify/ENA primary metagenome ERZ834722 (study PRJEB31850, sample SAMEA3708759) | human gut metagenome | biome: human gut; feature: human-associated habitat; material: faeces | place: China | collected 2014 ...
CTGCTAGGCGGGCACTTTTACCGGGCGGCTAACCCACACAAACCCCCGAAGAGCCGTTTATTTTGGCAGGTTTTGAGCGAGGCGCTGCGCCGTCTTGTCACGAGCTGCCATAATGGACCTGTCCCTTTTTGCATGTGCGTTGCCGCATTTTGCTGCTGACGACAAAGGGGACCCGCTTTTTATTGAACATGTCGAAAGGCTTTCCATGAGCGACTGCGAATCCATGCCTGCCGAGGTGCGCGACCGCCTGCGCTCCATTCCCGCCGTTCACGAGCTGCTGGCCGAGTGGCCGGTCATGAAGGCTGCCGGCGATGCGGGCGACATGATTGTGCGCGAGGCGATTGATGCCGAGCTCGATGCCGAGCGCGAGGCGATTCGCTCTGGCGTCCCCGCTAGGAATAAGCGCGAGCTCGCCTTGACCATCGAGCAGCGGTGCCACCGACTGTCGCTGCCGACCCTGCGCCCTGCCGTCAACGCGTCGGGCGTTGTGATTCACACCAATCTGGGCCGTGCTCCGCTTGCTCCCGCAGCGGTGCAGGCGGTGGCCGATGTCGCCCGCGGCTACAGCACGCTTGAGTATGACGTCGCGACCTGTGCCCGTGGGGGCCGCAAAGAGCATGCCGCGCGTCTGCTGCGCACGCTCACGGGGGCGCAGGACGCCCTGGTTGTCAACAACAACGCCGCGGCGGTGCTGCTGGTGCTTGCCGCGCATGCAAGCGGCAAAGAGGTCATCGTGAGCCGTGGCGAGCTTGTCGAGGTGGGCGGCAGCTTCCGCATTCCCGATATCATGGCGGCTTCGGGTGCCAAGCTTGTCGAGGTGGGCTCCACCAACCGCACGCATCTGGATGATTACCGAAGCGCCATTACGCCCAATACGGCGATGATCTTGAAAGTTCATCCTTCTAACTACCGTATCGAGGGTTTCCACGAGGAGGTTTCCGCGGCGGAGCTTTCTGCGCTGGCGCATGAGCACGGGCTGTTACTGTACGAGGACCAGGGCTCGGGCGCTTTGCTTACAGATGAGGTGCTCGTCGATGCTGGGGAGAAGCCCACGTCCGCCTCGCTTTGCGCCGGCGTTGACGTCGTCTCGTGCTCGGGCGACAAGCTGCTCGGCGCCTCGCAAGCGGGCATTATTCTCGGTAGCGCCCAGGTAATCGCCGCCTGTGCCTCGCATCCGCTTATGCGCGCGCTTCGCCCCGGCAAGCTCACGCTCGCGGCGCTCGAGGCCACTTTGCGCCTGTATGTGACCGGATCCGATACAGCGCATCGGGAGATCCCGGTGCTCAACATGCTTTCCGGCGCGCCGGCTCCGCTCGAGCGTCAGGCCAAGCGCCTGCATGACCGCATGCTGCGCAAGCTTCGCGAGTCTCAGTGTGAGGAGGCGGTGGAGCTGCAGGTTGTCGAGGGCGTGTCTGCTCCGGGCGGCGGTTCGCTGCCGACCGTCGAGCTCCCAACTTTTTGCGTTGCCGTCTGTCCCGTCGATGGGTGTCTATCCGCCGATGGCCTAAAGCGCGCTATGGTACAGGAGCCCGATACGCCGGTTGTGACGCGCGTGCGGCACGACCAGGTGCTTTTTGACGTTCGCACGCTTTTGCGCGACACCGACCTTGACCTGTGTGCGTCTGCGTTGGCGGATGCCGTGCGGGCAGGTTTGCGTCGATGACCGCGCGCGAGCTTGTCGAATGTCCCGTTATCGTCGGAACGGCAGGACACGTCGACCACGGAAAGTCGGCCCTTATCGAGGCGCTGACCGGCAAAAATCCCGACCGTCTGGAGGTCGAACGGCGCCGAGGCATGACCACTGAGCTCGGCTTTGGCGAGCTCGATCTTCCCAGCGGCAAGCTTGTCGGCTTGGTCGACGTACCCGGGCATGCGCACTATCTGCGCGCCATGGTGCAGGGCGCCACCGGCGTGGACGTTGCGTTGCTGGCGGTTTCGGCCGTTGAGGGCGTGATGCCGCAGACCCGCGAGCACGTTCGGGTTCTGGAGCTGTTGGGTGTGACGCGCATGGTCGTCGCACTCACGATGCGCGATTTGGCCGACCACGAGATTGCCGCGCTGGCGGAGCTCGATGTCGAGGCGTTTCTGGACGGGACCGTGTTTGCGGGTGCCTCTATAGTGCCGGTGTCCTCCAAGACGGGCGAGGGCCTGGACGAGCTGCTTACGACGCTCGATAACACGGTTTGTTCGTGCTGGTCGGAGCATCTGGAGGCGACCGCTGGCTCGGGCGCCGCGCCCCGTCTTCCCATCGACCGTTGCTTTAGCATCCGCGGCACCGGAACCGTCGTGACGGGTACGCTGCACGACGGTCCCGTTTCGGTTGGCGATGAGCTCGTTGCGCTGCCGTCGCAAACGCGCTGTCGCGTGCGCGGGGTGCAGGTTCACGGGGATACCCAGTGCGCGGTTCCCGGCCAGCGCGTCGCCCTGAACCTGGTGGGCGATGGCGTGGCGGGCCTCAAGCGCGGCGAGATGCTCGGCGTCGAGGGTCGCGTGGGCCAGACGCTGCGCTTTTTGATGCAACTGACATATGTGGGGCGCGATGGCGTGCGAGCCGGCGTTCTTGCTTCGGGTACACGCGTGCACGTTATGGCGGGCACGGCTGAGGTGCTCGGCCGCATTATGCTTTTAGACGACGAGCCGCCTATTGCGGTCGGCGAGACGCGTGTGGTGCAGGTGCGCCTGGAACGGCCGCTGCCGTTGCGCGCCGGCGATCATGCCGTCATTCTGTCGTATTCGCCGATTTCGCTGCTTGGCGGCGGACGCGTCCTGCTATCGCGCTGTCGCCGCGCGCGGGTCCTGTCGGCGGGGGAGCGCGCGTTGTATGCGGCGCTTGAGTCCGGAGATGTCGCGGACGGCGTACACGCGTGGCTGGCGCTGCAAACGCTGCCTGTTGCTGCTGCCGGTGTTGCCGCAGCGCTCGATCTTGTTACCGGCGAGGTCGAGATCGTTTTGCGTGGGCTTGTGGACCAGGCTGCCGTGTGCGAGCTTGCTGCGGGCGGTGCGGTGCTCTACGCAGATGCCTCGGCTCTCGATGCTGCAATGGATGTGCTGGCTGCGGCCTTGTCCTCCATGCACGCGGCGGCTCCCAAGGAGATCGGCTTTACGTCCGGTGCGGTCGCGCACGCGGCTTGGCCGGGCGCCGGTAACGATGTCGCGATGGCACTTATTGCCGAGGGCTGTGCACGTGGCGTGTGCGCCGTCGACGGTGCCGAGGTGTTCGACCCGCATTCCGCCGCCGCGGCGATACGCGTGGTGCGCGAGGCTGGCCAGCGTATCGTGGCCCTGCTGGATGAGGCCGGTCTTAATGCGCCGACGCTTCCCGAGGTGAGCGAACAGTTGCAGCTCGATCGCGACACCATGACGCGTGCACTGCGCGAGCTTTCGCTCAACCACTCGATCGTTAAGGTCGAGCGCGACGTTGCCTTGTCCGCCGCTGCCGAGGCCCATGCGCGTGAGGTTGTTGCGACGGCTATCGAGGCTGCTGGCGGCGCCGCCACCACGAGTGTGCTGCGCGAAGCCCTGGGCGTGTCGCGCAAACGAACCATTAGCATCTTGGAGCACCTGGATGCCGTGCGCTTTACAGTACTCGACAAGGAGTCCGGCGGTCTGAGATCGCTGCGTTAGCGGTTTCCGCATCGCTCTTTTCGGTTGTGGTCTGTTGGGTTTGGTAAAATACCGCCACGTTTGGGAACGGATGGGCTCCGGTGGGCCCCGCGGTCCTCAAAACCGTTGTGAGGCGTGCAAAACGTCTTGGATGTGTTCGATTCACATACGTTCCCGCCAACGCATCCTGCCAACCACCACAAAGGTGCCTGTCCTCTTTGTGGTGGTATGGACCATGTGGACGAAACAGCTTCGAAACACGCGATTTGTACGTCGGGTGCTCAAAAACGCTTCTACCTGCATCGTAATCAAAACGAAACATCTGCTCGTCGGCTTATGCGAAACTTTGCTGCAACAGTGCGATATTATCCATACTCGATAAAGCTCGCGGCGTATGAGGCGCCGCGAACGACACCTTTCTTTTCCATCAATTGGAGGAAGCATGAGCTACACGCAGAAAGTTCTCGACGAGCTCAAGGCCCGCTATCCCGAGCAGCCTGAGTTCATCCAGGCCGCGACCGAGATCCTCGGCACCATCCAGCCGGCGCTCGACGCCCATCCCGAGTACGAGGAGGCCGCCCTGCTTGAGCGCCTCGTCGAGCCCGAGCGCATCGTTATGTTCCGTGTCCCCTGGGTCGATGACCAGGGCAAGGTTCAGGTCAACCGCGGCTATCGTGTCGAGTTCAACTCTGCCATTGGACCCTACAAGGGCGGCCTGCGCTTTAACCCGACGGTCACCCTGGGCATGCTCAAGTTCCTGGGCCTGGAGCAGATCCTCAAGAACAGCCTGACCACCCTTCCCATGGGCGGCGGCAAGGGCGGCTCCGACTTTGACCCCAAGGGCAAGTCCAACAACGAGATCATGCACTTCTGCCAGTCCTTCATGACCGAACTCTATCGCCACATCGGCCCCAACACCGACGTTCCCGCCGGCGACCTGGGCGTTGGTGGCCGCGAGGTTGCCTACATGTTCGGTCAGTACAAGCGCCTGACCAACGAGTGGACCGGCGTCCTCACCGGCAAGGGCCTCTCCTTTGGCGGCTCGCTCGCCCGTACCGAGGCCACCGGTTACGGTTTGGTCTACTTTGTGGACGAGTACCTCAAGAGCCGCGGCGACTCCTTCGAGGGCAAGAACGTCGTCGTTCACGGCTCCGGCAACGTCGCCATCTACGCCGTCCAGAAGGTCTCCCAGCTCGGCGGCAAGGTGCTCGCCTGCTCCGATACTCACGGCTGGGTCGAGGATCCCGACGGCATCGACTACACCGTGCTCGAGCATGTCTACAACAAGAAGCGCTCCGGCCACGACAAGGGCGTCACGCTCGCTATGTACGTCGACGAGAAGCCTAATGCCACGTGGCACGAGGGCGACGGCCGCGGCGTGTGGCAGCTTCCCTGCGACATCGCGCTGCCCTGCGCTCGCGAGAACACGCTGCTGCTCGAGGATGCCCAGGCACTCGTCGCCAACGGCTGCAAGGTGGTCGGCGAGGGCGCGAACATGCCCACGACCATCGAGGCCACGACCCACTTCCAGGAGAACGGTGTCGCCTTTATGCCCGGCAAGGCTGCCAACGCCGGTGGCGTGCTCGTGTCCGGCCTGGAGATGAGCCAGAACGCCGAGCACCTGTCCTGGACCTTCGAGGAGGTCGACGGCAAGCTCGAGCAGCTCATGCGCGGCATGTTCCACAACGTGGACGACACCGCCAAGGAGTATGGCCAGGAGGGCAACTTCGTCATGGGCGCCAACATCGCCGGCTTCCTGAAGGTCGCCGACGCCATGCTCGCCCAGGGCGTCTGCTAAATCCAGCTTGACATAGCTCCGTACAGCACCCGCTGATGCGCTAAGGCTCCCGACCATATCGGCCGGGAGCCTTTTTCTATGGTGGTGAGGGTCGTGCGCCCTCGTTTGGTACACTAAGAGGTACTGGACAAGTGAAGAGATGGGGGAGAACGTGCTCAAGTTCGGTACCTACGTCCGTGTTGGAAACGCGGCCGAAGCCTATGAGCTCTTGCAGAAGAACCGCAACAACAAGATTGTGGGCGGCGGCATCTGGATGCGCCTGGGTTCGCGTCGCGTGGCGACGGCGATTGACCTTTCGGCCTGCGGACTCGATCAGATCGAGGAGACCGAGACCGAGTTTCGCATCGGTGCCATGTGCACCCTGCGCCAGCTCGAGCGTCATGCCGGGCTCAACGCGCTTGTCAACAATGTCTTTGAGTTCGCCGTCCACGACATCGTGGGCGTGCAGCTGCGCAATACCGCCACGGTGGGCGGCAGCATCTACGGCCGCTTTGGCTTCTCGGACGTTCTCTCGGCGTTCCTGGCGCTCGATTCGTATGTTGAGCTGACGGGCGCCGGCCGCGTGCCGCTCGCCGAGTTCGTGCGGATGGGTTACGTGCGCGACGTGATCGAGCACATCGTGGTCGTTAAACACGATTACCGTGCGAGCTACGAGGCCGTGCGCAAGGCCGCGACCGACTTCCCCTCCCTAAACGTTACCGCCGCCTGGTGGGATAACAGCTGGCATGTCACCGTGGGTGCCCGCCCGCTGCGTGCGACCCTGCTGCAGGGCGAGGCATGCGGCCTCGAGAGCGAACAGCCTTCCGAGGACGAGCTGCGCGCCCTGGTCGCGTCCGTGCGCGCGCTGAGCTATGGCACCAACATGTGGGGCTCGGCCGACTACCGCCGCCGCATCTCGGCCCCGCTCGCCATCCAGGCCGTGCGCCGTGCCGCCGGCATCGAGCTTTCTGCCGCGCTTGCCCGCGAGCTCGAGACCGTGCAGATCCCCAAGTTCGCCACGGACGAGTATTCCTGCCGCCGCGTGCCCGGCGTCGATTCTAGCGAGGTGCGCTAATGGCTGCCAAACTCATCGATCTTTCCTTTACGCTCAACGGCCGCAAGGTCAAGGTTCAGATTGCCCCCGATACCATGCTCTTTTCGCTTTTGCGTGAGCAGGGTTGCGCGTCGGTGCGCTGCGCCTGCGAGACCACCAACTGCGGCCTTTGCACGGTGTGGCTCGACGGCGACCCGGTGCTGAGCTGCTCGGTTCCCGCCGCCCGCGTTGAGGGCCATACCATCACCACGCTCGAGGGTCTCAAGGCTGAGTCCGAGGCGCTTGCCCGCGCGATGGCTGCCGAAGGCGCCGAGCAGTGCGGTTTTTGCGCCCCCGGCCTCATCATGAACGTGCTGGCGCTTGCCCGCGCCGCCAAGGAGGACCCGAGCCTCGTCGCCACGCGCGAGGAGCTGTCGCGCCAGCTCGCCGGCAACCTCTGCCGTTGCAGCGGCTACGAGAGCCAGCTGCGCGCCATCGTGCGCTTCCTCAACGAGTCCGGCGTGCAGGTGGGCTTTGAGATGCCAGAGCTGCCGGTCAACGACACTAGCTGCGACGGCGTCTCCTACAAGCAGATCACCCATAAGCAGCCCAAGAAGGACTCGAAGGCCCTGCTCGAGGGCCGTCCCGTCTACACGGGCGATATGGTGCCCGCCGGCGCGCTCATCGTCAAACTCAAGCGCAGTCCCTATGCCCGCGCCAAGATCCGCTCCATCGATACGTCGCGCGCCCTGAAGGTGCCCGGCGTTGTGGGCGTCTACACTTACGAGGACGTGCCCAAGCGCCGCTTTACTATCGCCGGTCAGAGCTATCCGCAGCCGAGTCCCTACGACCGCCTGATTCTCGAGAACCTGGTGCGCTACCAAAACGAGGAGGTGGCGATCGTCGCCGCCGAGACCGAGGAGGCCGCCGACAAGGCGCTCAAGCTCATCAAGGTCGACTATGAGGTGCTTGAGCCGCTGCTCGACTTTACGCAGGCACTCGATAACGACATCGTGGTCCACCCCGAGGGCGACGTGACCTTTATGTTCCCGCAGGGCGGCGATGTCCCGCGCAACCTGGTGTGCAGCGGTACCAGCGATTTTGGCGACCTTGACGAGGCCTTCGCCCAGAGCGACATCGTCTTTGAGCGCACCTATACCAGCCAGGCCACGCAGACTGCGCCCATGGAGACCTTCCGCGCCTTCGCGACGACCGATGCGTTCGGCCGCATCTCGGTGACCACCTCTACGCAGGTGCCCTTCCACGTGCGCCGCATGGTCGCGCAGTCGCTCGACATTCCGCAGTCGCAGGTGCAGGTCATTAAGCCGCGCATCGGCGGCGGCTTTGGCTCCAAGCAGACGGGCTGCTGCGAGATCTTCGTTGCGTTCGTGACCCAGCAGACCGGCCGTCCGAGCTACTGCTGCTACACCCGCGAGGAGACCATCACCGCGGGCAACTCGCGCCACCAGATGCAGATGACCGTTAAGCTGGGTGCCATGAACGACGGCACCATCACGGCCATCGATCTGCATACGCTGTCCAACGCCGGTGCGTACGGCGAGCACGCTACCACGACGATCGGCCTGTCGGGCCACAAGAGCCTGCCCATCTACAACCACGTGAAGGCGAGCCGCTTTAGCTGGGACGCCGTCTACACCAATACCAACCGCGGCGGCGCGTATCGCGGCTACGGTGCCACCCAGGGCCAGTTTGCCGTGGAGAGCGCCGTCAACGAGCTTGCCGACATGCTGCACATGGACCCCGCCGATCTGCGCCTTAAGAACATCGTGCGCGAGGGCGAGATCATGCCGCAGTACTACAACGAGAAGCTCAACGCCTGCGCGCTCGACCGCTGCCTGCTGCGCGCGATGGACATGATCGGTTGGCGCGACAAGCCGCTGGCCGTCGACCTGGGCGACCGTGTGCGTGCTCTGGGCTGTGCGCTCACCATGCAGGGCTCGGGCATCTCCAACGTGGATATCGCCGGCATCGACATGCGCTTGGAAGAGGATGGCTTCATTACCATCGGCACCGGCGCCACCGATAACGGCATGGGCGTCGACACGATCCTGGCGCAGATTGCTGCCGAGGAGCTGGGCGTGGAGAGCTCGCTGATCGTGGTGCGCGGCGTGGACACCGATGTGTCGCCGTTCGACGCCGGCTCGTACGCGAGCTCGGGTACGTACGTGACGGGCCTTGCCGCCAAGAACGCCGCGACCGAGCTGCGCGAGAAGATCTGCGCCAAGGCCGCCCAGATGTGGGACGTGGACGCCGTCGACGTGGTCTTCGACGGCCAGTACGTGCGCCTGTCCGACGAGCGTGCCGCGCGCGAGCAGAACCGCTACCTCACGCTGCGCGACTTTGCCAACCTGTGCGTCAAGAACATCGCGGGCGGCGACGCGCTCACCTCACATGCTTCTGCCTGCCTGCCCGTTTCGCCTCCGCCGTTTATGGCCGGCATTGCCGAGGTCGAGGTCGACAAGGCCACCGGCAAGGTGACCGTGGTGGATTACGCGGCAGCTGTGGACTGCGGCACCGTGATCAATGAGGCGCTCGCGCGCGTCCAGGCCGAGGGCGGCATTGCCCAGGGCATCGGCCACGCGCTCTACGAGATCGTCGAGCACGATGAACGCGGCCGTCTGCGCACCGGCAACTTTATGAGCTACAAGCTGCCCACGCGCTTGGATATCGGCAGCATTCGCGTGGCCTTTGAGCCGAGCTACGAGCCGACGGGCCCGTTTGGCGCCAAGTCGATCGGCGAGGTCGTCATCAACACGCCGCTCGCCGCCGTGGCCTCGGCCGTGGCGCACGCCACCGGCCATCAGGTTCGCTCACTGCCCATCACGCCCGAGAAGGCCCTGCTGGGGGAGTAGCGGGTCGGCGAACAAGTCGTAATTGGCGGGGCGGGGCAACTCGCCCCGCCTTTCGCACTCGTGGTGAGGTCGTGAGCCTGTAAAACGTATGCGTGCGCTTGCCGTTCGTATCTGCTATCATTCCTAGTCTGTGCGCTCATGCGGGCGTGGCGGAATTGGTAGACGCGCCAGATTTAGGTTCTGGTGGGATTCCCGTGAAGGTTCGAGTCCTTTCGCCCGCACCAACGCATCTGCGTCGGCTTCGGCCGTCGCGACTCTTTGTTGCATAAAGGTACCAGCACCTCAGATAAGCTGGGCAGTATGAGGAGGAACGTGTTGAACATCACCGCTTCTGACGTCAAGGACGCCAAGCTCACCGCTACGGTCACAATCCCGGCCGCCGACGTCGACGCCGCGATCAAGAAGGCCTACAAGGACACCGCCAAGAAGTACCGCTTCCCGGGCTTCCGCGCCGGCAAGGCTCCCCGTCCGGTCATCGACTCCGCTCTTGGCGCCGAGGCTACCCTCGCTCAGGCCACCAACGACCTGATCGCCGCCAACGAGCCCGCCGTCCTCAACGAGCTGGACATCGTCCCCACCAAGAACGGTGACTACAAGGAGCTCGACCTCGCCAAGGATCACGAGGACTACACCTACACCGTCGAGTTCTCCCTGCGTCCCGCCGCCGAGCTCTCCTCCTTCGACGCCGTCGAGATCGAGATGCCTCCCGCGGAGGTCACCGAGTCCGAGATCAACAACCAGGTCGAGATGCTTCTCAACTACCGTGCCACCTTCGAGGACGTCGAGGGTCGCGCCGTCGAGGCCGAGGACTACGTCACCGTCGACCTCAAGGCCGTCGAGAACGCCGATAACTTCGCCGCCGAGGGCCGTATGCTCATCGCCGGTAGCGACAGCAACCCCACCGAGTTCAACGAGGCTCTGATCGGCGCCAACGTTGACGACGTCAAGTCCGTCACCTGGACCGACGAGGCCGAGGAGGGCGAGGAGGCCGAGACCCACACCGTCGAGGTCACCGTCAAGGGCATCAAGGTCCGCAACACCCCCGAGCTCACCGACGAGCTCGTCAAGTCCGACTTTGGCTTTGACAGCATCGACGCCATGCGCGACGCCATCAAGATCGAGATCGAGCAGGACAAGGCTTCCCGCCTCCCGGCCGAGAAGGAGAACCGTTGCGTCTCCGCTCTCGCCGAGCGCCTGCAGCTCGACGAGATGGATGCCGACTACGAGCAGTCCGTCTTTGAGGAGCTTGGCCAGAACTTCCTGTCCAACCTCGCTGCCCGCGGCATGACGCTGGACACCTGGCTGCCCGCTTCCGGTCTGACCATGGAGCAGTTCATCGGCGACCTGCACAAGCAGGCCAACGACGTTGCCCGTGAGTCCCTGGCTCTCGACGCCCTCGCCCGTGAGCTCAAGATCGAGGTCACCGAGGACGACGTCAACGCCGAGTTCGAGAAGGCCGGCGTCAAGGACGTCGAGGCTTCCAAGGCCGAGTTCATCGCCGATGGCCGCATGCCTGCCGTCCGCGAGTCCATCCGTCGCTCCAAGGCCGTCGACCACCTGGTCGAGAACGCCAAGGTGACCGAGGTCGACGAGACCGCCAAGGACGCCGAGTAATTCTCGCCACCTTGCCCGCGAGCGCATGCGTGCGCCCGTGATGGGGTAAAGTTAATAGCCGGTTATCCGGTTGCTTCGTACGGTGCCAGCCAATGCATAGCATGCGGGCACCGTACGTTTATCTAGAACCAATTTGGTCCGCAAGAGAGAAATGGAGATGCGTATGATCGCTAAGTTCGATTCCGCCCTCGTGCCATACGTTATCGAGCAGACGCCGCGCGGCGAGCGCAGCTACGATATCTATTCGCGCCTGCTCAACGACCGCATCATCTTCTTGGGCGAGGAGATCAACTCCGTCAGCGCCAACCTGGTCGTTGCCCAGCTGCTGCATCTTGAGAGCCAGGATGCCGAGAAGGATATCTCGCTCTACATCAATTCGCCCGGTGGCGAGGTTTACTCCGGCCTGGCGATTCTTGACACCATGAACTTCATCAAGCCGCAGGTCTCCACCATCTGCGTCGGTATGGCCGCGTCCATGGCCGCCGTGCTGCTTTCGGCCGGCGCTAAGGGCAAGCGCTTCTGCCTGCCGCACTCCAAAGTCATGATTCACCAGCCCAGCGGCGGTGCCCAGGGTCAGCAGACCGAGATCGAGATCGTGGCCGAGGAGATCAAGAAGACCCGCCGCGAGCTCAACCAGATCTTGTCCGATGCCTCGGACCAGCCCATCGAGAAGGTCCAGGCCGATACCGAGCGCGACAACTACCTGACCGCCGCCGAGGCCCTCGACTACGGCCTGATCGACCGTATCGTTACCTCGCGCGATCTCTCCGCGAAGGACGCCTAGGATGGCAGGTAACATGCAGGACAACTTTGACGAGAACGGCAACCCCATCCGCTGCTCCTTTTGCGGAAAAGAGCAGGGCCAGGTCCGTCGCCTCGTAAAGGGCCCGACCAACATCTTTATCTGTGACGAGTGCGTCGCCGCCTGTTCCGAGATCCTTGAGGAGTCGCTGGCTTCGGACTTTATGGACGCTGCCCGCAACGGCAAGCTGCCGGGCTTCCTCAACGACCACGGCCAGGCTGCTGGGCAGCCCGCCGTGGACCCCGAGGCCGAGGGCTTTGAGCTCGAGGACGACCGCCAGGTCATCACGCACGTGCCGACGCCGCACGAGATCTATGACGAGCTTTCGGCTTATGTCATGGGCCAAGAGGACGCCAAGCGCGCCATGTCGGTTGCCGTGTACAACCATTACCGCCGCGTCATCGAGGGCGGTGCTGCGCTTTCGGCCTTTGACGACGGTTTGGACTCGCAGCTTGACGATGGCATGGACGAGGTGGAGCTCGCCAAGTCCAACATCCTGCTGCTCGGTCCCACCGGTACCGGCAAGACGCTGCTGGCCCAGACGCTCGCGCGCATCCTCGAGGTGCCGTTTGCCATCGCCGATGCCACCGCGCTCACCGAGGCTGGTTACGTTGGCGAGGACGTGGAGAACATCCTGCTCAAGCTCATCAATGCTGCCGATGGCGACATTGAGCGCGCTCAGGTGGGCATTATCTACGTGGACGAGATCGATAAGATCGCCCGCAAGGCAGAGAACCTCTCCATCACCCGCGATGTTTCGGGCGAGGGCGTTCAGCAGGCACTGCTTAAGATTCTTGAGGGCACGGTGGCCAGCGTTCCGCCCACCGGCGGCCGCAAGCATCCCCAGCAGGAGCTGCTGCAGATCGACACGACCAACATCCTGTTTATCTGCGGCGGTGCCTTTGTGGGTCTGGACAAGATCATCGCCGACCGCGTGGGCAACAAGGGCGTGGGCTTTAACTCCGAGATCGCCGGCCCCGCCTCGGTCGACGAGAACGACCTGCTGCGTCAGGTGCTCCCGCAGGACCTCAACGCCTTTGGCATGATCCCCGAGTTCGTGGGCCGTACGCCCGTTGTCACCCAGACGCAGGCGCTCGACGAGGACGACCTGGTGTCGATTCTGACCGAGCCCAAGAACGCCGTGGTGCGTCAGTACCGCAAGATGTTCCAGCTCGAGGACGTTGAGCTTGAGTTTGAGGCCGCGGCCCTTCACGAGATCGCCCGTATGGCGCTCGCCCGCAAGACCGGCGCCCGCGGCCTGCGTTCCATCTGCGAGGACGTGCTTCAGCAGACGATGTTCGACCTCCCCAGCGAGGAGGGTGTCGCCAAGGTCATCGTGACCGAAGCCTCCGTAAAGGGCGAAGCGCAACCCCAGCGCATCTATGGGTAAATAGCGCCCGTTTAGGTCCCGCGGCAACCACTGCGGGACCTGCCTTTTAGGGACAGGTTTATTTTGGTCGGTTTTATATGGGCAAACGTCATTCTGCCTGATAAAACCTGCCATAATAAACCTGTCCCTTTTTGGTAGGTATGCCTGTGCTATTCTGTGAGATTGTTTAGCTAGTACCTTCAGACTGAAGTAATCGATACCTAAGGGGAGGAATGTAGGCCCGATTTTCGTAGATTCCGCACGAGCCGAAGAC
>ERZ834722.2703-NODE-2703-length-13340-cov-6.577945_pt1 | contig 13340 bp, 10 predicted proteins | sample MGYA00519576_ERZ834722 | MGnify/ENA primary metagenome ERZ834722 (study PRJEB31850, sample SAMEA3708759) | human gut metagenome | biome: human gut; feature: human-associated habitat; material: faeces | place: China | collected 2014 ...
CCCTGCCGGGGCGCGAGGCATAGGGACTACCCACACGAACTCACGAAGGCTCAAAATAAACCTGTCCCCAAATGGAAGGTTTTACTGGAGGGTGGCGTCGATGGCCTTGACTAGGGCACTGCGCATGCCGGCGTCCTCGAGCGCGACGACGCCCTTGATGGTAGCACCGCCGGGCGAGCACACGGCATCCTTCATCGCTGCGGGATGCTGACCGGTTGCAAGCTGCAGCTTTGCCGTACCCAGCACCATCTGGCTCACAATGCGATAGGCATCGGCACGCGGGATACCGTGCTTGACCGCCGCATCGCCCAGGGCCTCGATCGCCATGGCGACGAATGCCGGAGCGCAACCGCCCACGGTGCCGCCCACAAACAGCAGGCTCGTATCGAGCTCGACCACCGTGCCAAGTTTGCCAAGTAGATCGAGCACCACAGCGCTCTGTTCATCACTAAGCGTGGAAGCCTTCTCGCAAGCGATGACGCCCTCGCCCACCGAAACCGGTGTATTAGGCACCGTCGAGATATGCGCGACGCCCGGCAGGGCCTGCTCCCACTTGGCACTGTCCCAGGTCCAGGCAACCGACAGAACGACCTTTTTGGCAAGAGCATCCTTGAGCGGGGCGAATACCTTCTCAATCATGTACGGCTTGACCGCAGCGACCACGATATCGGATGCGGCGACAACCTCGGCGGCATCGTGGCAAGCGGCCATCCCGCGCGCCTCACAGCGCTCAACCAGTGCGTCGTAGCGACCCGCACAGGCGCACATGTCGCTCGCAGCTACACCGGCAGCGATCCAGCCATCAGCCATAGCGCTCGCCATATTGCCAAAACCGACAAATCCAATCTTCATATCACATAGTCCTTTCAGACACATTCCTCAAAACGAAAGGTATTGTCCCACGCCATTGTTTCGTATTGCCGACCTATTTGTGATACGGCTCGCCACGGCTGATCTTGCAGGCACGGTAAATCTGCTCTAGCAGCACCACACGCGCCAGGTTATGCGGCAGGGTAATGCGTCCAAAACTGAGCATCTCGTCGGCGCGTGCGCGCACATCGTCGCTCACGCCGTCCGATCCGCCAATCACAAAGGCGATGTCGCTGTTACCACGTAGCATAAGATCATCGAGCCGCGCCGAAAGTTCCTCGCTCGAGCGCTCTTTGCCCTCAATGGCCAGCAAGATCACATGTGCTCGAGGCGGCAGGGCTGCAAGAATCGCAGCCCCCTCCTTGTCGCGCGCAGCATCCACACTGCCCGCCTTAGCCGGATCGATATCGGCCACCTCGCGGATATCCACCTTGGCATAGGCACCTAGGCGCTTGGTGTACTCAGCGCATGCGTCCTTCCAAAAGCGCTCCTTGAGCTTACCGACGCAAACGACGGTGTATTTCACGTGCGCCTACTCCTTCGAATCGTTTTGAACTTTGCCGGCAGCCAGCATCTGCTCGAACATAGAGGCCGACTGCGAGAAGTCGCTCGGCAACACGACCGTCGAGGTTTTGCCCGTACGTGCGAACTCCGTCATTATCTCGGTCCACTGCGTAAACATGAACAGCTGGTTGGCCTCATCGTTGCCAACGCCTGTCTCCTGGATAATCTCGAGCGAATCCTTGATGCCCAGCGCGATGGCTTTGCGCTGGTTGGCGATGCCCTCGCCTGCCTTTTCCATCGCCTCGGCCTCGGCGGTCGCCTCGGTGACGCGCTTGATGCGGTCGGCCTCGGCGAGCTCCTGCGCGGCAGCGCGCTTGCGCTGGGCGGCGTTGATGTCGTTCATGGAGTTCTCAACCTCGGTCGGCAGTGCGATTTTGGTGATGAGCGTCGACACGAGGGTGAAGCCGTAGGCAGCCATCTGCTCGGAAACGGTAGCGTTGACATCCTTGGCGATGTCATCCTTCTTGGCAAAGACCTCATCGAGTGTGTAGACGGGGATGGAGGAGCGCAGGGCATCGGTGATGAAGTCGCGCATCTGGTCGACGGGCTCCTGCAGCATGTAGTAGCTCTTGTAGATGCCCGAATCTGCCGGGCCGGCGCCCATGTCATAGCTCACGTGGTACTGAGCGGAGACCTCAAGGCCGATGGTCACGTTGTCCTGGGTCTTAACGTCGATGCCAAAACCGTTTTTCATGGTGCGCAGGCTCACCGTGGCGGCCTTGCGGTCGATCACGGGCACCTTCACGTGGAAGCCCGCGTTGACGATACGATTGAACTTACCCAAGCGCTCGATGATCACAGCGTGCTGCTGCTCAACGACATAACAGGCGTTGGGGAGCAGGAGCAACAGGATGATGATGGGAATCAAAAGGCTGGTAAGGGCGGCGATGATACCGGAAAACAGCATGGTCTCTCCTCTGATAGGCACACATAGCATTAGGATACCCGCACGAAGCAGCTGTGTGACACCAACAAGAGGACCCGTGGTCAAAAAAGGCCAAATATGAGTACTGTTACCAGTTTAGTAACAGCGTATTTGGGTCAAAATCGCCTCTTTGAACCCGAAGTCTGGTAGCGCGCAGAGATGTGGTGTAAGAGGCGGGGCATGCCCCGCCTCCGCCCTTTCTTGAAAGGGAGGGGACACCGCCTAGAATTCGTCGCTGGAGTAATGAAGGTGACGGATGGAAGGAAAGGCGATGCCCCAAGAAGAGAGTGTACTGCGCCTCGGCCGCGACGAGGCCCTCGAGGCGGCGAGGCTTTGGCAGGAGTGCGGCGACGCGCGCGAGTTCGCGTGCAGGGTGCTGGGCAGCGTGATGAACGCGCTGATGGACTCCGAGGCCCAGCAGATGTGCGGCGCGAGCCGCAACGAGCGCAGCGACGGCAGGGAGAACAGCCGCAACGGCTACCGCCCCAGGTCGCTCAAGACCGCCGTGGGCGACGTGGAGCTCGAGATACCCAAGCTCAGGCACGGCACCTACTACCCCGAGGGCATGCTCGCGCGATGGTCGCGCGTCGACACCTCGGTGGCCGCCATCGTGCAGGAGATGTACGTATGCGGCGTGTCCACCCGCAAGGTCGAGCGCGTGGCGTCCAAGCTGGGCATATCCTCGCTGTCGAGCTCGGAGGTCTCGAGCCTCTGCTCCGACCTCGACGCCGAGGTGGCGGAGTTCCGCCGCCGCGACCTGTCGGGCACGCCGTGCTGCTACCTGTGGCTCGACGCCACCTACATGAGCTGCAGGGTCGGCTCGTCGGTCGTCTCGCAGGGCGTCGTGACCGCGATCGGGCTGGGCGCCGACGGGCGCAAGCACTTCCTGGGCTGCGACGTGGTCGACACCGAGAGCGAGGACTCCTGGGCGGCATTCCTCGGCGGGCTGCGCGAGCGCGGGCTGGCCGGCGTTCGCCTCGTGGTCTCCGACAGCCACGCCGGGCTCGTGGCCGCCGTCTCGCGCCTGTTCCAGGGCTGCGCCTGGCAGCGCTGCGTGACGCACCTGCAGCGCAACCTCCAGAGCGCCTGCTCGGGCAGGCCCGAGGACTCCAAGGCGGCCGTCAGGGACCTCGTGCACGCCGCGGTCTACCAGGACGACCCCGACCTCGCGCGCTGCGTGTGGGCCGAGGCGGCGCCCTGGGTGGCGTCGGTGTCCGCCAGGGCCGGCGAGGTCTTCGAGCAGGCCGAGGACTCCGCGCTGGCGTTCACGGCCTTCCCCAGGGCGCACTGGGCCAAGCTCCGCACCAACAACGTCCAGGAGCGCGCCAACCGCGAGATAAAGCGCCGCTACAGGGTCGTGCAGTCCTTCCCCTCGAGGGAGTCGATGCTGCGCCTGACGTGCGCGAGCCTCATGGAGACCGAGGGGCAGTGGTCCCAGCAGCGCGTGTTCTCCGAGGCCTCGGCCGCCGAGGGCTTCGCCGAGCCCGCGGGCAGGCCGGCCCCGACAGAGGGGAGGCGCCGCGCGCTCGGGCGGCGCGCCAGGGAGATAGTGGACGAGATAGTCGAGAGGCGCGGTCTCAAGAAGGAGTAACATCGGGACTTGCAGCGACGGACCTCGGGACGCTCTTACACCACGTCTGCGCGCGCCACCCTTCACCCAGCTGGTAAAAGCCTTTACCTTGCTGAATACTCTCAATTTTGCACGGCGCAGGCGGGGGTACCTTTGTCCACGGTAAGATATGGAAGCTAATCGCCAACCTAATGGCAAGTTCGTGTCGGCAGCCCCGGCCTTTTCTTTGCCTAGCGCGACCCTCGCGAAGCGCGTGAGCGATAGGGAAAGGAAAGGCCGGGGCGAACAACCCGCGGCGCAGCCAGTGTTCGCGTTACGGCAGGATATGGAAGCCTAGCGAGGCGATATCCTTGGCAAAACCGCGCACGGTATCGAGCGAGACCTCGTACGGATCGCGACCGATGTTCTTGCGCTTGGCCAGGATGCCGTTGGGCACCGTGATGATCTGACAGCCGCAGGCCTGCGCCTGGTAAATGTTGATAAGCTCGCGCGTGGACGCCCACAGGACCTCGCAGTTGGGCTTGGCGGCGGCCTTCTTGACCGACTCCGTCATAAACGGAATGGGATCGACACCCGTGTCGGCGATACGGCCGGCAAAGAGCGAGATGATGGACGGCGTCTCGGCGTCGACAGCGTCGACCATCTCGTCGACCTGCGCAGGCGTAAAGATGGTGGTGACGTTGACCTTAATGCCGTCGGCGGAAAGCTTGCGCACCAACTCGGCCGTGGACTCGCCCTTGGTGGTCACGCACGGAATCTTGACATAGACGTTCTCGGCCCAGGTAGCGATCTCGCGGGCCTCGATCTCCATGGTCTCGACGTCGTCGGCAAAGACCTCAAACGACACAGACACATCGGTGATATGGGCCAGGACCTCCTTGGCAAAGGCGCGGTAATCCGTCACGCCGCCCTTTTTCATAAGGGACGGGTTGGTCGTGAAACCCTGAACGTTGCCGTTCTCGTACATGTCGAGCATGCCCTCGAGGTTTGCACCGTCAGCGAACACCTTGATTGCCATCTGCCTGATTCCTTTCGCTTGCACACGGGCGTTAAACTGCTAAACACTTTACCTACGTTTATCAAGGCGTGAACTGCGGTTTTTTATCTTCTCGGCGAACGGTATAATCGCTTCAGTGTTTGGATTGATAAATCGATTGAGCATGCAAAAGCAAAGAGTCGCAGTTTGAGCAAACGTCAGAAGGCGAGATTCATTAGATGAGGCCGAAATGTTGCATCGCGGTGACGGTGCCGTCGTTCGCGACGTCGTCGGTCACGTAGTCGGCGACCGCCTTGACCTCGGGCATGGCGTTGCCCATGGCCACAGCCGTCTCGACGGCAGCGAGCATGCCCAGGTCGTTGCCCGAATCGCCGAAGCCAAAGGTGTGCGCATTTCCCTCGCGGCCCAGATACTCCAGCGCTCGCGCCACACCCACGCCTTTGTCAATACCCTTGGGGCTCAGCTCGCGATTCTGGCCGCCGGTATTGCACAGCTCAAAGTTGCGGTCGATAAAGCCATCGTCGTTGGCCACGCGAGCCAAGCCGGGCGCGTTAAGGCACACCTTGCCCACGCGCAGACGACCGTCGATGCGCATTTCCTCGGCGCTGTGCACCGCAGCAGCGCCGATCAAAGACGACTGCTCAACGCCCGCAGGCTCCAGCGCAAAGGTCGCAGCATTGGCCTCGAAAAAGGCCTCGAACCCTGCCGCAACAATGCGACGCGCAAGCTCCTCGACAATACCCTCGTCAATGCAATCCTCGTGCACCACACGCCCCTCGACCTCGAGCGTGGCGCCCGCCATGGCCACGACACCCGCAGGGTCGAGCGCGCGCAGGCTGTCCGCAATCAGCCACAAGGGGCGACCCGTGCAGATAAACGCCTTGTGCCCTGCGTCGCGCAGACGATGAAACGCCTCGATGACCGCCTGCGAGGGATGCACCGCCGAAAAGTCCTTATCGGTCATATCGTCGGGGTCGAACGACGTCAGCGTGCCGTCCACGTCAAAAAACAATACGGCGGAATCGGGGCACGCATCAATCATATGGGTTCCTTTCGAGGATAAGGGCAAACGAAGCATCCATCATATAATGGAGCGACGCAACCAGAGAGGTCACCCATGGAATTTTACGCAAGCTGCCCCGAGGGCTTTGAGTCCGCACTCGCCGATGAGCTTAAACGCCTCGGGCTTTCGCATGTCCGCCGCCTGAAAGGCCGCGCTACGTTTGAGGGCGAGCTCGAAGAAGGCTACCGCGCCTGTCTGTGGTCGCGCCTGGCGAGCCGCGTGTTCGTGGTACTCGGGCGCTTTGAGGCGCAGGATGCCGATGAACTGTACGATAGCGTTTACGATATCGCCTGGGAGAGCATCGTCCGCCCCGGCGCCACCATCGCCATTACCGCCCGCGGCGTGACCGAGCAGCTGCGCAACACGCGCTTCTCGGCCCTGCGCGCCAAGGACGCATTGTGCGACCGCTTGGCCGAAACCACGGGCCGTCGCGCCGATGTCGACGCCGCCGATCCCGATGTTCACCTGCTGCTTTCGCTGCGTCAGCGCCGCGCGAGCATCAGCCTGGACCTTTCGGGCGACCCGCTGTTCAAACGCCTACCGCCCGCAGCGACCCGCGCCGGCGAGGGCGCGCACGTGCTGCGCCCCGACTACGCCGCCCTGGTGCTGGCGCAGGTCGGCTGGACCGCACTATGCGAGCGCGAGCTGACGGCCGACGATTACGAGAACGAAGCCCTGCCCACGCTGGTCGACGCTTCGTGCGCCGGCGGCGGCCTGCTGCTGGAGGCCGTGAACATTCTGACCGACCGCGCCCCGGGCGCCGCACGCGAGCGCTGGGGCTTTGAGGGCTGGCAGCTGCACGATGCCGCCCTGTGGGAGCGGCTGCTTGCCGAGGCGCGCGAGCGCGAGGCGGCGGCGCGCGAACGCCAGGCGCGCATCGTTGCCGTAGACATTGACCCTGCCGCCCGCAAGACCGCTGAGCGCATGGTCAAGTGTGCCGGCTACAAGCGCTTTGTCGATTTTTGCGCCGCCAAGTCCGCCACCGTGCTGGACCACGCAGGTGCCGTTGCCGGTGCCGCCCTGGTCGCGGACACGACCGAGACCCCGCTTTCGCTCATGCACGATGCCATGACGCTGGTCGGCGAGCTGCGCCGCGCGCCCGAGCTCGCTTCGGCACCGGTCGCCGCACTCACCCGCGATGGCCTTATGGCCCGTGCGCTCCATGCCGAGCCCGCGCGCTCCATCGCCGTCATGCCCAATAATGAAGAGGCAACTATTGAGGTTTGGCCCTCGCTCGACCACGCCGCCGCGGCATTCGAAGCTGCGACCAGCGCAGATGCCGAGGAGCAGACCGCAGATGCCCAAGGCGAAGCCGCCGACACCCCCATGCCCGAGCCTGCCGCCACGCTCGACTTGGGCGATGGCAATCCGCTGCCCGTGCTCATCCCGGAGTCCGAGCAGTTCGCCAACCGCCTGCGCAAGAATGCCCGTCTGCGCCGCAAGTGGGCCAGGCGCGAGGGCGTGAGCTGCTACCGCGTCTATGATGCCGACCTGCCCGACTACTCCGCCGCCATCGACCTGTACGAGGGCTGCCCGCAGACGCCGGGCCGCTGGCTCGTCATCGCCGAATACGCCGCGCCCAAGGCCATCGATCCCGCGCTGGCCCAGGCCCGCATGCTCGACATCTTGGCCATCGCGCCACGCATCCTAGATGTTCCCGCCGAGCATGTGCACGCCAAGGCCCGCATGCGTTCGCGCGGCGGCTCGCAGTACGGCAAACAGGGCGCCGGCAAAGGTGGCTCGGGCGAGCGCGCCAACATCACGCGCCGTCGCCTGCCGCTCATCGAAGAGGGCGGCCTCACCTTTGCCGTCAACTTTGACGACTATTTGGATGTGGGCATCTTCTTGGATCACCGTGTCACCCGCAACCTGGTGCGCGAGCACGCCAAACAGGCGCGCCGCTTCCTCAATCTGTTCGCCTATACCGGCACCGCCACCTGCTATGCGGCAGACGGCGGCGTCAAGGAAACTGTGACGGTCGACCTCTCCAACACCTACCTGGACTGGGCCGAGCGCAATATGCGCCAGAACGGCTTTGTTGGTCCGCAGCATCACTTTGTGCGCGACGATGTGCTCGCCTGGATTCGCGACCAGCGCCAGACGCGCAACCGCTGGGACCTGATCTTTGTCGACCCGCCCACGTTCTCGAACTCGTCCAAGATGGGCCGCCGCACCTGGGATGTCCAGCGCGACCATGTTGAGCTTTTGGCCGGCGTATCTCGCCTGCTCGCACAGGACGGGCACGCCATCTTTAGCTGCAACCTGCGCGGCTTCCGCCCCGAGACGCGCAAGCTCGCGCGAGCGGGCGTCGTGCTGGAGGACATTACGGCGCAGACCATCCCCGAGGATTTCGCGCGCAACCAGAAGGTGCATCATTGCTATATCGTGCGCCGTCTGCCCATCGAGGACGCCATGGCCGAGGTCGGCTTTAGCGCCGAAGAGATTGCCGAGCGAACCGAGGAGCTGCGCAACCCCGAAGCCCGCAAGCCCCGTGCGGCAGTACCCACGCACGCGCAGGCCGGCCATGGCAAGCCCAACTTTGCCGGCAAGCCCTCCCCCGCCGGCAAGCCCAAAAAGAAGAAATTCAACGCCAGCAAGCCCAAGGGCAAATAAACAAAGTTGCGGTGGAATAGTTCCTAAAAATGCCTGGTAAAGGCCCAAACAGGAACTATTTCACCGCAGCTCATAGTGGGATGGCGGGTGCCGTCCTAGCCTTGGGTGACCAGCCGGTAGCCAATGCCTACATGGGTTTGGATGTAACGCGGATGCGCGGGGTCGGACTCGATCTTCTTGCGCAGTGTGCCCATAAAGACGCGCAGGCTCGCCAGGTCGCTCTTGGTCGCCGTACCCCAAATCTCGTGCAGGATAAACTGGTGCGTCAGCACCTTGTCGGCGTTGTGTGCCAGCAGGCATAGGAGTTTGTACTCGATCGGCGTCAGATGCAGCTCCTCGCCATCCATCGTGGCGATGCCGGCATCAAAATTGATATGCAGCTCACCGGTATCGAACGAGCCCTCGGAGGCAACGCCGCCCGTTTGCGCATACGAAAGGCGCCTGAGCGTCGTGCGAATGCGCGCGAGCAGCTCCTCGACCGAAAACGGCTTGGTCAGGTAGTCGTCGGCGCCGGCATCGAGCGCGCGGATCTTGTCCGCGTCCTCGCTGCGTGCCGAGACCACGATGATCGGCATGCCCGACCACGCGCGCACCGACTCCACCACCTTGACGCCGTCCATATCGGGCAGGCCCAGATCGAGCAGCACAATGCTCGGCGCCTGCGACGAGGCGGCGGCAATGGCGGCATGGGCGGTCTCCACGGCCATATGGCGCAAGCCGTGTGCCTCGAGCGCGGCAACGATAAGGTTGCGGACGGCGGGATCGTCCTCAACGACCAAGATGAGCGGTTTTGCGGCAGAGTTCGGCACGGCGCTACTCCTTATCAAACGAAACATCGGCGACGGGAAGCTCAATCGTAAAGACCGAACCGTGTGGATCCGCCGCGGCAACCTCTATGCTACCGCCATGTGCCAACATAATGGAGCGGCACAGGGATAGTCCCAAGCCCACACTGCGGCAGCTGTCGGCCAGGCCATGGTTGGCGGTGTAGAACGACTCAAAGATGCGCTCGCGGTCCTCGGGCGCAATGCCCGGGCCGTCGTCGGCGACCGAACACCTCACGCACCCGCCGTCGACGCTAATCGAAATCACGATATGCGAGCCCGCGGGCGTGTAGGTAATGGCGTTGTTCACCAGGTTTACCACCAGCTGCACCATCAGGCGCGCATCGACGTTGACGAGCGCCGGCTCATCGCACGCCACCACCTTAAGGTCGTGCTCGCGCACGGCCGGGTTTACGTGGCGCAGCGCCTCCTCGACGATATCGTCCATAAGCTCGAGCGTAGTCGACAGATGCATGCCGCCGCCCTCGAGCTTGGTGATGGCGAGCAGGTTCTCGACGGTGGCGTTGAGCCATTGCGCGTCCGAGCGAATGGATAGGAGCATGCCGCGGCGCGTCTGGTCGTCAAGCACGGCCGTGCCGGTCGAGCCCTGGTCGAGCAGCACGTCGGCATTACCCGAAATGCTGGTAAGCGGCGTGCGCAGATCGTGCGAGATGGAGCGCAGCAAGTTGGCACGCAGCTGCTCGTTTTTAGCGAGCACCGCCGCTTCCTCGCGGGCCTCCATGGCGCGGGCGCGATCGAGCGCCAGCTCGCCTTCGCTCACGATGGCATCGGCAAGCGTCCGCTCCTCGGGCGTCAGCGCATCGGGCTCGGCGACAATGGCGAACACCCCCACCACCGAGTCGGGATCACCCGCGCGCACCATGGTGTCGCCCGAGTGCACGGTCAGGTATATGCCAAAGAACGCCGAGCCGCCATAGGTGGCATCGAGCGGCGTTCCCACATAGGCGGATGCCGAAAGCCGCGGCGGCATCTGCGGCGCCAGCTCGTGCACCGGCGCGGCATCGCCCACGGCCGTGTACATCGTGCGCGGCAGCAGGTCATCGTCGTCGGCATCGGCGCTATACCACACGACCGGACAGTCCGAAAGACGCGCCAGTTGCGTTGCCATAGCATGCACAATCTGTTGCTGATCGCCGCACCGCTGCAGCATACGGTTGGTCTCGAGCACCATCTGCGTGCGACGGTCGCTGGCGGCGGCCTGCGCCAGGGCGCGACGCAGGGCCAACGCGATCGAGCTCGACACGAGCGAGACCGCAAACATGATGAAGAACATGCCGGGGTAGACGCGGTCGATGAGCGACAGCGAGTAGCGCGGGTCGACAAACAAGAAGTTATAGAGCGCCACGGCAGCAGCCGAGCTCAGCAGGCAATACAGGCGGCTCCAGGTAAAGAAGGCGCACAGCTGCACGGCAAACACATAGACGATCATGATGCTCGGCGCGAGACCCGGATGGTCGAGCAGCGCGCCCACAACCGTCGCCGCGACCAGCAGCCCCGCCGATACGCAGGCGTCATACAGAGGGCTGCGACGCGTCAGCGTTGTACGCCGCCACCAAAAGTTCTCGGCAATATCGCCGTCCGCATGGACGTCCATCAGCGCCCCGCCCCTCTCTCAAAAACAAAAACCACCACAAAGGGGACAGGCACCTTTGTGGTGGTGGCCTCCTTGTGGTGGTTCCAAGTGTATAGCCTTTGCAGCCCGCGGTCGCTAGACAAACAGCAGACGTCGACTACGGACGCTCGTCGGGAGCCAGGCGCTGCATCTTGCTCACGGCCTTAAACTTGGTGAACAGCGGCACGTACTCAAAGCTCACGTTGGAGTTCTCCAGGCCGTACCAGCGCGCAGGCGTGCCGGCGGCGCGGCGGATGATGTACTTGAGTGTGATGGCCGTACGCTCGCTGGGCTCCACGTCGCTTTCGGGCGCCAGCAGCTTGCGGATCATGACGAACTTAAACGTACCGATGTTGCCCGGATCCTTGTAGACCGAGTAATCGTGCGTCTGCGCCGGCAGCTCGCCGCTGGCAGCCAGGTCCTGAACAACCTGACGCAGATAGGCATTGACGCGCTGGTTGATCTTATAGCCCAGGTACAGATGCACGCGGAATACGTAGTCGGTGCCGAACGTCTCGACCGAGTAGGCAAAGGTATGCGGCTCGTCCATGGTCTCGACATTCACGAACCACCAGGCACGAGCGCGCTTGGGGTGCTTGTCCAAAATCGAGTAGACGATATCGCGGTCGATATAGTCGGTGTTGGTGTCCTTGGTCAGGTACACGATGTTGTCGCTCATGAGCTCGTAGCGATCGTCGTCGCGCAGGCGTTTGAGCTGCGGCAGATAGCTGCGCAGCGGCAGCAGCGTAAACTGACGTTGCTCGACCGCCGTGCCGTTGTACCAGCACACCATGATGCCCATGATGAGCGCGGCCATAAGGATGGTGAAATAGCCGCCGTGGAAGAACTTGGTGAGCGAGCTCACAAAGAAGAAGCCCTCGAGCATAAGGAAGAAGGCGGCAAAGATCCACGGCGCGACCTTGAGATTGCGCTCCACGTGCAGATAGAAGAAGAGCAGCATTGTCGTGCACATCATGGTCAGGGTAATGGCCAGGCCGTACGCGGCCTCCATGTGCGCCGAGTTCTGGAACAGCAGCACCACGACGACGCAGCCCACGAGCATGACGTTGTTGACCATGGGGATGTAGAGCTGGCCCTTGGTCTCGGCAGGATAGAAGACCTGCATGTGCGGCATGAGGTCCAGACGGCTGGCCTCGGACACCAGCGAGAATGCGCCGGTGATGAGCGCCTGCGAGGCGATGATGGCCGCGACGGTGGAAAGGCCGACGGCAAAGGGGCGCAGACCCGGGGCGAGCATCTGGTAGAAGGGGTTGAGGTCGGCGATACCCATGAGCTCCGGGTTGCCGGCGTTGTTGATAAGCCACGCGCCCTGGCCCATGTAGGACAGCAGCAGGCAGCACTTAACGAACGGCCAGGTGGCGTAGATGTTGCCGCGGCCAACGTGGCCCATGTCGGAATACAGGGCTTCCGCGCCGGTGGTGGCGAGGAAGCAGCTGCCCAAGATCATGACGCCGGCGTGGTTGTTGGGCGAGAGCAAAAACGCGATACCGCGCAGCGGGTTGAAAGCCAGCAGGATAGCGGGGTTGCCCAGTACGTAGACCAAGCCGTTAGCGCCCAGGAACAAGAACCAGAAGGTCATGACGGGGCCAAAGGCGCGGCCGATCTTGCTGGTGCCCGCGCGCTGCACGGCGAACAGCAGGCTGACGATGATAAGGGTGATGATGACCACGTTGGTCTGCCCATCGCCGATCAACGACCGCATGGCGGGAATGGTCCTCAGGCCCTCGACGGCCGTGGTGATGGTGACGGCGGGAGTGAGAATGCCGTCAGCCAACAGCGCGGAGCCGCCCAGCATCGCAGGGATGATGAGCCATTTTCCATATTTTCGGACGATGCTGTACAGAGCGAAGATGCCGCCCTCGCCATGGTTTCCGGCTTTGAGCGAGATCAACACGTACTTTACCGTGGTCAGCAGGGTGACCGTCCAGATAACCAGCGACAAGGCTCCCAGGATGAACTCCTCGGTAACCTGCATGATGCCACCCTGGCCGGCGAGCAGCGCCTTGGTGACGTACATGGGCGAGGTGCCGATATCGCCGTAAACGACGCCCAGCGTTACCAACATGGCGGCGATGCTTACCGGAATGTTGTGGCTTTTGTCATCCCCATCCCCGTGTTTTGATTCATTTTTAGATTTTCTTTTAATTGCGGCTGCGCCGTGGTCATCGGGCTTGCGCGTGCCCTGCGTGCCGCTCGTGTGCTCCTTTTGATCGGAGGCAGTCGATTGCGTCATCGGTTCTATGCTCCTTGATGAAACGGG
>ERZ834722.2711-NODE-2711-length-13308-cov-3.087075_pt1 | contig 13308 bp, 17 predicted proteins | sample MGYA00519576_ERZ834722 | MGnify/ENA primary metagenome ERZ834722 (study PRJEB31850, sample SAMEA3708759) | human gut metagenome | biome: human gut; feature: human-associated habitat; material: faeces | place: China | collected 2014 ...
TCTTAAATATTCAAAGCTTTTCATTTTATAATTCCGCGCAGCTTTGCAAGAATCTTTTTTTCAGAGCGCGAGACCTGCACCTGCGTCATATTAAGTATTTCAGCCGTTTTGCTTTGTGTTAATGAATTATAATATCTTAATTTAACGATCTGCTTTTCGTTTTCCGATAACTTTTCAAGCGCGAAATCCAAAAGCAGCTTATCGGATATTTCGTCTTCGGTGCTTACTGTCGGCAGATCGGTCTCGCAAATACCGTCTTCGCCGTCGTAGGTAAGCGACACAGTAGGCTGAGAAGCGCATAATGCCTCGGTTATTTCCTCAGGCGATACCTCAAGCGCCGCGGCTATTTCGCAAACCGTCGGCTCCCTGCAAAGCTTTTGCTCTAACTTTTGTTTTTCGCGCGCTATTTTAAGTGATAGCTCCTTTACACTTCTTGAAACCTTGACCGCGCCGCCGTCGCGGAACAGCCGTCTTATTTCGCCCATTATTACGGGCACCGCATAGGTCGAAAAGCAAAGTCCCCTTTCCTTATCGAAAGCGTCGGTTGCTTTTATAAGACCCATACAGCCTGCCTGATAAAGGTCGTCGTACTCTATGCCGCGCCCGGAAAAGCGCTTGCAAAGGGAATGAACCAGCCTTAAATTGCTTTCTATAAAACAGTCGCGGTCGCTTTTTTCCTTTTCCTTAAGCATTGACACCGTAGCGGCGGCTTATTTTTTTAGTCATTACAATGCTTGTACCCTTGCCGACGGAGGAGCGTACCCTTACGCTGTCCATAAAGCTTTGCATAACCGCAAAGCCGAGTCCCGCACGCTCGCCCCCGACCGTGGTGTAAAGCGGCTCCATTGCCTTTTCGATATTTTCAATTCCGCAGCCCGTATCGCGTATTTTTATTCTTATCACATTGTTTTCAAGTAACTCGCCCGATATGTATATTTTACCGATTTTTTCTTTATAAGCGTGTACTATACAATTCGTTACCGCTTCGGACACGGCGGTTTTTATATCGCCTATTTCCTCAAGTGTCGGGTCAAGCTGCGCCGCAAACGACGCGATACAAGCGCGTGCAAAGCTCTCATTAGCCGATTTTGCCAAAAGGTTCATTGTGAATTTATTGTTTACCTGCATTTTAAATATTCCCCTCCAGTTTTGCAAGCCGTTCTATGCCGGCAAGCTTCATTACCTTGTAGATTTGCGGCGATGTTCCCGTTATATGAAGCTCGCCGCCCGTTTTGGAAATATTCCTGTATCTTCCCATAACAAGCCCTATGCCCGAACTGTCCATAAAGCTTATATTTTTAAAATTAAGCACAAGGGTACTCGGCATATTAAGCTCAACCGACGAATCTATCGCCTCTCGCATTTCTCTTGCGGTATGGTGATCCAACTCGCCTGACAGATATGCCGTCACCGTGCTTCCCGTTGTTCTTATTTCTACTGACATATACTTCACCTCACAATAATAAAAAAGACAAGCCTTACTTATATAATAAAGGCTTGTCCTTAAAAAAATTGTCGCATACGGTAATCAGTTATAAAATTTTTTTAATTTTTCTCTTATTCCGCCTGCAAGATAAAGCGAGCCGAATACAAACACCGGTCCTTCTCCTGCTAAAAATCGTGATTTTTCTATTGCAATATCATAATTTTCCGCTGTAACGCAAGGGCAATATCTGCCTGCCGCGGCGGCTAATTCTTGCTTTTCAAGCGAGCGCGGCATATTTTCCACCGTTACGGCAACAGCCGATTTACAGTGCTTAAGCGTTTTTTCAAGCAATATTTTATAATCCTTATCGCGCATTACGCCTATAAGCGCGGTAATATTACCGCTGTATTTTTCCATAATTTCGGAAAGCGCCTCTGCGCCGTCTGGATTATGCGCGCCGTCAAGCACTGTAAGCGGCGATTTACAGATTATTTCCGCCCTTGCGGGGAAAAATGTTTCCGCAAGCGCTTTTTTCACCGTTTCGTACGGGATATTAAATCCGCTCGCCGCCACGGCTTCTATTGCCGTAAGCGAATTTTCGATTTGATATTTTCCGCAAAGCGACAGCGAATATTCTTTATCCTTATATATATATTCGGTGCCTTTCCCATCGCACCTTATAACCTTAAGACGGGAAATATCGGGCGAAGTATAATTTGCGGCATACTTTTTTATAATTCCTAATACCTCGCTTTTTTGATTTGCCGAAACAACCGCCGGAAAATTCTTTATTATACCGCATTTTTCGGCGGCGATTTTTTCTGCCGTATCTCCTAGGATCGCCGCATGGTCAACGCCTATTTTGGTAATAACCGCCGCACGTACTCTTTCAAGGGTATTGGTTGCGTCAAGTCTGCCGCCAAGCCCCGTTTCGGCTATAACTATATCGCATTTTTTATCGGCGAAGTAAGAAAATGCCGCGGCGGTTATAAATTCAAACTCAGATAAATCGATTTTTGTTTTAATAACTCTGTCCGCATAAACGGTCAGCTCCTCTTTACCGATAAATTCGCCGTTTATTTGTATCCGTTCGCGAAAATCAATAATGTAAGGCGAAATATAAAGTCCTGTTTTAAAGCCCGCCGTTTCAAAAATTTTTGCAAGCATAGCCGAAACAGAGCCTTTTCCGTTTGTTCCGGCTATATGTATTGCCTCAAAGCTGTTTTGCGGATTATTAAGCTTTTCAAGCGCAGCGGTTATTCTGTTTAAGCCGGCGGGTCTTTTAAAATTACCGAGAGAATGTATATAAGAAAGTGTTTCGCTGTAATTCATACCTACGCTCCGTTTTACAAGATTATCCAACGTATTATTAAGGGCTTTCTGCACATTATAATAGCGGACACAGAAAGAAAACATACAAAACAGCGCCTGTTTTAAAAAGCGCTCGGTGCTGATGCAAATGTGAGTAAGCTGTTGTCCGCAGCTTCGGGCAACGGCTTTATGCTATTGCACGAACAAAAGAAAGGGGCCGCCGCAAATGCGGCGGCTTCTTTAATAACGAGCTACATATTTAAAGCTTACAGGCTAACTGTTATCCTTATTTTCAATATGCACGTCAAGCTGATTATACGGTATTGTAATTCCGTTTTCATCAAAAGCCCTCCGTATTTCCTCAAGCAGGTCAAACTTAAGCGGAAGATAATCGCTTGCTTTGCACCATACCTGCACCGCTATATCAACCGAGCTTGCTGCGTATTCAGAAACTCTTGCAAACGGTAATTCGGGGGTTTTAAGCACCCTGCTTTCGGCGTTTGCAACCGAGATTATAACGCTTTCCGCCTTTTTCACATCATTATCGTAGCTTATTGAAAAAGCAAGGTCAAGGCGGCGTATATCTTCGCTTGAGTAATCCACAATCTGGCTGTTTACAACAACCCCGTTGGGTATTACCACGTGGCGGTTATCAAGCGTTTTAAGCACGGTATGCATCATATCTATCTGCAAAACATTGCCCTTTTCACCGTTTATTTCAATAAAATCGCCCGTTTTAAAGCGTTTTGTTAAAAGTAAGATTATACCGCCCGCTATACTGCCAAGCGAATCCTTAAGCGCCAGTGCAACCGCCACCGCCGCCGCGGAAAGCGCCGCCAAAAGTCCTGTTGTGGAAATTCCTAACGCGTTGAGCGCAGAAAGAATTATTATAACGTGCAGCACGATATTTACCGTTTTGCAAAGGAACTTTTCAAGTGAAACGTCTACGTCTATTTTCTTAAACGAGCGCTTCATTATATTTATAACAAGCACGGTTAAATAATGCCCAGCAACAAGTATTAGCGCCGCCTTTAAAAGCATCATACCCCATTTTAAAAGCTCGTCTGCATCTATCTTCATAAATCGGCGCTCCTTATATCGGCGGCTATCTGTTTTTTAAGCTCTTGTACCGATGAAAATTTTTTCTCACCGCGGATAAACCTTAACAGCCGCACCGTAATTTCTTTTCCGTATATATCGCCCGAAAAGTCCTTTATAAACGTTTCGCTTATAATATAGTCGGTTTTAAACGTAGGCCGCACGCCTATATCGGTTATACCGGCGTACTCATTACCGTTTATTAAAACCGAAGACCTGTAAACCCCGAATTTAACCGGAACAAGCACATCGGGGTATTTTTGGTTAGCCGTGGGGAAGCCTAAGGTTCTGCCGCGCATATCCCCCTTTATAACCCTTGCGGTATATGAAAACGGACTGCTTAAAAGCGAGTTTGCCCTTTCGGTTTCGCCGTTTTCAAGCAACGCCCGTATTTCGGTAGAGGATACGGTAACGCCGCCCGCCTTAACAGGCTCGGAAATTTTCAGGGTTATACCGTTTTCGCCGCAAAAGGCTTTTAAAAGCTCTGTATCGCCTGCGGCATTTTTTCCGAAGCGGTAATTAAAACCGCAGGAAATAAGCGTGGGTGAAAACCTTTGCTTTAAAAACACCAGGAAATCACAGGCCTCCATATAGCGCACTTTGCCGAAATCAAGCGTATAAACCTCGTCCATACCGGCGGCCTTAAGCGCCTTAATCTTATCCTCCGCCGTCATAAGCGCAAGCGACCTGCCGCTTAATAAAGCTTTAGGCGGCAGTGAAAACACCACCGCCGTTTTTTTGTATTCGTGCGGCAGATTAAGCACCGCCGTATGCCCCTTATGCACCCCGTCGAAGGTGCCGAGAGCCAAAGCTGTTTTCATTATATTCCGTCTCCCGGATAATTTATTACACATTTAACGGCAAGCTGATCTTTTGCAATATCCGCCCTGCCTATTCCCAAAAACAGTTTTTCGCATTTAACCCTTACAAGCTCGTTTTCGGTAAGATTTATTCCCTTAAGGCGCTCAAATCCGAGCTGACCGCCGTTTGAAAACCGAACTGCCTGCTTTTTTGTAACCTGAACCTCTTTTAAGTATTCAACCGCTTTTTCCTCGCTTAAAATATATTCGCTTATATTCTGCTCGGTTAAAGCGTCGGGAGAAATACACTGAGAAAGCGAAAAACCGCCCGTATATGTGCGGCATAATGAGGAAAGGCAGGCGCCGCAGCCCAAAAATTCGCCTATATCGCGCGCAAGCGACCTTATATAGGTTCCCTTGGATACGTGAAAATTTACGGTAAATTCGTTTTTTTCGTTAATATAAGAAACAACATCAGCCGAAAACACCGTAACCCTGCGTTCCGGTACTTCTACCGTTTCGCCCATCCTTGCAAGGGTATAAAGCCGCACTCCGTCTTTTTTAAGTGCGCTGTAAGCCGGCGGGCGCTGCATTATTTCGCCGGTAAAATGCGATACCGCATTATTAAGCTGTTCGCTTGTAACGTTTACTTCACCGTTTTTTATTACGGTGCCCGTAATGTCGTCGGTATCGGTGGCAACGCCTAAGCGGACAGTTGCGGTATAGCGCTTGTCCGCGTCTAACATTAAGCCGGACAATGCCGTCGCCCTGCCTAAAAGCACGGGTAAAACCCCCGTAGCCATAGGGTCAAGAGTGCCTGTATGCCCTACGCGCTTTTCATGCGCGGCGCGCTTGATTTTAGCCACTGCACCGAACGAGGTTATACCCATTGGTTTATCGAGCAGTATCAGACCCTGCATAGGATTCCTCCATAACGGTCTTTACGGCATTAAGCACGGTTTCCTTAACCTCGTTAAGCTCGCCCTTTACCGAGGCGCCTGCCGCGCCCTTATGACCGCCGCCGCCCAAAAGCTTGCAAATTTCAGACGCGTCAAGCGGCGGATATGTGCGAAGCGACACCTTAAACTCCCTGTCGTCGGTTTGCTTTATGGTAACGCCCGCGCAAACTCCCTCAACACTTCTTGAAATAACCGCTATACCCTCAAGCTCGGTTCCGCTGCAGCCCGTTTTCTGCTGCATTTCGGCAGTTACGGGCAAAATTATGCACTTACCGCCGAAATGAAATTCCGAGGCGTCAAGCACCATTCTCTCAAGCTCTAAGAGCTTGCGCGATTTGGTGTCAAACATAATGCGGTTTATTTCGGGCGCGTCGATATTATACTCATAAAGCTGAGCGGTTATAATATGCGTTTTAGCGGTAACGTTTGTGTATTTAAAGCAGCCTGTATCGGTAGCGATGCCGGTATAAAGCGCTTTTGCGGTTATGTCGTTAATATTCACCTTCATAAGGCACAAAAGCTCATACATACTTTCGGCGGTTGCCGCCGCGTCTGCGTCCAAATAAAGGTTTTTTGCGTACCTTACGTTTGAAATGTGATGATCGATATTAAGGTCCACTATATCGCCGAATTCCTCTTCCAATCCGCCGAGCAGCTTTTTATCCGCAACGTCTACGGCTATTACCGTAGCGTTTTCCCTTTGAACGTGGTCGGTCTTTCTTGCAAAATAATTATATTTTTCGGGTATAATGTCCGGGCAGATAACGCACGCCTTTTTGCCTATTTCGTTAAGCCCATAATAAAGCGCGTAAGCAGAGCCCAGCGTATCGCCGTCGGGCGAGGCGTGTGTTAAAATAATATAATTATCGTGCTTTTTTAAAAATCTTGCGGTCTGCCTTAAGGTAAGCTCACGGCAGCCGTCGCTAATTTTATTTCTCATTTTTTTCTTCTCCACCAAACGATTCGATTATGCGGGAAATATTGGCGCTTTGCTCAATCGAATCGTCTGCAACGAAACGAAGCTCGGGAACCTTTCTGAGCGTCAGGCGCGCGCCCAGCTCTTTTCTTAAAAATCCGGCGGCGCCCTTAAGCGCCTTCACCGAGGCTACGGTTGTTTCGTAGCCCTCGATGGCGCTTACATATACGGTGGCGTAAGAAAGATCGCCCGAAACGTCTACCTTAACTATGCTTAAAAGCTTACTTACGCGCGGATCCTTTATTTCTCTTAAAAGCTCCGACAACGCAATTTTGATATCTGACGTAATACGGTTAATTTTGTATCCTGCCATTAATCTCTGTACTCCTCCATAATAAAGGCCTCAAACTGGTCGCCCTCTTTAATGTCGGCAAATTTTTCAAGCCCTATGCCGCATTCGTAGCCCTGGGCAACCTCTTTAACGTCGTCCTTAAAGCGGCGAAGAGAATCTATCTTATCCTCGCAGATAACTATGCCGTCGCGTACAACGCGTATCTGGCAGGCGCGCGTAACCTTGCCGTTTGTAATATAGCAGCCCGCAACCGTGCCGACGTTTGAAATTTTATAAACGTTGCGTACCTCGGCGGTGCCAAGCTGATTTTCACGGTATTTCGGCGCTAACATACCCTTCATAGCCGCCTTAACTTCCTCTATGCAGTCGTAAATAACGCGGTACATACGCATATCAACGCCGTCACGCTCGGCGGCGGCCTTTGCAACGCCGTCCGGACGAACGTTAAAGCCTACTATTATAGCGCCGGAGGTTTGAGCCAGCATAACGTCTGACTCGTTTATAGCGCCGACGCCGCCGTGAATAACGTTTACCCTCACCTCTTCGTTAGAAAGCTTGATAAGGCTTTCGCGAACAGCCTCTACGCTGCCCTGAACGTCTGCCTTTACAATAATGTTAAGCTCCTTTAGATCGCCCTCGCTGAGCTGATCAAACAGGTTATCAAGCGTAACCTTTTGCTTGGCGTTGAAAATTTCTTCCTTAGCCTTTTGCTTTCTTTGCTCAACAAGCTCGCGCGCAAGCCTTTCATCGGATACCGCGTCGAACACGTCGCCCGCGTTAGGCGTTTCGGCAAGACCAGTAATTTCAACCGGAACAGACGGACCCGCCTGCTTTAACTCCCTGCCGTTTTCGTTGCTCATTACGCGCACTCTGCCTACCGCCGTACCCGCAACGATTATATCTCCCGTGCGGAGCGTACCGTTTTGAACAAGCAGTGAAGCCACGGGGCCTCTGCCCTTATCAAGGCGAGCCTCTATTACAATACCCTTGGCGCGTCTGTCGGGATTTGCCTTAAGCTCCATCATTTCGGCAACAAGCAGTATGCTTTCAAGCAGCTTGTCGATACCCATATGAGTTTTAGCCGAAACGGGAACGCATATAACGTCGCCGCCCCATTCTTCGGGCACTAAGCCGTGCTCGGTAAGCTGCTGCAAAACTCTGTCCGGATTAGCTTCGGGCTTATCCATTTTATTTATCGCAACAATTATCTGAACATTTGCCGCCTTGGCGTGGTTTATGGCCTCTATTGTCTGGGGCATAATACCGTCGTCCGCCGCAACAACAAGCACTGCTATATCGGTCGCCATAGCGCCGCGCTTACGCATTGAGGTAAACGCCGCGTGACCGGGCGTATCAAGGAAGGTTATATCCTCGCCGTTGCAGTTTACCCTGTAAGCGCCTATATGCTGGGTTATGCCGCCTGCCTCGGTATCGGTAACGGCGGTGTTTCTTATAGCGTCAAGCAGTGAGGTCTTACCGTGGTCAACGTGGCCCATTACAACAACAACCGGACTTCTCGGCTTAAGGTTTTCCGCATTGTCCTCTGTGTCGTCCATAATCTGCTCTTCAATTGTAACCACAACCTGCTTTTCGATCTTAGCTCCCATTTCGGTAACAACTATCTCGGCGGTGTCGTAATCTATAACCTGATTTACGGTTGCCATCATACCAAGCTTTAGAAGAACCTTAATAACCTCTGCCGCGGTCTTTTTAAGAGCGGCAGCCAACTCGCCTACGGTTATTTCGTCGGCAACGGTAACGGTTATGGGGGTCTTCTTTATGCGCTCAAGCTGAAGACGGCGCATTTTATCCGCCTCGGTCTCGCGCTTAACGCCCTGCGGACGGCGGTAATCCTGCGATTTTTGCTTTATCTTCTGCTTTCTTGAGAAGTTATCGCGCATAGTGTTTGCAGGAGCGATCTTTTCATACTTTTCGTTATACTTATCAATGTTAACGTTTGAAGTACGGGTATCAATATGGCGTATCTCGGCAGGTCCGCGTTTAGGCGCCTCGCCTGTCTTTTTATCCTTTTTCTGCGAAACGAACGGGTGCGGATCTGAAACACCGTGCTTCTTTTCCTCAGTTTTCTTTTCTTCGGCCTTTTTGGGCTCGGCATTTTTCTCGGCTGGCTTTGCCTCCTGCTTAGGCTCTGCCTTTTTAGCGGGCTTTTCCGCCTTAACCTCTTTTGCGGGTTTTTCCGCTTTTCCAGGCTTAGGCTCCGCTTTCTTTTCCTCTGCCGCTTTTTTCTTTTCGGGTTCGGGCTTTTCACCGCTTTGCGCCGCTGCGGCGGCTTTAAGCTGCTCTAAAATAGCCATTTGCTCTTTAAGCTTTTTATTCTTTTCCTCTTCTCTTGCCTTTTTTGCCGCCGCGCGCGATTCTGCGCCCGTAGCAAAATAATCGGCAAAGCTCTTAACCTCGTTTTTATTAAGCAGGGCGTTAAAAACTATGCTTATTTCGGTTTCGTTAAGCGCGGCGCCGCTTTTCTTTACGGCACCTGTTTTTTCAGCCACAATATCCGCTATATCCTTCGAGGTGAGCTTAAAATCCTTTGCAAGCTCGCTTATTTTATATTTATTCGTCATTAGCATTTCCTCCTTCAACGTACGCCTTTAAAAGAGCGCCGGCAAAACCGCTGTCGTTTACCGAAAGTATTCCGCACCTGCGGCCGACAGCGTCCGACACGGCAGTCATATTATATTCATTAAAAGTAATCAGCCCGATACCGGCCTTGTTTGCAAAAAACGCCGCTTCCTTACGGCTTTTTTCAGATACGTCGCACGCCGCAACAATAAGCTTCGCCTTTTTTTCCTTAAGCGACTTTAAAGCCGAGTCCGCACCGAAGCTTAATTTCCCCGCCTTTGAGGCAAAGCCCAAAAGCGTAAGAGCCTTACTGTTATTCACTTAAAAGCTCCCTTTCAATAGCGGCGTATACCTCGTCTGCCACATCGGTCTCAAACGCGCGCGACAAAGCGCCCGCCTTCTGCGCTTTTTTAAGGCAATCCGCCGATTTGCAGATATAAGCGCCCCTGCCGTTAAGCCTGCCCGTAGTATCAAGCTTAATCTCGCCGTCGGGCTTTTTCACAATACGTATAAGCTGCTGCTTGGGTTTCATTTCACGGCAGCCCGTGCACATACGCATAGGCGTTTTTTTAGCTGACATACTTTTGCTCCTTTACGACTATTCCCCGAAAAATCCGCTTTCGGGATGAATATCTATCTTCCAGCCGGTAAGCTTGGCTGCAAGACGCACGTTCTGACCCTTATTGCCTATTGCAAGCGAAAGCTGCGCTTCGGGCACGCTCGCCTTGCACACCTTGGGCTCCTCGCTTTCAATTTCAACCGAAACCACCTTTGCGGGGGAAAGCGCCTCGGCAACAAACGCCTTGGGATCGTCGCTGTATTTTACTATATCTATTTTTTCGCCTGCAAGCTCTTCAACTATTTGGTTAACGCGCGCTCCCCTCGGCCCTATGCATGCGCCCACAGGGTCTATATCGGGATTTTGCGACCAAACCGCAATTTTTGTTCTGGAGCCTGCCTGACGTGAAACAGCCTTTATTTCAATTGTGCCGTCGAATATTTCGGGCACCTCGGTTTCAAATAAACGCTTTACAAGCCCCGGATGCGTACGGGAAAGCATTATTCTGGCGCCGCGGTCTGTTTCCTTAACGTCTACAACGTAAACCTTTATATGCTCGCCCTCGGTAAGCACCTCGTCGGGCACCTGCTCTGCCTTCGGAAGCGTTGCCTCGTTATGGCCTATTGTAAGCACGGCGTTGCCTGTTTTCGGGTCTATACGCTGAACGACTGCGGTTACAAGCTCGCGGTTATGGCTTTGAAACTCTGCCAATACCTGACCCCTTTCAGCCTCGCGCACGCCCTGACGGAAGTTGTTTTTTGAATTTTGCGCCACAACCCTGCCGAACTTTTTCGGGTCAAGCCTTATATCAACAAAGCCGTTTGTTACCGCATTCGGATCTATTTTAACCGCGTCCTCCTTTGAAATTTCGGTGTACGGATCCATTACCTCGTCTACAACCGTTTTACGCGCCGTTACCGAAAAGATTTCCTTTTCGGTATCAATAACGCAGGAAACTATGTCCTCACCGCCGTAGTCCTTACGGGCGGCAACCGTTATAGCGTCGGCAATTTTTTCGGCTATAAATTCCCTCGGTATTCCTCTTTCCTCTTCCATAAGCTTTAAGGCGTCGAAAAACTCCTTAGTGCTGTCAACCTTTGCCTTTGACGATTTTCCTCTAACTGCCATTTTTCTTAATTCCTCCAAACATTACTGATCACAAAGCATTGCTTTTGATATTTCTTTAAGCGCAAATACGTACTCTCTGCCGTCCGACTCTATTACAATATCGCCGTTTGCCGATTTTAAAACTCCGGTAAGTTCCTTTTTGCCGTCCGCCGCTTTATACAGCTTTATGCGAACGGTTTTACCGACCGAGCTTTCAAAATGAAAGGGTCTTGTAAGTTCCCGCTCGATACCCGGCGAGCACACCTCAAGATAGTACGAAACGTCGATAGGGTCGGCTTCGTCTATTATCGGGTCGATGGCGTGCGAAACGTTGGTGCAGTCGTCTATACTTACGCCCTCAGACTTATCTATAAATACCCTAAGATACCAAGAAGCGCCCTCCTTTAAAAAGCGCACGTCCCAAAGGCTTACGCCCTGCTCCTCCACCGCCGTTTTAATCAGCTCATAGACCTTTTCGGCTGAATTTGCCACTTTATCATCTCCAAAACAAAAGTGAGCGGGTTGCCCCACTCACCTTTCTGCTTAATATACAGGTATTATAACATACCCGTTTTAAAAAATCAAGTATTATTTTTTTCCGGTCGAGCCGAAGCCGCCGCTGCCGCGCTTTGTATCGGAAAGCTCGTCGCACTCGTTAAAATCCGCCTTTAAAAACGGAGTAATAACAAGCTGGGCTATTCTCTCGCCGTCGGCAATTTCCTGCTCGGATTCCGAATGATTGTGAAGCGACACCATAAATTCCCCGCGGTAGTCGCTGTCCACCACGCCGACCTTGTTTGCAGGCGCAAGCCCGCGTTTTGAGGCAATGCCGCTGCGCGCGTATATGAGCCCCGCATAACCCTCAGGTATTTCCATTGCAAGCCCCGTATGGATCATTTTGGTCTCGCCCGGAGCGAATTTCACGGTCTCGCCGTTTGTAAGGGCGTATATATCCGCTCCCGCGGCATATTCCGAACCGTATGTGGGAGCATGCGCGTTTTTATCAAGCTTTTTAAAATTTACCTTCATTTTTACCGTTCCTTTATTCATATATATTTCCGCTGCCCATACGGCGTTCCCAAACGCCGTCAAGCCATATCGCCCCGTCTTCCTTAAGCGATTTCTGCACATCTATAATTCTTTGGTTTGAAGAGCCCCTGAAAATAAGATCGGGGCTTTTCCTTTCCTCTATAAATTTCCCGTCTACAAGCACGTCTGTAAGCGAAAGCATTTCCCTTGCTTTTTCTTTTAAGACCTCAAACTCAAACCCCGTATAGCACCAAACCTTTTTTTCGGGGAAAAGGACTTTTACGGTTTTTAAAAGCTCTGTCAGCGCCGGTATGTTTTCCGGCTCGAACGGTTCTCCCCCCAAAAGCGAAAGACCCGATATGCAGTCCTTTTCAAGCTCGGCTAATATTTCAGGCATATTTACGGTGTGCTGAAAAACTGCGTCACTTTGCCTTAATCCTCGTTCACCGCTTTTTACCTTTAACAATTTTTTCGATTGAAATACATTTTTACCGTCAAACAGAGCAACCGATGTTGTATAGTTACTTGTATCAAACCCAAGATACATAAGATTTAACCTCTTGCAACCGCACCGAGAATACCGTTAATATACGATGCATCAGCACTTGATGCATATTTTTTAGCAAGCTCGACTGCTTCATTGATTGCTATACTGTCAGCTACATCTTCAACATTCTTCATTTCATAAAGTGCCACATAAAGAATAGCCACCGTTACTTTAGGAAGTCTTGTAACTTTCCAAGATTTTGAATATTTATTGATTATTTCGTTAAATTCATCTTTATTTGCTTTAACACCGGTAAAAATATCTTTTGCGTATTTGCTTACAGCTTCAACATTTTCGCTGTAAAGTTCAATTACTTCATCAATATCTTCGCCGCTTGAAAATAAACCCTCAAAAGTTAACAGGAATGCCTGCTCCCTCATTTCACTTCTTTTCATCTGATAATCTCCTATTTTATGCAAAATAAAATGCCGACAAATGTAAATAAATGTCGGCAGATTTTGTTACTCTTCAGTTTCACAAGGTTCAACAGAGCTTACAGGCTCATCAAAATCAATACCGGCTACAATAACATTAACCTTTGTTACAAGCTTGCCTGTCATATTTTGAACAGACTCCTTAACGGCACTTTGCACCTGTGTTGCAACGGTTTGAAATTTCTTTCCC
>ERZ834722.2712-NODE-2712-length-13300-cov-5.524651_pt1 | contig 13300 bp, 16 predicted proteins | sample MGYA00519576_ERZ834722 | MGnify/ENA primary metagenome ERZ834722 (study PRJEB31850, sample SAMEA3708759) | human gut metagenome | biome: human gut; feature: human-associated habitat; material: faeces | place: China | collected 2014 ...
ACATATTATACATATTTTTTGAAATAATGCAAATTTTAAGAAATATTTAATACTAGAATTGTCTTAATATTTAAAAATAGATAATTATAGTAATTAATTTTTTTATTCCTTTACGACCACAAGATTAACAAATATAACTATTCTCTTCTATTTTATATTTTGTTAATATTCTTTTTTATAAACATTTCTATAGAAATCACCTTACAAAAATTTTACACTATTTTATATATAAAAAAATCACTAAAATTAGTGATTATTTTGCTTTTACTGACGATATATAATTATTAACTTTAATAGCCCACATATTACTTTCAGCATATTTTTTATTCATTGCTTCTGGAGTTGTTAAACCATATGCATAATAGTTATCAGCAATATTATCAATAAAGCCTTTTATACCCTCATCTAAACTTGGATAAGCTCTATATGAACCTCCATCACAGGATGGCGATCCTTTTTGTCCACCAACATTATTACATTTTCTCATAAGTGAACTACAAGACCAATTACAACCTGTTTCTAAAAGCATTATACTAACAGCTAAATATGGATCTACACCTCTTTCTAAAGAGTATGATGCAAATACATCTCCTTTACCTGCTATTGTTGATTTTAATGATCTATTTAATTTTTCAGTTAACTCATTTAATGTCATCCCATCATATACAATTACTTTCTTTGTTACATTTCCTTCTTTTTTTAATTCAGCAATTGAATCAATTTTTATTATCTCTTCTTCTTGAGCCATGTTGACAGAAGAAAAAATATTTTCTAAAGACTCTTTATCTATATTTGATAGAAAACTTGAAAAAGCAAATAATGTAAGCATTGAACATGTAAATACAGTCATTACTTTTTCATTTATATATTTAAATACATTCACTCTTTTTTCACCTCATTTGTTTCAAGCGAAGCAAATTAATGATATCATATTTTGTACTTATAGTCAAATTATTAACGTAGTTCTAGTATAAACATCATGCATAATATAATTATTGTTGTTATTATCATTAATGCTATTATCATATTAGTTATTTTCTTATTATTTTTTGAATTATCTTTTATTTTTGTTTTTATTGAACTTTCTTTTATAACGTTTATATCTACTCCCATTAAGTTAAGAAGTAAAACAAACTGTTCATCTACTTCATCTATATCAGATTCAGTTTTTAAAAGTACTATATAATTATTTTTTTTGCACATATCAGTAATCAATTTAATATTTTTTTCATTATCTAAATTACTAATTTTTATACACTTTATTGAATTATTAAATACCTCAAACCAATTATTTAAATTTTCTTTATCTGAACTAACATCGATATTATCTATATTTAAAGAAAGTCCTATATATTTTTCTGCTACATCCTCTTTAAAACCAAAATCTTTTACAAGCATTTTTCTAGAATATACAATTATATCTGTCACCTGAGCTATATCAGAACCAAACATTGTATTACTTTCATTATGTTTTAAGTTATCTATCGCAACTTCTATTTTATTAGATGCAAGTGTTGCGATTGCTGTTACAATATTTAAAAAATACTTTTTTTGCTCTTCTAATGTTGACCACTCAAATAAATCTAATGACAAATTTGATGCATTAATAGTAATCATTTTTATACCATTTTCTGAAAGTGTTCTTACTAGTTCGTTTACTGATTTTAAATTTGCTAAATCAGGATTTATTGCTGGAACATGAAATAATACTTTTCCTTTATATACCTTTTTAATATTATCAATATCGCAATCTTTTTTATCAGTTCTTAATAATAATTCTGTAACTTTGACATTTAAATCAATTGATTTTTTACATCTTTCAATCTGATTTCCTTGAAGTAGATAACTAGCATTATATGATATTCCAACATTTTCTAAATTCATAACTACAACTCCATTCTATACTATATACAATTATAAACTAAAACGAAAAAATATAAAACATATATTTTATATTTTTATAAAAAAATAACGACAACTAATCGTTATTTTCTTCTAATTTATTAAGTACTTCCTTGCACACATTAGCAGCTTGTTTTTTTACTTCTTTAGCGGCTTTTTCAAGTACTGGTGTACCTTTTTCTTTTGCATATTCAACTAATTCTTCAGTTTTTTTCTTTAACTCTTTTGCTTTTTTTCAGCAATTTTTTTTACCTTTTCTTTATCTAGATCTTCTATTTCGTTTTTTATTTCTTCTATCTTATTTTCTAAGTTTTCTTGTACTTCTTTTACATCTACTTCTTTAGCTCTGTTTACTAAATCATTTATTCTATTTTTAAGATCTTCTCTTAATTCAGAACCTTTCTTTGGTGCGAATAAAAGCGCTAAACCTGCTCCTAAACTTGCTCCTAAAACTAATTTTCCTGTACCTTTCTTACTCATTATCTTCTTCCTCCTCTTTCTTACTTTTCTTATGTGAAAATATTTTAGTAAAAATACCAACTATAAAATCAATAAATCTATCTCCTACTACAGAAAATCCATTACTAAATCTATCTATAGTAGTAAATATACCATTTAATGATTGTACTTTATCATCAACATTATCAACAATTATTTTAACCTTATCCATAGTTTTTATAACTTTATAAGAAATCATTATTAATAATATTAACAATACTACTAAAAGTATATAAATAACAATCGGTAAAAATTCATCTAAAAATTCTACCATTATTCATCATCCTCCTCATCTTCATCATCTGAACTATACATATCATCAATTAAATTAAATAAGTCTTGTTCTTTAGTTTCTGATAGGATATTATCTTCATCAATCGAAGGTTCTTTATTTTCTATACTCTCTTTATTAGTATTGTCCTCATTTTCATCAAATGATACATCATTATATATAATTTTAACCTCATCATCATCGTCTTTATTTATTTCATCTGTTTTTTCTTCATTTAGATTAAAAAATATACCTTTATTATCTTCTTCATTCATTTTCTCGGTTTGGGCATATGCTTTTCTCATTACTGTATCATAATCTAATTTCTTAGTTATATTAAACTCTCTTGTACTATCTATTAAAGTATCTTCTTTTTTATAGTTTTTGTCTAAAACTCCATATATAGGTGAAATAATAGGCGTTGGTCTAAATTTTTTAGCTTCTTCTTGTTCTTTTTTAATATTCTTATGATAGTCTTTATTTTGATATGAGGTTACAGATCTATATGTATTAGCTTTGATTTCTTCTTTTGGTTTTTCCTTTACTTCACTCTTTTTATTTATTTCTACCTTTTTTTCATAAAGAGTATCATCTAAATCCATAGGAAAATTAAATGTTCTTTCTGCTTTAAATAGATCTCTTTCTGATATATCATCTGTATCATATTTTTTATGAACATCTTCCCTTTTTTTTACTTCAATTCTTTCTTCTTTTTCTATATTTTTATGTTTTGACTCTTTAGTTTTTTCTATAACAGGTTCAAAATCTTCAACATCTTCTTCGTCATAGAAAAAGTTTTTAACTTTATCAAGTAATCCCATATTTCCTCCTACTCTTCATCAGAAGCTATTTCATCTTTTTCAATTAAACCTTCTAAAGATGAATTATTTCCACCATATGTGTCATATTCATTAACCCAATCTAAGAAATTTCCATCAGTTTTCTTTTTTGTTTTAAAAATATTATAGGTCTCATTTTCGCCTAGATCATATTTACTATCTCCAAGTATTGTTTCTACTATATTATCGTTATATTTTATACTAGATAAAACATAAGAAATATTGGAGATAGAATCAATTAAATCATATTTTGATACATATGCCTCAACTTTAGCATAATTAAACATCATTTCAATATAATATTTATCTTTTACTTTATTTACTTCTAAATATCCTGTTTTAGAACCAAATTCAAGTTTTTTTGATATATATGCATTTTTATCAACTTTGTAAGTATTTTTAACTTTATGATAATAACTAACTATATCAACATATAAGTAAAATGTATTACCTTCAGTATATAATTCTTGATTAAAATCTTTTACACTTTTAACAGACATATTACTAGGTAAATAATATTGATATCCAATCGCATCTTTATTTGAATTAGATATCTTCTTGCTAAGAATTATATCAACATTCTTTTCTATATCATTACTGCTTATATTTTCTATCTTACAACCTGTAAATGCAAATATACATATTAAAACTATTAATATTTTTTTTATGTTCATATCACACCTACTCTATCATGTTTCATTATATCAAACTTTTAAACATTAATAAAGTTTTTTTTCAAATTATGACAAAAAAGTATCAAATAAAAGAAAAAAATTAAGAAGTAATCTTAATTATGCTTTTATCACATTAAATTCTAATTTTAGCTTATCAGCAACCGTTACAATAAATTCACTATTTGTAGGCTTTGCCTTATCATAATCTACACTATGACCGAATACTTCTTCCATAAGATCTAAATTTCCTCTATTCCAGCTTACTTCTATAGCATGTCTTATTGCTCTTTCAACTCTTGAAACCGATGTATCAAATCTACATGCTATTTCAGGATATAATTCTTTAGTTATACCACCAACAATATTAGGATTATTATATAAAAGTAATATACCTTCCCTTATATATTGATATCCTTTTATATGTGATGGAACACCAAGTTCATGAAGTAATTTTGTTACAGAAATTTTCAACTCATTTTCATATAAATTTTGACCATTTTTTGTTTCAACTTGATTTGTTGCTTCTAATACTCTTTGTTCTAAATCATTAAAATCAAATGGTTTAAGTAAAAAATATTTTATATTATATGTTGATACTCTTTTTATCATCTCATCAGCATTGAATGAAGTTATTACAATAATATTAACATTTAATGCTTCTTCTTTTATTTTATCTAAAACATATATACCATCTTTATTTGGCATAATTAAATCTAACAACACTAAATCAAAATCATTGATATGATTTTTAATCATCCTGAAACCTTCTTCACCATCATGTGCTTCATAAACAACTTCCATATTATTACTGCTATTAGTATGTTCCCTTATCATGTGTATTAAACTTAAATTATCATCAACAACTAAAAGTCTTTGTTTTCTCATATTTATTTTTCCTCTCTATTTTTTGATATTTTTCAATTATACAACAATTTTTTTGCAAATGCTAGTAATATTATTGGCTTCTTTAATCTAATTTTGTCGAAATTTGTCGAAAAACAATGCAAAATAACTTATAGTTAATATTTTTTTAATATAAATTTACATTTTTTGACTATGTTTTGAAAAAAAATATCGGATTTAACCGATATTTATATTTTGTACTTCTTTGCAGTAATTTTTTTCTTTATCCTGTTGATAACTTTTTTATTATCTTTTTTGTAATTTTCTATCGCAGTTTCATACACCTTTAAAACTTTAAGTGCAAAATACTCTGATGAAAAATCAGATGATAGTATTCTAGATTGATTAGATAATCTATTATATATATCATTATTCTCATATAATTTTAATATAGATTCGATATATTTTTCATCAGAAGTAAATACATAACCATTAAAGTCATCAATAACACTACTAATAAAACTATCATCTTTAACAGCAACTATAGGAAGTGATGATGATATTGCTTCTACAACAGTTAAGCCCTGTGTTTCAGACTTTGATGCTGTAACAAATACATCTCCTAATTGATAATATATTGGTATTTCTTCTAATGTTACTTTTCCTGTAAAAATAACATTTTTACTTATATTTAAAGAACATACCTGCATTTTTAATTTATCAATGTCTGGTCCATCACCAACTATTAATAATTTCATATTAGGATATCTTTTTAACAACTCTTTTTGATTATTTATTAATCTGTCTACACTCTTTTCTTTAGCAAGTCTTGATACTGTCATAATAACAAAATCTTTCTTTTTTATACCATACTTCTTCTTTAAATTATTTATATCTTTTGAGCTAAAGTTTTCTTTATAAAATTTACTTGTTTCAATTCCAGTTTGAATTATATGAATATTTTTAGTAAATTTATATTTATCTTTAAATATATTATATATTTTGTTAGATGGAACAATTAATTCAGTTACAGTTTTATCCTCAAAAAATACTACTAAATATTTTAATAATTTCTTACATATATCATCTAATATCTTTTTATTCTTTGTAATATAATGCGTATAATCTTCCCAATTAGTATGATATGTATGAACAAGAGGAATACCTAATTGTTCAGATACTACTCTTGCAAATATTCCAATAGTAAATTCTACATTTGAATGAATAACATCTAAATTCATTTTTTTAATAATATTAACAGCTTTAATAGGATATACACTAGTAAATTTATAATCATAGCAATTTGCAAGATTCATTGATGGTAGTCTTAATATATGTCCATCATCTTCAAGTGTATAATTTTTTTTGTCATCACTTACAGTAACTATAAATACTTCATGCCCTAGTTTTTCTAAAGCTTTTTGAAGCATTAATATACTTGTTGATACTCCATTTACTAAAGGTGGATATGATTCTGTAAATATTCCTACTCTCATTCTTTTAACTCCTCTTTTCTATTTTTTATAAACAAAATAGATACTGCACCTAATATCATTGGTAAATAATATGTCATAAATCTCCATAAAATCATGCTTACTGATATTATAGTTTTAGATGAAAATCCTTTAAAAAATTCCATAAATGCATATTCAAGACCTCCAGTTCCACCTGGAATAGGTACAAATGATCCAACAAAACATGTATAACTTGTACATACAATTGAATCAAGTATACTTACTAAATTATATTTACCAATACTATAGAATATAAATAATGGTATTAAATAAAACATAGAAAGACCAATTATATTATAAAATGTTGATTTAACTAATATAAATTTATTGTCTTTAAAATATACACTACTGTTATAAAATTCATCTATTTTTTTCGATGCCACTTCTTTTAAATGTTCTCTATTTTTAATAAATTTAAAACCAAATACAAAATTAAATATCTTATTAAATACCTTCGTATTAAGATTTTTAGCTCTTCCAAGTAGGAATAATAAAACAAGTACAATAATATTAACTATATACCCAATTAAAACAATATTTTTAAGTAAACTACTTGATGGAATTATATGAAGAAAACTATTTGTTATAACTGCAAATGTTCCCATTATAATAAGAGCTAATTGATATGTAAAAAAGTTCTGTAAAAGAGCATTACCTGAATCAGTAACTTTAATACCTTGTTTTTTTAGTAAATACATTTGAAATGGTTGTCCACCTGATGAAAAAGGTGTAATTGCATTAAAAAATTGTGCTGAACACATAAGAATAAATGTGTCTTTTAATTTATAATCCTTTTTTATAGATTTTAAATATAAATGAAGTGACATTGATTGAAAGAAAATATATAAAGTCATAAGAATTAACGCAATTAATAAAAACTTTACATCCACATTTTTAATCGCACCTATTATATTATTAAAATCATCTTTCATTATTAAATACATTATAAGTACTGAAATTAATATTAATATTATTATATTAGTTTTATATTTTTTCATATTATTCTCCTATATTTTCAAATCCAGGCATATCTTTGCCAGATAAAAATTCTAAAGATGCTCCTCCACCTGTTGAAATATGATAAAAAGAATTTTTATATCCAAACTTTATAGCAGCTGACGCTGAATCTCCACCACCTATTATAACTTTTGCACTACTATTTTTTAGTGACTTTAATACTTCTTTTGTACCATATGAAAAGTTATCATATTCAAATGCACCTGCTGGACCATTTAAAAATACAGTTTTAGTTAGCTTTAAAACATTATCTATATTTTCTATTGTTTTAGGTCCAATATCAAATGCTATATCATCATTAGTAATTTCAGTAATATTTTTTAGAGTTTTATCATTACTATCGATCTTATCAGATACATATACATCTACAGGTAAAATTATTTTATTAGAATATTTATCTAGCAAATTCTTTGAATATTCAATATTTTCTTCATCAACAAGTGATTTACCAACATTCATTCCTTTTGCTTTTAAGAATGTAAATGCCATTGCTCCTACTATTATAATATTGTCTACTTTTTCTATTAAATTAGATATAATACCAATTTTATCAGATACTTTTGCGCCACCCAATATAATACAAAAAGGTTTTTCTGGATTATTTAATAAAATACTTAATTTATTAATTTCTTCTTCCACTAAAAATCCAACTGCGCTCTCTAAATATTTTGATACACCGGTAGTAGATGCTGCTCTTCTATGTGATACACCAAATGCATCATTAATATAAACATCTGCAAGTGTTGCATAGAATTTTGAAAGTTCTTCATCATTGTTACTTTCCTTTTTACCATCTAAATCAAAATATCTTACATTTTCAAGCATTACAATCTTATTATTTTGAACTACATTTTTAATATCTTCATCATATGTACAAAAATACACTTTTTCACCTAATAAATCTGATAATCTATCACAAACTATTTTTAAAGAATTTTTCTTTTTATCTTCTTCATTTTTTATTCTTCCTAAATGTGACATTATTATTACATGTTTTGCCTGTTTTAATGCATAGTTAATTGTTTCTAAACTTTTAACTATCCTATTATCATCTTCTATTTTACCATCTTTTATTGGTACATTTAAATCACACCTAATTAATACTGTTTTATTTTTTATATCTGTATCTTTTATTGTTTTCATTTTCTACCCTCTTACAGAAATTATAACACATAAACATAGAAAAAAAAAGAACCATATAGATTCTTTAATTTACCTTTATAGTACATTTTGCTGTTTTACCATTTGATGAAGTGGCTGTTATTATAGTTGTACCAGAAGATACTCCAGTTACTACACCATTTGATGAAATAGTTGCAACACTTGGATTTGATGATGAATAACTAATTGTTTTATTTGTTGCGTTTCCAGGATATATAGTAACATTTATTTGTACTGTTTGTGATATATTTATTGTTCTATTATTTGGAGTTATTCTAAGACTACTAATTTGTATTGTAGTATTAGTATCAGGAAGTGTATTACCACAATTTTTTACTGTGAATTGTTTTGTTGCTTCAGCATAATTTCCTGCATTATCCGATACACTATAATATATTGTATATACTCCAGGTGTATTTATAACATCTGTATCACCTGATATATTTACTCTTGATGTAATTATTCCATCAACATTATCTCTAGCAACAAATCCATAAGGACCTGTAGTACTTGTATTTACACTATTACCTGCGCATATTGTTTGATAAAGACTATTATCATTAAATGTTATTATTGGTGATGTTGTATCTATCGTTGGTACGTTTGTATTATTATTGTTATTATTATCACTAGGTTCTTCAGAAGGTGTTTCTATAGGTGTTTCTTCTTTCTTTTCGTTTACTACTACTTTTCTTTCAACACTAGACTTATTACCTGCTTTATCTTGTACTGTATATTTTATAGTATATTCTCCAGCTTTTGTAGTATCAACTTTACCTGATATTTTTATTTTATTAGTAATATCGCCGTCAACATTATCCATTGCAACAGCTCCAAGTTCATTATAACTATCGCCAACATTAATATTAATTGTAGCATCGCCAAATAATTCTATTGAAGGTTTTTCAGTATCATTTTGAGTTTGAGTTTCTTCTGTATTTTTCTTATTACTATCTGGTTTTGTTCCATAACCTTTAGTAGTATATATTTTTTTACAAGTTATATATGCCTTATATGTAATATTTGTACTTATTTTACCCTCATCCTCTTTAGCTATTTTTGAATCTTGACTATCACTTTCTGATAAATCAGGATTTGTCTGTTCTTCTAAATCAATAGTATTATCTTTTAAAGCCTCTGCTATTACATATCCATCACAATTAGATGATTTTTTATTAATAACTAACTTTTGTTTTAAGATATCAGTTATATTTATTTCTCTCCATTCATATTCCTTTAATTTAATTTTTTCTTTTAACAAATAGTTTGGAGCAGCATATTCTAATTGTTTTTCAAATTTTGCATAATCCTTCTTTACATTATTTTTATGTATTAAAATACCTGCAACAGTTGCACCAATTGCAAGAATTATTACAACAATAGTTATTATTTTTCCTTTAGTTAACCATTTTGTCTCTTCCATATATATCCTCCATATTCATAAGTATATTATAGCATATAAAGAAAAAATAAGTAAACCATTTTACTTATTTTAATATTCACTATAATTAACCGTCATATATCTATTACCACATTTTATATAAGCTCTATATTCTATATTATAATCATCTGTAGATATATCTTTTTCATTTGAAACTAATACATATCCATTACATTTATCTTTTAAATCATTATATATTAAATTATTTTTAGCAAGTTCACTCATGTTAATTCTTTTTTCTTCGCCTTCATCAATATCCATATTTTTTATAATAAAATAATTTTGAGCACCAGTTACAAGCTCATTTTCAAATGACTTATATTTATCATCACTTTTATTTTTTCCAACCATAATCGCAATTACTGTACCAATTACTGCAAAAAGTATAATACTCGCAAGTAATACCATACCACGAGTTATAACACCTCTACTATTCATTATCTTCACTCTCTTCTTTATTTTCTTTTGTTTCTTCATTTTTAATATTATTTTCAGTAACAGGATTCATAACAATTGTTTCTTCTTTTTCATAACCATATGAGAAATCTTTTAATTCAGATGTATTTGGAACACCAACTTCATCTACATCTAATATACTTGCTTCAGGTTCACTATTAGCTTTGATTTTATTTTTGTTTTTTGAAACAACTATTAAAACAATAATTAATATGATTAAAATTACAAAAATTATACCTGCTATTATTAATTTATTTAACATCTTTACATCACCTATAATAATATTACATCATTTTTTTATTTTTATCAATATCTCATAATTTATAAGATAAACATTTTTACTATAAAATTAAAAATATATATTTTTTTAATGGAATTAACATAAAAAAAAGAGAATATAATTATAGGAGGTGATTTTTATTAATTTTAATGACAATATAAGTGGTTTTAAAAATGAATATGATATATGTAATGAATTAAACAATAAAAAGGTACATGAGTTGAACCCAATGTATAGAGCATTCATAGAAGATTTGTACAGAAATGTTAATGAAAATGATATACTAAAATGTATAGTTGATCATACAAAAAAAGAAATATGATATCATAATTGAAAAGAATAAAATCAAAAAGAAAATAAGTATAAAAAAAGGAATAAAAAATTCTGTACATGTTGAAGGAATATCAAGTTTTATACATTTTCTTATTGAAAATAATATTAGTAGAAATTCAGTTATTGAATATCTAAAATATCATTATGCAGACGGAACAATAAACGGTTCTGGAATAAATAGATTATCAGCAAATGAATATAAGCAAGCAAATCAAGAAGAAATAGATAATTTGAATAAAGAATTAAATAAAAAACAAATTTTATTAAAAGCCATTTATAGATTCGTTATAAGGGGAAAATTGAGTGATAAAAATATAGATGCGATAATATTTGGGACAAAAAATGATTTTCTGTGGATAAAAAAAGAAGACATTATAAATATTATTTTATCTAAAAAAGATGTATATTCTACAGGAGTACATTTTGGACCTTTAAGTATTCAGCCCATGGATAGATGTTTAAATCATAATGAAAAGTATGAGAAAAAAAGATTTTGTGTGCAAGTTAAATGGTATAACCTCGCCGATGATATAATTGAATGCATGAATAATAAAGTAAAAGATACTATCAAAGATTAGTATTTTTTCTATAAAATAATTTTTTATTTTTAACTTCCAAACTGACTATGGAAAAAAAGTATAAAAAAACAGACCTTTTTATAGTCTGTAAAATTCATATGGAGCCCTTAAGGTTCTGGTAAAACAACCATTAAAAGCAACAATTTATAGGTAGTAACAACTGCTAACTAAAATTAGTATAACATGATTTTAGTAAAATTAACCAACATTTTAATATTTTAAGTAAATAAAATGATATAATAGGAACTGAAAGACAAATAGTAATTTGATAAAATGTTAAAACTCTTTGACAAACTTCCAAAAAACTTATGTAGATATGTTAAATGCTAATAGTATATAATTTTTGTGAAAGGAGAAAAAGAATGAATTTAGGAGATAAAATTTTACAATTAAGAAAGAAAAATGGGCTTTCGCAAGAACAATTAGGTGAAAAAGTAGATGTTACAAGACAAACTATTTCTAATTGGGAATTAGGTGAAACAACACCTAATCCAGAGCAATTAAAAAAAATGTCAAAAGCATTTAATGTTAGTGTTGATGAAATCTTGGATAATGATTCAAAGGAGTTTTTAATGAACAAAATAAGTAATACAGAACGACTAGCAGGAATAATAATCAAAATATTAAAAGTAATAGGATTTGTATTCATTGGATATATTATATTTATGATAATTGCAGTGATTGTACTAGGAACTTATACAGTTGTTAAAAAAGATAATGCTAATGTGGAAAGTAGTGCGACAACAATATGTTCTATTGATAATAAAAAGTATCAAATAGAATTTGGAACAAACAATTATTTTAAATGTAATAATTGTTCTAAAAAAATGTCAGATGAAATAAATGAGATTGTAGATTTTAACAATATTGACAATTCAATGATAAATATAGAAAATTATTTTAAAAATAATAATGGAACTTGTGAATAATTACAAATTACAATTTATTAGAAAGAAGGAAAATAAGTTAAAGTGAATTAAAGATTTCAAAAATAAAAAAAGAAGGAAGCGTTTAAAATGAACCAACTAAAAGCAGGAACATTCCTAATAGTTTTAGGAAATCTATTATATTTAGTATTTACATTTTTTTCAGGAAATGAAACAAGTAATTTTGGAAAATTTAGTAGTGGTTTATTAGTAGGATTATCAATTGGATGTAATTTTATTGGTATAATTTTATTAGTAGCTTATATGTCTAAGAATAATAAAGATAAAGTAGAAAAGAATTAGTAGAGGAGTGAATATTATGGGAGGACTTAGCGTTATAGTTCTTATGAATATATTATTATTTTTGTATATATTCTTTATTACTATTTTTGTAGCTATTATATTATATATAGTAATAAGTTATACCTTTGAAGGTATTTCAATTATGTGTATGAGCAAAAATATGGGATATAAAAATCCTTTTACTGCTTGGATACCTTTTTATAATAAATATTTATTAGGTTCAATAGCGGGTAATAAAATAATGGGTATTATATCAGGAACTTT
>ERZ834722.2729-NODE-2729-length-13243-cov-7.440249_pt1 | contig 13243 bp, 10 predicted proteins | sample MGYA00519576_ERZ834722 | MGnify/ENA primary metagenome ERZ834722 (study PRJEB31850, sample SAMEA3708759) | human gut metagenome | biome: human gut; feature: human-associated habitat; material: faeces | place: China | collected 2014 ...
ACGAAAACGGCAACCTGCGCGCCGACGCCAGCGGCGACAGCACCCATGTCTACGCAAAGTACGATCTGGACTGGTGCGACTGGCTGTGCACGAAGGCGATCGTCCGCTGAAAACGAAAAAAAGCCAGCCGGAAACCGTTCCGGCTGGCTTTTTTGTGACCGTGCGGTCACTGTGCTCTCTCATGGTCTCTCTCGACGCGATGTGTGTCAGCGCTTGATGATGTACCACACGAATCCGGCGCAGGCAAGAACCATACCGCCGCCGACTGCTGCAAAGATCATGTGTCTGCCTCCTTTCCCCCGAAAGCTCCGGCCGGTGTCCGGCCGGGGCAACAAAGTGACTTACCTTGAAGTTACTTCATTATAAGATGAACCCGCGCTAAGTTTTCGGAAAGACGCGGCAAAAACGGCACGCAGTCGTTAAGAAGGCGGAAAGAAACGACCTTCCGCCGGAAAAGACGGTCGCACGCGGGCGCACATTGTGCTATGCTGAACGTGGGAGCGGAGACCGAACAACGAGAGGGACAAAGAGGGGTGCTTATGCAAAGAGCGAGCAAACGCGCGCCGCAGTGGCTGCGCGATCTGGGTGTTTTCATTCTTGTCATGGGCGGCGCGGTCGGCATCTGCATGCTGCTGTCGGCGTGCTATGACGACAACAATCCGTTTGCCACGTCGGTGTTCATTCTGGCGGTGGTGCTCATCTCGCGCTTTACCAACGGCTATCTGCCCGGCGTGCTGGCGGCGGCGGTCGGCGTGGTGGGTGTGAACTATCTGTTCACCTACCCGTTTCATGAGTTCAATCTCTCCATCGACGGCTACCCGCTGACGTTTGCGGTCATGCTGGTCGTGAGCGTGCTCGTGAGCACCCTCACCACGCAGATCAAGCGGCAGGAGCAGCTGCGCTACGAGGCGGAAAAGGACCGCATGCGCGCCAATCTTCTGCGCAGCGTCTCGCACGATATCCGCACGCCGCTCGCGGCGATCATGGGCCTGAGTGCAACGGTCGAGGAGGGCGAAACGCTCTCGGACGAGGGGCGCGGCATGGTCGAGGAGATCCGCCAGAACGCGCAGTGGCTGCTGCACCTGGCGGAAAACATCCTGTCCGTCACGCGCTTCAGCGAGGAGGGCGTCGTCATCGAGAAGTCGGACGAGGTCGTCGAGGAGATCGTCGGCAGCGCCATCCGGCGCTTTCGCAAAAACTGCGCCACGGACATCCCCATCGCGGTCACGAAGCCGGAGGAGATCCTGCTCGTGCCGATGGACGCCACGCTCATTGAGCAGGTGCTGCTGAATCTGCTGGAAAACGTCGCCCGGCACAGCCCGTCGGCGACGGAGATCTTCATCGAGATCCGCGACGAGGGCAGCCGCGTCTGGCTGACCGTGGCGGACAACGGCGACGGCATCCCGCCGCAGCTGCTCGGCGTGCTCTTTGACGGCTATCTGCCGCTCGGCGCGGTGGAAGCGTCCGACCGCAGCCGGCACATGGGCATCGGCCTGAGCGTCTGCCGCGCGATCGTGCGCGCACACGGCGGGGAGATCTATGCAAGAAATCGAGTCGGCGGCGGCGCGGAATTCCGCTTCTGGCTGCCGGCGGAGGAGGGACACACATGATCCGCAACAAAATCATCATCGTCGAGGACGATCCCGGCATCAGCAAATATCTGCAGGCGGCGCTGCGCGGCCGCGATTATGAGCCCATGCTCGCGACCGACGGCAAGACGGCGCTGGAGATGATCGCCTCGCACTGTCCGGATCTGCTGCTGCTGGATCTCGGCCTGCCGGATATGGACGGCAGCGAGATCATCCGCTCCGTCCGTTCGTGGAGCCGCATGCCGATCATCGTCATCTCGGCGCGCAGTGCGGAGCTCGATAAGGCCGCCGCGCTCGACATGGGGGCGGACGACTACCTCACCAAGCCCTTCGGCACGGTGGAGCTGCTGGCGCGCATCCGCACGGCGCTGCGCCACACGCGCACCGACGGCACGAGCGACGCGCTGGCCATGACGGGGGAGTACCGCGTGGGCGACCTGTGCGTGGACTACAACAAGCACCGCGTCTATCTCGCCGGGAAGGATACGCACCTGACGCCGAACGAGTATAAGATCGTCGCCTTGCTCGGCCGCCACGCCGGGCAGGTGCTCACCTATAAATCCATGATGAAAGAGCTCTGGGGTCCCGGCGTCGGCGGGGACAACAAGCTCCTGCGCGTGCACATGGCCAACATCCGCCGCAAGATCGAGCCGAACCCGGTCGAGCCGCAGTATATCTTCACCGAGGTCGGCGTCGGCTACCGCATGGCCGACAGCCACTGAGCCCATATCGAGACAAAAATCGCCCGGAGCTGCTGCTCCGGGCGATTCTTTCGTGTTGCTGCGGCTCAGTCCGCCGTGATCGTGATGCTGCGGGAGATGGACTTTGCCATATCGTTGCCGCCGAGGATGTAAGCAGTCTGGCGGTACGTGCCGGGCGCGGTGGGTGCCTTGCTGCTGATGTACAGCCTGTGCGTGTCCGTCGTGCCGACATAGCGATAGTGCACGCCGTCCTGATTGTGGGCGGGGGTGTCACCGCGCATGAGCGTGGCGCCGAGCGGGCTGCTTTCCAGCTCACCGGTGGTGTAGGTCGTCTTGTCATTGTTCCAGGTCAGGCTCGCGCCGCTGGCGCGCATCTTCACGACGAGCGTGCTCGTGCCGACGCCGGTCTTGTAGTTCGGGTTGGACGTGATCGCCGTCGTGAGGTACATACCCGCGCGGTTCGGCGAGCCGATAGCCACGTGCGTGCTGTCAAACACGCCGGGGATCTTGTTGATCACCTTGAGCAGCTCCGTGAACGAGGAGATGTCGATGTTGAAGATCTTCAGGAACTTGGCGAGATCCTCCGTCGGCTTCTCAAGCTTCTGCAGCAGCGCGCGCAGCTCGCCGAGGGTCATGCCGTCGTTGAGGATGTCCGTGAGCGTCTTGCCGTAGAGGAGCTTGACGACCGGGTCGATCTTTTCCAGTGCCTCCGGGGAGAGGATGCTCTCCGGCAGCTGCAGGTAGACTGCGCCCTTGACGTTGCTGGTCACGCCGCTGTAGACCTTGAAGATGGTGAAGTCGCCCTCCGGCTTCGTGGTGACATACTGCTGCGTGGTCGGCTTCTCGTCATAGAAGATCGCGGTGGACTTGACGTGCACGCGCACGAACGCCTTGTTCACCGTGAGCGTACCCTCGACTGCGTCGCAGCCGAGATAGTCGGCCGTGGTCGGGAAGCTCGCGCGGATCTGCTGGTTTTCGCCGGCGCCGATGCTCGGCGCGGTGTAGTCGATGCCGTATTTCACCGTGCCGCCCTCGACCGGATACCAGGCATCGTACGTCAGGAGATCGTGCTCGCTGCTGCCGGTGCCGTAGTACTCGACGACCATGCTCCCGGCGGCGGCCTCCTTGCTCACGGTGGTCTGCGACCAGTCGATGAGCTTGTTGAGGATCTGCGTGCGCATGGCGGCGGCGTCCTTCGTGTAGCTGAGGGACACACCCTCCTTGAGCACGATCTTCGCCTGCGTGCGCGCGTCGACCAGCGTCACGGAGACGATGGTGTCCACGCCGTTTGCGGTGAGCTTGATCTTGTGCGTGCCGGCGGTGATGGCTTCGTGCCGATAACCGTCGGTCCAGCCGCCTTCAAGCGGCGTGTAGCCTTCGCGGTACGGCCAGAGCTTTGCCTTCGACTCATAGGTCACGGTCACGTCATTGACGTCCGCGCCGGGCAGGACGGCGGCGACGATGGCGGCGCGCAGCGCGTCAAAGTCGATCTTGCCGTCGGCGGTATAGGTCATGTCGAGCTTGTAAGTGCCGCTGTCGTCCTCGGTCGTGCCGGCCGCGGTGCTCAGCGCGGCATCCGGCGCGGTGTCGGGCTCAGTGTCGGGCGCGGTGCCCGGGGCTGCGCTCGGCGCGGCGTCCGGCGTCGCGGACGGGGCTGCGGCGTCTGCCGCGGGAGAAGCCAGCTTCGTGAACGTGTAGACCGTGCTCGTCCCCTCAATGCGCACGGTGTAGCTCAGTGCGGCCGATTCACTATTGAGCGCGGGATAGCTCGCGTTGAGGCGGTCGCGGAAGAAGCTGCCGGTGGTGTCAAAGCCGTTGACCGGCGTCCATTTGACGGCGTAGTCCGACAGGACGCTGGTCGCGCGGTACTCCCATTGCTGGCTGCCGACCTCGTCATAATTGCTCAGCAGGGTCTGGCTGAGCAGGTCGTTGACGTCTGCTCCGGCGGGGATGTAGGCCGCGCCGTCGTGACCGGCCGGCACCGCACTCGCGGCGGAGACCGGCAGCTGGAATGCGGCGAGTTGGCCGAACAGCAGCACGGCCAGCAGCAGGGCAAGGATTCTGGTTGCGTGTTTGCGGGATATCATTGCAAATGAACCTCCTATTCCGGTATTTCTGTGGGGTCGTGCCCGGGGTGGGAGCCCGGGCACAGCTGCATTATACGGTGCATTTCCGGCATTTTCAAGGCCTTTGGCAAAAATGTATCAAAAAGCTTAACATGTATAAAAAATTAATGCGTATTCATTTACAGGAATGCAGAAAAGCTCCCGTCCGTAAAATATGGACGGGAGCTTTGATAAAATCGTGTTTATTTTCCCAGTGCGGCGCGCATTTTGCCGCAGATGTCCTCCGTGAGCGCGCTGGTCGTGGCGGCCTTGACGGTCGCGGCGGGGATGACCTCGCGGATGCGCACATACACGTGCGAGCGCCGCCAGGGGACGTTGCGCGCGATACGCTCCGTGCCCTCGACCGTGCCGACCACGATGGGGACGCCGGCCTTCTGCGCGATCTTGAGCGAGCCCGCGTGCCACGGCAGCAGCTTGCTGCTTTTGCTGCGCGTGCCCTCGGGGTAGATGGCGAACGAGCACACGTGCGCGCGGATGAGATTGGCGGCGGCGTTGATGGTGGTCAGGGCGTTGCGCGCGTTTTCGCGGTCGATCGGCAGAAAGCAGCACCGACGCACGAACGGGCCGATGACGAACTTGCGCATGTTCGACGGCTTGGACACGAACGCCAGCGGCCAGCGCCGCAGCACCCACCACTGCACCATGGGGTCAAAGTTCGAGCGGTGGTTGCTCACGAAGAGAAACTCCGAATCCGTCGGGACCTTTTCGAGCCCCTCGACGTGGATCTTGATGCGGCAGAGCGCGAGGATCCAGCCGTCGAGCGCCAGCGTCAGCGCAAGGTAAAACGGGCTGATGCGGTCATACATCCTGTTCGGCCCGGCAAAGAGCGAGCACACGAACATCAGCAGCACGTACACAAGGTTTGCCGCCACGAAGCAGCCGAGCAGCACGGGCAGCAGCCACCAGTAGCTGAGCGCGGGAGACAAAAAATAAATCACCGCAGTGCTGAGCACGGCGGGAACAAGCATCAGATAATAGAGCATGGCCGGACACCTTTCCACACGGGATGTGACGAAATCCTGTCAATAGTCATTGACGGCTGGGTATCACATCCATTATAATTACTGTACGGGACCGTGTCAATGAACGGGGTGTAAACTTGCGCGGATCTCGAAATTTTTCGATCAGAGATAGGATGGATAATGAGATGATCGTATTGAAATGGTTGTTCCCGGTGTTTTTGGCGGCGCTCGCCGTCGTGCACCTCATCAGCTGCTGGCGCGGCGATGACGATCTGCGCAAGCCGACGAAGGTCGCGCTGATGCCGGTCGTCGCGCTGACGTACCTCGCCTTTGCCAACACGCCGTCGCTTTGGGTGGTCGCCGGCCTGCTGTTCGGCTGTCTGGGCGATCTGTTTCTGCTGCGGCCGCTGCAGAAGCATTTCTTCGCCCTCGGCACGGCGTCGTTCTTCCTCGGCCACGTGTGCTACCTTGTGCACATCTACACGACCTATGCCGTGCATGTGCGCTGGTTCTGGATCGTGCTCGTGTGCGCGGCCTATGCCGCGGGCATCGTGGTCGTCTATAAGGGCAGCCGCAGGAGCATCCCGCGCGCTCTGCGTCCGCTGGCGCTGGCGTACATGGTCATGCTCTGCACGCTGAGCATCAGCGTGTTCCTGCCGCTGGTGACGGCGTTCACGTGGGGCAAGCTCGCGTCGTTTCTCGGCGCGTCGTTCTTCCTCGCGTCCGACGGTGTGCTGTGCGACATGCTCTTCATCAAGAAGGCCGAGCCGACCAAGCAGAACTTCGCCGTCATGGGCACGTACATCCTTGCGCAGGTGCTGCTGACCATGGGCTTTGCATTCTGAGCCGGCGCAAATCATCGAAAAAACGGGGCGCTCCGGTCGTGAGTGTCCCGTTTTTTGTACAGTCGTGGAAAATAATTTAAAAAACTGTTAGAACCGCTTTACATTTGTCGGAAAAAGCAATACAATCTGTAACATTACCAATGGTCTCAAGGGGGAAGAGAGCATTATGAAAGCAAATGAAAGGGACAGCAGGACAGAGCAGGAGCGGTTCATCGACCGCATGCTCAAGGAGATCCTCGGCGGGCAGCGCAATCCGGGCGACCGGCTGCCCACGGAGAGCGAACTGGCCGCGCAGTACGACCTGCGCAAGACGAACGTACACCTTGCCCTGAAAGAGCTGGAGCGGCTCGGCTTTCTGGAGATCGTGCCGCGCCATGCCACCTATGTCGCACCCTATTGGGAGCGGGCAAATCTGGAGACGCTGGCGGTCATCATGACGCACGGCGGCACGCCGCATCCGGAGCTGGTGGACGCGTTTCTGGAGCTGCGCGAAATGGTCGCGCTCGGCTGGTTCTGCTGGGTAGGGCGCCGCCCGGACGCGGCGCAGATGCAAAAGCTGTACGGTCTGCTCGCGCAGATGGACGCCATCGCCTACGTGCCCGACGGCGACAAGGCGGCGTTTCTGGAACTGCTCAATGCGTTTCTGGTGTGCATGTTCCGCGAGTCGGACAACATGATCTTTCGCGTCATGCTGCGCTCGACGCGCGAGCTTGCACACGTGGCGTACTACATGGTGGCCTACACGCTCGATATGCAGGAGCTGTGCAGGGTCTACCGTGCGGTGCTTGACGGACTGACGGACGGATGCGTGCCCGAGGCGATCGCCTGCTGGAGCGCGTGGAGCGACCGGGTCACGCTGCGCTACCGCGAGGCGCTCGAGCAGCTGCAGAGCGCATGACCGGCCGCTGCCCCGGCGGGACAAAATGTCCCGCCGGGGCAATCGTTTTTTTCGCGCCGCGGTTGCGCGCGGCGTGCAGATGTGCTAAAATCAGGTAACAATACCGAAAGGGAGCGAGCCCATGAAGCTGACATTTATCCGCGCCGACCACGAGGTGACCGGCAGCTGCACCCTGCTCGAGATCGACGGGCACTACGGCCTGATCGACTGCGGCATGGAGCAGGGGCGGGACCTGTTTGAGAACATCGCCATCCCCGTCCCGGCGGCGCAGATCGAGTTTGTACTCGTCACGCACGCGCACATGGACCACACCGGCCACCTGCCGCTGCTGTATAAGCAGGGCTTTCGCGGCACGGTCTACGCCACGGAGGCGACGTGCGACCTGTGCGGCATCATGCTGCGCGACGCGGCGCACATCCAGATGTCCGAGGCCGAGTGGAAGGGGCGCAAGGCCGCCCGCGCCGGGCAGCCGGCGCCCGAGCCGCTGTATACGCTCGAGGATGTGGAGGGCGTGCTGCGCCTGCTGCGCCCGTGCGGCTACGGCAAGCGCATCCAGGTCGGAGAGAACATCATCATCCGTTTCACGGATGTCGGCCACCTGCTCGGCAGCGCGTGCATCGAGGCATGGCTCACCGAGGGCGGCGCGGAAAAGAAGATCGTCTTTTCCGGCGACATCGGCAACACCGACCAGCCCATCATCCGCGACCCGCAGACCGTCTCGGGCGCGGACTACGTGCTCATCGAGTCGACTTACGGCGACCGCAGCCACGGCCCGCGCGCGGATTATCTGACCGCGCTGGCCGACTGCATCCAGCGCACGCTCGACCGCGGCGGCAACGTGGTCATCCCGTCGTTTGCCGTCGGCCGCACGCAGGAGCTGCTGTATTTCATCCGTCAGATCAAGGGCGCCGGCATGGTGCACGGCCACCCGCACTTCCCTGTGTATGTCGACAGCCCGCTCGCCAACGAGGCCACGCGCGTTTTCCTGCAGACGGACACGAGCTTTCTCGACGACGAGGCCTGCGCGCTCATCCGCAGCGGCGTCAACCCGCTGTATTTTGACGACCTGCATACCGCCGTCACGAAAGAGGACTCCATGGCGCTCAACAACGACAAGACGCCGAAGGTCATCCTCTCCTCGAGCGGCATGTGCGACGCCGGCCGCATCCGGCACCATTTGAAATATAACCTCTGGCGGCCGGAGTGCACGGTGCTGTTCGTGGGCTATCAGGCGGTCGGCACGCTCGGGCGCAAGCTGCACGACGGCGCCGAGAGCGTGAAGATCTTCGGCGACGAGATCGCCGTGCACGCGGAGATCACCGTCCTGCCCGGCGTGAGCGGCCACGCGGATAAGCAGGGGCTGCTGGGCTGGATCAACGCCATGGCGCAAAAGCCCGCGCATGTGTTCGTCAACCACGGCGATGACGATGCCTGCACGGCGTTCGCCGCCTGCCTGCGTGATGACTACGGCTATGATGCGGACGCGCCCTACAGCGGCAGCGAGTTCGACCTTGTCGCAGGGGCCTATACCTACGTGGCTCCGCCGCGGCCCATCCGGCGCGACGAGGCGCGCCAGGCTGCCGCCGCCGGCAAGCGCCGTGAGAGCCCGGCCTACGCGCGGCTGCAGCGCGCGCTCGGCGAGCTCACGGCCCTCGTGCGCCGCTGCGCCGGCTGCCCGAACAAGGGGCTGAGCGCCTTTGCCGAGGAGCTCGAGCGGCTCACCGCCCGCTGGCGCGACCGCCTCGCTCCGTAAGCACTTCATGGAATCAAAAACCGCCCTGCCGGATGCCCGGCGGGGCGGTTTTGCGCTTAAATTTTCCTGCGTACCCGGCCGACCAGGTACATCCCGACCGTGCCGACGCCCAGCAGAACGATGTTCACGATCGGCACGATGTTTGTCTGCAGCGCGTCGGTCTCAAACGCGTTCTGCGCCAGAAACAGCGCGCCCGCCCCGGCTGCCGCCGCGCACAGGAGCACGAGCGCGGGCGGGTTTTTCTGCGCGAACAGCCGCCCGTCGTGCGAACACGCCGCGCGCAGGCAGTTGACCGCCAGCGTCAGCAGCATCGACACGAGCACAAAGTCCGGCAGCACCCACAGCCCGATCACGAGCGCGCCGAAGCGCTCGACCGCGTGAAACAGGCTCACGTTGCGCAGCATGGTGAAAAACGGGTGGTTGAGCTTGGCCGTCAGCTCCGCGCCGAGAATCCCGATCGTGAACGCACTCAGCAGCGTCACGAGCACGCAGATGCGCACGCACCACCACACGGCTGCGTGTCCCCGCCCGGGTGCTGGCGGTGTGCGCCCGCCGGTGAATGCGCCGAAAAACAGCACCGCCGCCCCGATGCCGAACACCGTCAGCCCGCTGCGCGCAACGCCGGGAAGATCCTGCGCCGTCACGGGCAGCAGATTTTTCGCGTCCAGCCCCGGCGCCGCGAATACCAGCACCAGCACCAGCACGAGCGTCAGCAGCGGCAGAAAGATCTCCGAGGCGCGAAAGAGCGCCTTCGTGCTCCCGAGTGCGCCGCAGACCGCCGTGGCCAGGATCGTCACCACGAACGGCCACGGCCGGCTCAGCGGGAACACTGTCTCGATGAACCGCTCTGCCCCGATGCGCAGCGCAAACGCGCTGTAGAGCAGAAACCACAGCGCGTAGACGCCCAGCAGCACGCGCCCTGCGACCGGGCCGAGCGCGCGCAGCGTGATCTCGCCGATGCCCTCACCCGGCCGCCCGCGGTGCAGAATGCCCTCAAGCATCCACGCGAACAGCAGCAGCGGCACCAGTGCCGCCAGCGCACACAGCCAGCCGCCGCAGCCGGCCTCTGCGGTCGTCTTGCGCGGCACGAGATGCAGCAGCGGCGAGAGCAGCACCATCGTGCACAGCGCGTAGTACTGCCGCCGCGTGAGTTGAAGTCCCGTCATGTTCCGCCTCCCGATGAGTCGATGCCGTCGCGCAGGTCGAATGTCCGGCCCACGTCGGCCTTGACCGTCACGCGCACCGGCACGCTCTGCCAGACCGCCGGCCAGTCGTCGCGGATGGCGGCCCATCTGCGCCCGCCGCCGATGGCGAGCGCCTGCCCCACGCCGAGAAAGTCCGCGCGCAGCGCCTGCGACGCGGCGATCACGTCCTCCGCCCAGCCGGTCACAAGTGCGGCGAGCGCTGCGTTGAGCTCGTCCTGATATTCCCGCGCCGTGATCCGGCGCGGCACGCGCAGCTCGGCGATGCCCGCGCGCAGCTTCAGCGTCACGTCCACGCGCGCGAGCGCGCCGTCGCCGTCCCACACCGGGCGAAAGTCCGTCTTGCACGTGTCGAGCGTGAGCATGACGGTGGCGCCGTCGCGGTCCGTGACGGCGAGGTCGCCGTGCCCGGCCGCACCGAGGAGCATGCTGGCTCCGCGCGCCGTCTCCGGCTCGATGCTGCCGACATAGTCCCCATCGCGAAAGACCGCGTACCCCGCCGGGGCGAGCACCAGCTCGCCGCCCTCGCTCTCCGGCGTGCGCACGCACGCCACGGCGCCCACCACGGCGCAGCCGCTGCCCGCGAGCGCGCGGGCGATGTCCGTGCAGGAGTAGGCGTGGCTCGTGCCGTCGAGCGTGATGTCCTTTTCCAGCGCGGCGAGCGCCTCCGTCACGTCGGTCTTGTCGTCGCCCGTCTCCATGACCGCCTGCTGCGCCGTGCCGCCGCGCACGATGAACAGCGGCGCGCTCAGGCGCATGTCCGGGTCACGCGCGATGAAGTCCAGCAGCGGCGTGAGCCCGCCTGCGGCGGCCGCCTCCTCGCCGAGGAGCAGATAGCTCGTCTGCGCGTAAAACAGCTCTGCGCTCGGCGCGCGGTCCTGCAGCTGGTCGAGCGCCGCGAGCATCGACACGCCGGACTGCGTCATGCGCTTCGGCGCCTTGCCCTCGCACGCTTTGTCTGTTGCCGCGCTCAGACACACGCCCTCCGGCGCGCGGTCCACGCCAATCGTCTGGATCAGCTCCAGATCCTCGACCGCGCGGTAATTGCTCGAGATCGCGCCGGTGCTGCACCCACTGCACAGCATGCCCGCTGCCAGCAGCAGCGCCAGCGCCCGTCTGCGCCGCATGGACCATCCCTCCTTATATTATAATGGTGTGCCCTATCTCTGCCGCCGGCGGTTGGGGCTGCCGTATTCCGGCGGGCGGAATTTTTCGTCCGGCTGCGGCCGGCGCAGCAGCGTGCGGAAGATCGTCGGCCGTTCGCTGTCCACGAACGGGGCCATATACGCCACGCCATCGCTGTCGATCGTGCACAGATACCAGACGACCAGCCCCAGCACTGCCAGAATACCGAACAATCCCGCCAGCGCCGCCGCCAGCACCAGCACCAGCCGCAGCAGCCGCACGGCGTTGCTCAGCTCCCGATTCGGCAGCGTGTAGCCCGCGATGCCCGTCAGCGCCACGACGATGATCGCCACCGGGCTGACCACCTTCGCGTCCACGGCCGACTGGCCCACGAGCAGCGCCCCGATGATCGACACCGTCTGGCCGATCGAGTTCGGCAGCCGCAGCCCGGCCTCCTGCAGCAGCTCGAAGGCGATGAGCATGAACAAAATGATCGTCGGCACCGAAAACGGTACCTGCTGCTTGGCCTGAATGACCGACAGCAGCAGCTTCGCCGGGATCATCTCCTGGTGGTACATCGCCACGGCCACATACAGCGCCGGGAACGTCAGTGAGATCGCCAGCGCGAAGTACCGCAGCACGATCAGCACCGAGGCCAGCAGATAGTGGTGCGATTCGTCCTCCGGTGCGTGCATCAGCAGCCGGAACGTCGTCGGCAGCAGGTAGCCCATCGGCAGCCCGTCCACCAGCAGGCCCACGCAGCCGTCGAGCAGTGCACCGGCGAACTTGTCCGGGCGCTCCGTCTGGCCGAGCTGCGGCAGCAGCGCGCGCGGCCGCTGCGTCAGATACGGCTCCAGGTCGCCGCGGCCGAGCAGCGCCTGCTCGTCGATGGTGTCGAGCTTGTCGAGGATGCGCTGCACGCGCGCCGGGTCGGCGATGCCGTCCACATACAGCACCGCCACCGTCGTCTCCGACTGCCGGCCGACGACCGTCTGCTGCAGCTTCAGCGCCGGAGTGTGCAGCTTGCGCCGCACGAGCGAGGTGTTGATGCGCAGCGTCTCGACAAAGGCGTCCTTGGAGCCGCTGACGGATTTTTCGATCGTTGGCTCCGACACCGCGCGCACGTTTGACGTGCGCACCTCGAACGTGACGGCCTTGCGCTGCGCGTCGAACACGAGCGCGACCGAGCCGTTGGTCAGGTCGGATACCACGTCATCCATCTCCGCGCGCGTGCGCGTCGAGCAGCTGTAGACCGCGCCCTGCTCGATCCGGTGCATGGCCTCGCGCGTGGAGGTGATGTCCGCCAGGCGGCCGCCCTCTGTCAGCGGCCGCAGCACGTCCGTGGACACGTCGCCCGCTGAGACCACGCCGTCGAGCCAGCAGACGGTCACCGTCAGGCGGCTCTCGAGGCCGATGCGCACGGTGCGCGCCTCAAAATCATCGCAGTCGGAAAATATTTTTTTCAGTTCGCCCGCCGTGACCGGCACGTCATACTGCGGCTGCGGGCGCGGGTGCGGCCCGTCATCGGTGCCGCGGTGAAAGAAGTTGGTTTGCATATTGCGTAGTATAACCGGAAAAAACCACAATATTTAGTGCCTGAAAAATGGGTAAAAAATTTTTTGCGAAAATGCGAAAAAAGTTGTTGACAGCCATCGATTTGGGTGGTATATTAGCAAAGCGCTCGCGGGGAACGCCAAGAACAAAACAAACTTCCGAAAGAAAGTTGAAAAAAGTTCTTGACAAAGCGAACTGCGTGTGGTAGTATAAACAAGCTGTCGCCGAGAGGCACAGCGGCGTGTACCTTGTAAATTAAACAATGTAAGAACACAAAACTGATAAAGTTTTGTAGCTTATGCAAAATAAGCACCAGAAAAGGGTTCTTAACATCGGAAACGATGTAAAACAATTCTTTTGAGAGCTAGATAGCGATCTAAGATTTTGATTGTATCCGTTTTTAAATTTTTAGAGACGGTTATGATATGATTTATAGAGAGTTTGATCCTGGCTCAGGATGAACGCTGGCGGCGTGCCTAACACATGCA
>ERZ834722.2738-NODE-2738-length-13199-cov-4.789029_pt1 | contig 13199 bp, 8 predicted proteins | sample MGYA00519576_ERZ834722 | MGnify/ENA primary metagenome ERZ834722 (study PRJEB31850, sample SAMEA3708759) | human gut metagenome | biome: human gut; feature: human-associated habitat; material: faeces | place: China | collected 2014 ...
CCGTGGCCATAATTGCCAGGTCAGCTGTGAAAAACTTTCCCTGCTCGTTATACCGGACCGTCAGAGTGTACGTACGGTCATCCAGCTTGATTGAAAATGTATACGGGACCTTTGACGTATCGATTGGGATATACTCCACCTCCGCCGTCAGTCCCATTGACTGCAATTCATCCATCTGTCACACCTCCTACACGCCGTTGTAGCTTGCAGTTTTCCTTTGCGTTGGTCCACTGCTGCTCTTTCCGTTATAACTGCTCACATATGCCGCATAGGCGCTCTGACTGATCTGTTTTGATACGGTTGTCTTCAGACCTGCTGAAGACACTGTTTTGGCGGAATCCTGCTTGCTCATAAGCGGTTCCTGCCCGATCTCCTCCGGTGTATGGCTTCTTCTTGGTGCGCTCATATCATGGCGGCACTTCTCCGAAAAAGCATATTAACTTGCAGCCGATCATGTTGTTGTCAAGGTGCGATGCTGTGTTGCAAGAAGTCGAGGGCTTTCAAAAGTACGAGTGGGACTGTTTTGAAAAGTAGTCCCTATACCCTATACAAACTTAAAGGGGTATTTTTAAACGGGGTCTTATGAAAATTCGGAAATTTTTCACTTTTTCAAACAACCTCCTATATCTATAGCATTCTAAAACGGGTGTTTGGCAACCTGATTTTCAAATTTTGTTTGGAAAACTTCTTACACCAATATGAATCTATAGGGCCGTTTTGGAATACAATTTTGGACAAAAAGAAAAAACGGCAAAGTTCGCAATAGAACCTTACCGTTTCTGGGCATGCTGCACAGCAGCACCGTATTATTTGTTTTGGTTTATTATTTCATAACTGCGTTCAGCAATGTCTGATAGTCACTTACCACATCGTATACCACGTTTTCATCGTTCAATGCCTTGAAATGTGCGCGGGCACAATCAATTTTCGCCTGTTCTACCGGGGTGATGTGATTGAGCTTCATGGAATCCAGTGTGCCTTTGGTTTCAGCAACAAAGTAGATGTGCTTGACTGTGCCCTCATAGAACGCAATCGCCCAGTCGGGATTGTATTTTCCAACAGGTGTGGAAATATAGAATCCATCTGGCAGCTTTACATAGACTGCCACATCACGGTTCGTATCGAGGTCGGCGGCAAAATCACGCTCATTAGTAGAATCGTAAATCAAATGGTCATACAGATGCCGCTGTACTTTCATGACGTTCGTACCGAGTTTTCCCTTCAAAGTCGGCTCAGTGAAAATGTCCGTATCGTAATGTTCATCCAGAATATTGTAGGTGATATGCTGGATGATGGCCGTTGCCTTTTCGTCATTGATGAGGGCAGCTGCTTTCAGAATGAACTCTTCCGGGTTATCCTTGAACTGATCGAACACCACTTTTTCAATGCCGACCAGAATCTGTACAATCGCCTTGCGGGTCAGCTTGGTTTCAGCCACCAGCTTGCCAATCAGGTCATACTTGACGCTTTGACTGGCGTGAATTTTGGTCTGTGGGTCATATTTATGCTGATCCGCTTTTGCGAAAGCAGAGCCATCTAACAGAGAATCCTTGGATTTGATCTCCGTCATTTCACCGGATTCTACTTTGAAGTAAATCTTTGATACGTTCAGATTGCGGTTGAGCGAGCGAATGGACTTTTGCACCAGTTCATCCGTGTCAAAATCCACCACATAAACCGATTTCGGGCTGATTTTGTTCCAAAGGGCTTTGAACTCCGGCATGGCCAGCTTGTCCGGGTCGATTTTTAATTCCACATTGTTGGAACGTGCATTTTCAGGCAGCATGACCTTATCGCTGTAAACAGAATCCAACAAATCAATGACCGATGCTGCACAGTCTGCAACTTCTTCTGCCACCTGCACCGCATGGTTTGCATGGTCGGCATAGTACTTGTCCGTCAGCGCACCATGGCGGTCCACATAGCCATTCTGCACCAGATCAAAGTAGATGGCAGCGGCGGTGTCTGCATCCACGATCTGTTCGTTGCCGTTTGCGTCCGTAAGAACTCTGCCAACAAACAGGGCAGCATCCACCTTTCTGGGGCGGTTCGCAACTGCTTCGGCCAGTTCACTTTGCAGGCCTTTGGCGAAACTGTCATAACTTTCGCTGGCAATGACAGTCAGGATGTTGATGTTATGCACATCGTTGCCCAGAACATTCGCATCCATACGTTCGCCGTTCTGGTTGACACACAGACGCAGGCCACGGCCAACCTCCTGCCGTTTGCGGACTTCACTGCTGCTCTGTTTCAGGGTGCAGATCTGGAACACGTTCGGGTTATCCCATCCTTCCCGGAGGGCAGAGTGCGAGAAGATAAAGCGCACGGGGGAACGCTTGGGGTCACGGTCAAGAAGAAGCTCCTTGTTTTTCATAATCAGGTCATAGGCACTGATGTCATTGGAGGTTTTCTCCCGCTTGTCATCGCCTGCAACCTGATTGACAAAATGGCCTTTCTTATCCACCGAAAAATAACCCGCATGGGTATCGTGTGCAGAAATTGCTTGCAGGTAGCGGATGTAATCATCCTCGCCCAGCGAAAGCTGCATCTGGCCGACAATATCCTCGTACTCCTGCTCAAACATCTCTGCATAAATGCCGTTATAGGGCTGGCCTGCGGCATCATAGCACTTGTACTTGTCCACCTCGTCAATAAAGAACAGGCTCAGCACTTTAATGCCCTTGTGGAACAGCTGACGTTCCCGCTCAAGATGCGAAAGGATCGTTTCCCGAATCTGGATGCGGCGCAGCTGGTCCTCGTCTACCTTGCCGACCACATCTCCGGCAAACAATCGGACACCATTCAGAAATTCAATGTGGTTATCACGACCATCAATCTCTTTCACCACATAGCCATCCTTATATTCGTCCAGATTGCCGGAGTGGTCATAGAGGTTGAATTTCAGCCCAACGGTGCGCGTTACTTTGCGCAGGCCGGATTTTCCCTTGCAGTCGAACTGGATCGTTGCCGTAGGGTCTGCCTTGGAAAGATTGATGCTTTCCAGATAGACGAATCCATCCGTAGCGGTACTGCCGGATTCTGTAATGCCTTTGACCACGATTTTCTTAACCAGACGCTTATTATATGCTTCCATTGCATCCAGCCGGTAGACCATGTTGTAGATGCTGTCCGCGCGGTGGGTGGCCGAGTAGCGCAGGGTGATCATCGGGTTGAACTCTTTCATCCGCTCTTTGGTCTGCTTGCCCTCCACCGACTGCGGTTCATCAATAATCAGGATCGGGTTCGTCTTTGCAATAATGTCAATGGGCCGACGGGAACGGAACTCGTCCAGCTTCATATAAATACGGCGGGCATCTTTGCCTTTGGCATTGAACGCCTGCGAATTGATGATCATGACATTGATGGAACTATCCGAGGCAAAGCGGTCGATTTCCGTCAACTGTGCGGAGTTGTAGATAAAGAAGCGGATCTTCTTGCCGTACTCTTCTGCAAAGTGATCCTGTGTGACCTCAAACGATTTATACACGCCCTCACGGATGGCAACACTGGGCACGACCACGATAAACTTACTCCAGCCGTAATGCTTGTTCAGCTCATACATGGTCTTGATATAGGTGTAGGTTTTGCCGACACCTGTTTCCATCTCAATGGTAAGGTTATAGTGTCCCTCCAACTGCTTGGATGGTTCAATCTGGTTGGTGCGCTGGATTTTTTGCAGGTGCTCCAGAATAATACTGTCGCTCAGCTCTGGTACAATCTGTTCATTGCGCCAGCCTGTGAAGCTTGTTTCCATATCAGTCTGGTAAATGCCGCTGCCGTTGTCGATGCGATAATTCGTAGTCAGGTAGGGCTGGCCCGCAAAGACGTCCACCACGGCTTTTGCGGCATCTGCCTGAAATTTCTGGTGTTTGAATTGAAGTTTCATCTGCTGCTCTCCCTCAAATCACCTTGACATCGGTATCCGGCGCATACAGCTTGAAAATTTCAAACACGTTGATCTTTTCCGGGCTGCTGGCAAAGGAAGAATCCCGGAACACTGCACGGCGCGGCCTACGCTTGGCAATTTCCTTGATAACATTTTCCGGCACGTTGCTGTCAAAGCAGGCAATCAGCGCATCGGGAACATTCAGCGCAACATCGCCGGGTGCGTAGGTATGGACAGTGCAGTTGTCGATTTTCTCAGACCGGTACGGCATGGACAGTGGCAGTCCCCAATCCAGCAGACAGCCAAACAGCAAATCAAGGTCGGTGCGGTCCTCCTTGATGTTGCTTTCCAGCTCTTCGAGGTTGGTCTGGGAGTATTCTTCGGCAGAATAATAGACGTCCTTCATATTGGTATCGTCCAGCTTGAAGACACGGAAGCCAATGTCCAAACTATCCGCTAGTTTTTGATTTTCAGCAGTTTCATCTGCTTTGCCCCAACGAGCAGGAATAATCGGAACTTCAAAAGAAGTCTGTCCATCATCTGATGCGAATGTTTTTCTAGGTGCGGTATTGATATTTTTTGCAATGTGCTGGAAATCTTTTCCGCCTGTCTTCAATGTTTCGTAAAGTTTATCTCCTGCTCTACGGATACGCTCTTTGCCAATATCACAAATGGTTTTGTAGCCAGCCTTATAAGCTTCGTCCTTTTCGTCACAGGGTTCAGGTAATTGTACCATAATAAATTTGCGATGACTATGCCCGCTATTTTCAGCGTTTAACTGCATAACAGCATGAGCAGTAGTTGCAGAGCCCGAGAAAAAATCCAGAATTATGTCGTTGTCGGACAATTGAACAAGATTGAGCAGTTTCATCAATAACCGAACCGGTTTTGGTGTTTCAAATGAATTTCCAATACCCGGCAATAACGAAATCAGTTCTTTCTTTGCTTCTTGATTATGGCCGCACTCTGAATGAAACAATATAGATGTTGGTACAACTCCATCTTGAATTTCTGTCAGAAATTGTTTTTGCCTTGGAACATTATCTCCTTTTTCACCAAACCAGAGCCGATTTTCACTCTTTAATTTAAGATATGTTTCATATGCAGGAGCCCACTGACGCCCTTCAGGCGGATAAAATTCTTTTCCAGAAGGAGATGTGATTGCATAAGAATGACCTGCTGCTTTGGTTTTAGATGTCAGATCACCGCTCGTCCAAACACCCCTAGGGTCATTATCAGGATTTTTGAATTTTTGCAACGCCGAGGAATCACGTTCTTGTAATTTAGGAGACCATTTGGTTTTATCCTTTGCATAAACAAGTATATAATCATGCACAGCAGTTATATATTTATCATCGTTCTGTGGCGCAAATTTCTTTTCCCAAATGAGCTGTGAAACAAAATTGCTTTCACCAAATATTTCACCGCAGCATTTTTTCAAATCATCTTGTGAGTTGTCATCAATGCTAATGAAAATTACGCCATTGTCCGAAAGAAGATTCCGTGCCAAAAGCAATCGAGAGTATATCATGCTACACCAATCAGAATGGTATCGCCCTGCCGTTAAAATATTTTCTCTGGAATAATTTACATTGCCATCCTCATCAAAATAACCCGTTCCATCATTATATTCATCCATATCCATAATGAATGAGTCTGGATAAATAAAATCATGGCCCGTATTATACGGCGGGTCAATGTAGATCATTTTGACCTTGCCCAGATAGCTCTCCTGTAACAGCTTGAGCACTTCCAGATTATCGCCCTCAATGTAAAGATTCTCGGTATCATCCCAGTTCTTGCTTTCTTCCGGGCAGGGGCGCAGGGTCTTGCGGATGGGCTTGTTGGCTTCCACAATGGATGCCTTTTTGCCCACCCATGTAAACTCGTATGCTTCAGCCCCGTCCACAACGTCCGGCGAGAGCATCTGCTTCAGCAGTTCAAAGTTGATACCGCGCTTGTAAACCTTGTGGTCGGGGGTACTCTTTTCCTCATCCAGCATTTCCGTGATGCAGTTGGGGAAGAGCGCGGCGATTTTATCAATGTTCTGGGCTGTCAGGTTGGGGGTCTGCATTTTCAGCTTGTCCATTCGGATTCTCACTTTCTTCTATGGGAGGAGTTTCACTAATATTTTTCTCCAAATCATCTTGAGGCTTTGAAAGTTCACCATGTTGAGCTTCAAGAATACGGAGGATGTTTTGATATTGCTCCTTGATTTCGGGAGAACTTAATGTTTGCACCAATTTTATGTAGTCTGGCATTTTTTGTGAGGCTTCTTCAATAGTCTTTGCCCATTCAGAATATTTGGACGATACTGCGTCTTGGGCAAGTAAAACTTGCAAATTTCGAACAGCAGGCGGAATTTCAGATTGCAACACAATATCGTGAAAAAGCTTCTCGTACGAAGAATTTGGCACATGGACGGATATTGCCGTAGCCGTTTCGTGGTCTCTAAGAGCTTGGTTTAGAGTGGAGTTAAAAGACTGTGTATCATTCGCTTCTTCTTTTTCCGGGGATTTAACAAGTTTATTTAACTCGTCATCCAACTGGTCATTTATCTTTTTGATTACACCTAGTGCTGAAGTATAAGAAGCCGCATCCATATTATGTGCGTGCATAACATCGTTTCGATAATTTTTCACCCGAATAAAGTCGCTTCGCAGAACAGAAATGGTTTCATGGCCGATTAGAGAATCCCATACGGTGTTTTCAGAAAGATTATTGATAGTATTTATAAGCTCATCTCTTGTAAATTGCCATGATTTTTCATTGATGTTCTTTTTGACATCTTTTATAAATTGAGCATCTGTAAAAAGCAGTTCAAAAATCGTGCCAAGATCTTTGCTCTCTAACTCCTTGATATTTTGAGAAGCGGTAGCATCATGTTGCAAAGCACTTTTTAAGTATAAAAGTTTCCGCAATTTTCTTTCAAACTCATTAAAGTACGGATAAAGAGATTTGTTAAAATATGCGGCACTTTCATTTGTCAAAATTGTCGGATTGAATTTTGACATAATATAATCATTTGTTTTTGATAATATTTTTGCACTTGGTAGATTTTCGCCAGAAGCCTCATAGACAGCAATCCAACAAGAGGAATCTTCTATGTTTTGAATTAAACAGCGAACATTTTCCGGCTTGTAAGATTCAACTTCTGCTTTGTGGGTATCTTCAACGAATAGATATTCTTGCTTCACCTGTTTTGCCATTCCTTTCGCATTTCATCAACGGACTTTCCAAGAATTTTCGCTTCAAGATAAAATTCTTTCCACTGCAAATCTTGGTATAGATTTTCTTTTGATGCTTGTTGAATCGAAATCCCAGAAGGAATGTTTGCATGAAACAAGTTCCAAATCATTTTATTATCTGGATGCTTTGCGTTTATTTCATAAATCTTTTGGCGCGCCGCATCTTCATTAAACGGAATTGTTTGCAAAATTTTCTGAATATCGTCAATAGTTGACCGCATATCTGCTATCTCAATAGCGGTATGAACTGAAGAAAGATCATTATCCATCTTATAACTCCTCCTTTGTAAGTTGTTCCAGATTCTTTTTTAGTTGTTTCAGTTCTGCATTCATCTCCACCTGACGATTGAACTGTTTCTCTTTCCGAATCTTATTCTCCAATGCCGCAATCTGCTTTTGCAGCTTTTCACGTTCCGCAGAGCGTTGGATGTTCTCCGCAATGCTGTATGCGGTACTCCAGCTCTCACCCTGCAATCGGGCAATCTGCCGCACCAGTCCATCGTAAACCGCATCTAAACTCAGGCCGCTTATCGCAAGGGACAATTCTGTCTCTGGCATCCAGTCTGTATGCAGATAGCGGCTTACCTTGGCACTGCTGTTCGCAGATGTATCTTTACAGCCGATCCAAGCCTGCACCTTATTCTCATAAGAAAGAACAAACAGAATGTGATAGGGGATTTCACTGTCGATTTGGCGCAGAACAGCTTCATCCAGTTTTGGCCCGGTTAGACACAGCTCGAAAATCTCGATCTCTGTCACCCGCTCTCCGGCAGTGAGATTCAAGGTGGACGCCGCCAGCTTGTTGCGCCAGTAGATACAGCGCAGCTGGTCTGCAAACAATCGCTTGACTGCCGCTGGAACGGCAGCGTTTTCATAGAACTTCTGTTTCGGAATCCGTTTGTTAAACTCCGTGGAGGGTGGAAAGCCCAGCATTGATCTCACCTCTTATTGTACCACAAGGAAGCAAATCAGTTCAAAGTCATCCAGCCCGGAAATCGAAGAAAGCAGGGCCGTCGTACCGCCCATCTTGAACAGACTGTCAATGTCGCTCTCTTCCTTTGCATCCAAAATGGAATTGATGGCCTCACTCAGCAATTCAGAATAGGCAGACATATTCTTTCCATCGTCCGTGGCCTGATTGAACTGTTGGCAAAGGCTCTGGTCGGGTTCGGTTTTGCCTTTGCAGAGCAGCCGCAGACGATCCAGCAGCTCTTTCGGAGAAAGATAATCACAGACAGTCGAGCCATCCTGCCCAATATAAACCATGTAGAATGGATGCAGACGGTTTTGCTGATCCACATTGATCTCATTGTTGATGTTTTTCAGAACAAAGATCACACCCGGAGGTGCATCGGGCGCAGATGCAACAATTGCGTGCATCCCAAGCGGCGTATGCTCCACATCATCGTGTTTCTTCATATAGTCCAGCAAGTCCAGCCGGAACTCGTTCAAACCCAAGTCCATGATGGAAATGCCGCCCGACATTTCTTCCAGATCGACTACCTCATTCTTTAACCGTTTGAGTTGTGCGCTGCGATATTCCAAATCGCCTTTTTCTTCCGGGCTGATGAGGTTATCATCCCCTGTGGAAGTCATGACCGTCAGCTTCATCCGGGTTTCCACGCGGCCTTTCAGGTTGATGTACTCATCCAAATCCACATCCGGCCAGAAGTTGACCAACTGGATGCAGCGATTCTGGCTTCCGATGCGGTCAATGCGGCCAAAACGCTGGATAATGCGCACAGGATTCCAGTGAATATCATAGTTGATCAGATAATCACAGTCCTGCAAGTTCTGGCCCTCTGAAATGCAGTCGGTGGCAATCAGCAAATCAATATCCGCCTGATTCGCGTTCGGCAGGCTGTCCCGCCGCTTGGAAATGGGCGAAAAGCAGGTGAGAACTGTATTCAGATCACCACTGAGTTTGGGAATGGTTGTTTTACCATCCACGCTGCCGGTGATTTCGGCAGTGTTCAGCCCAAACGCTTGCTTTACATAGCCGGAAACATTCTGATACAGATAGTCAGCAGTATCTGAAAACGCAGTAAAAATAATGATTTTCCGGTTGCCGGGATTGATGGGATGCCTTTGCTTTTCGTCAATCAGGCGCAGCAGTTCTTGCAGCTTGGCATCGTATGCAGGTGTGATATCCTGCACCATCAGGGAAAGAAGCTCCAGATTTTCAGCATCCTTTTCCAGATCATGCAGCCACGAAACATGATCCATATCCGCAAGATCAATCTTTACTTTGCGGCCGACTGTAAAAATGTCGTTGTTCTGGTCATCATCGTCCCAATCGGTTGCATCGGAAATGTCGTTCAGCTCCAGCACACGGCTGCCATTTTGATAGGAACGTACCGATTGCATGGTATCTTCAATCAGTTTACTGATTCGGTCAATCGTCAGCCGGAACGCATAAACAGAACTTTCCAGCCGTTTGAGCAGGTTAATGCTCATCAGACGGCGGATTCCCTCTTCACGGCCTGCCTGCGTCAGTCCCTTTCCATGCTGGCTGGGGTCGATGTATTTGGAGATCCGAGAGGACAGAATAAAGCTGGTTGGTGTGTAAATGTGCAGCGTCAGCGAATCCAGTACATTATAGATCTGCTGATAGTTGATTGCATTATCAAGACTTGTCAGGCACGGCTGCACAGAGATCGGCTTCAACCGTTCCGGGAAAGTACCAACATCAGAAATATTATAGTATTTTTCGATATGTCGGCGAGAACGTGCAATCGTTACACTGTCCAGCACCTCAAAGAAATCGAAGTCCAGTGCCGCAAGCAGCGCATTTGTGGTACGCTCTGTGACAGGAAGCTTGCTCCATGTATTGAAAGCCTTTTGCGCCTGCCGGAAAATTTCATCAATCGGAGACGAAGTATTCAGCTTTTCATTGATTTTTCCGGCATCTCCCTCATAGGCAAGCGCAAGTTGGTTTTTCAAATCCACAAAACGATTATTTACGGGTGTTGCCGAAAGCATCAGCACCTTGGTGCGCACCCCAGAACGAATCACGCAATTCATCAATTTTGTGTAGCGGTTTTCTTTCTCATCAGTAGAGGTATTACTGCCATTGCGGAAATTGTGGCTTTCGTCAATCACGACAAGATCAAAGTTCCCCCAGTTAAGTGCAGCAAGGTCAATACCGTTAGAGGTTCCGTCGGAACGGCTCAAATCTGTATGGTACAACACATCGTAACGGAAACGGTCTTCTACCAGTGGATTGTTGACGTAGTTGCCTTTATAGATGTTCCAATTTGCTGCCAACTTTTTGGGACAGAGTACCAAAACGGATTTGTTGCGATTTTCATAGTACTTGATTACAGCCAGTGCAGTGAACGTCTTGCCAAGGCCCACGCTGTCTGCAAGAATGCAGCCGTTATACTGTTCCAGCTTGTGGATAATGGCCAACGCTGCATCTCGCTGAAAATCATAGAGCATATTCCAGATTTTACTCTGCTTGAAGCCTGTAGCTTCATTTGGGAGATTATCTTCTGACACATCCTCCAAAAATTCACTGAAAATATTGTAGAGGGTGAAGAAATAGATAAAGTCCGGGCTGTTTTCTCGATAAGCTGTGCTGATGCTTTGCAATACAATGTCTGTAACATCCTGAAGTCGGGAAGAATCATTCCAGATTTCATCAAACAGCGATAAAAAGTAACGGCCGTTTTCAAAGGCTTCGGTTCGCTGAACAGGGTAGTATGCGTTGTTTCCGCGTTCACAACCAAGGTCAACCGTTGTAAACCCACTGATTGGCATATAGGAACTTTCACCAACCGTCATGAAACCGGGCATTTGCTCTCCACTGACGTTGGAACGAAATTTTACTTTCCGTCGCACCCAGTCGGCACATTCCTTCGCCAGTGCTTTTTGGGTGAGTTCATTCCGCAAGCGAACCTCAAATTCTGTGCCGTAAAGGCTCTTTTCGCGGGTCAATTTCGGAATATAGAACTCTCGCCGCTCTTTTGGCGTGTTTTCCTGCACAAAGGTTGGTGAAGTAAAAATAAAGCGTAGTTCCGCGATTTCTTCCAACTGTTTCTTTAATTCCTGATACGCATAAATGGAAAAACAGGCCGCAGCAATGGACACGCGGCTCCCTTTCTGCATAGTATCCTGTAAATCTTCCCGAACAGTATGGTTGATATTATCCAGAATTTTCATAGAAGAGTCCCCGCAATCGACTGACTAAAGCGAAAATTAACTTTCAACGACAAGATACAACAACTCATTTTAATGATACTCTAATCAGGTTGGAAAATCAATCGTTGCTCAGGCAAAAAGCTCAGCAGGCACTAAACGGATAAAAAGTTTTGAATTTGGCCTTCAAATAAGGTATAATGAATTTACAAACGCTAAAGATTAAGAAGCGAGCAGGTGATACCATGCCTTTTCCCCTCGACCATTACATTGAAGCCTCTCATGTTGATTACAAGGAACGTCTTGAAGAGAAAAAGCCGCGCAGCTGGCTGAAATCCGTGTCGGCATTTGCCAATACCGAGGGCGGACACCTGATTTTTGGCGTAAAGAATGAGCCGCGCGAGGTCGTAGGATTAGAAAATCCGCAGGCTGTGGTGAGCAGATTGACAGAACTTATCAAAGTCCGCATTGACCCTACACCACGCTATCGGGTGCGGGAGGTCGAAATAGAGGGCAAGTCCTGCGTTGATCTGGAAGTACAGGACGGCCCGGCGTATCCATATTATTATGCCTTTGACGGTTCCCATACGGCCTATGTGCGGCATGGCGACCAGTCCGAAGAAACCACTTCACGGGAACTGAACGAGCTGATCCTACAAGGTATGAACCAGACCTTTGATGCCCTGCCCAGTTCTTATCGAGTGGGTGATGTCAGTTTTACACTGCTGGCCGCGACATTTAAGAATCTGAAAAAAGAGGATTTCGACCTCGAAAAAGACTTGCCATCCGCAGGATTGGTAACAGATGATGGACAGATTACGAATGGCGGCCTGTTACTCTGCGATCAGGGCGTTCTGAAACAATCCCGTATTTTCTGCACCTGCTGGAAAGGCAACTACAAGGGTAGCATTGAAGAAGATGCTCTGGATGACAAGGAATTTCAGGGTGCAAGTCTGATCACGCTACTGCAAAATGCGGAAGATTTTGTCCGCAACAACAGCAAGAATCCCTGGAGTATTCGGGGCATGACCCGTGAAGAACGCAGTGACTACCCATATAAAGCCGTTCGTGAGGTGCTGGTCAATGCACTGATTCATCGGAATTATCAGATTCTTGGTTCGGAGATTCATGTGGAAGTGTTCGATGATCGACTGGAGATCACTTCGCCGGGCGGCATGATGAATGGCCGCAGGGTGCAGGATATGGATATCCGGCACATTCCGTCTATGCGGCGCAATCAGGTGATCTCGGATGTGTTCTCGCGGCTTGGCTTTATGGAGCGCCGTGGCAGCGGCATTGACCGCATCCTGAACTCTTATGTGGAAGTGGCTCAGAAGCCGACTTTCTACTCGGATTCAGATTTCTTTATCGTCACACTGCCGAATAGAAGTGTAGCGACTCCGGCACAGATCAGTATGGAAAGTGTGGCAAGTGGTGCGGAAAGTGCGGAAACCTCTGCGGAAAGTGCGGAAACTTCTACAGTGCTCCACGGAATGAGTACGGATGCAGAAGTGAGTGAACTTTGCGAAAGGCTGAATGGCACGAGACTAACTACAAGTACAAAAGAGCGGACGCTTGAACTTTTCAAGAGATATCGGTATCAATATCAGTTCCGCAGCATAAACGTTGCACAGCTATATGGCGTTCAGAAATCTCGTGCATCCTCTATTATCAAGAATCTTATCAAGCATGGATTGGTGACGTCACCAGAATATGGCGTATACCAATTTGTGAAGAAGTAACACCGCTATCAACAGGTGATTTTTGAAAACCAAGCGGTGAAGCTGTTGCAGCCCATGGAACGTCTTAATATAATTTGAATTATCATAATCGAAATTATATTAACCGCTTGCGCAGAACTGCCCACTCCCCTGAGAACTCCTCAGACGAGTGGGCATTCTTCTTTCCGTGTATCAAATTTACCT
>ERZ834722.2739-NODE-2739-length-13191-cov-5.496803_pt1 | contig 13191 bp, 7 predicted proteins | sample MGYA00519576_ERZ834722 | MGnify/ENA primary metagenome ERZ834722 (study PRJEB31850, sample SAMEA3708759) | human gut metagenome | biome: human gut; feature: human-associated habitat; material: faeces | place: China | collected 2014 ...
GAGACACGGCCCAGACTCCTACGGGAGGCAGCAGTGGGGAATTTTGGACAATGGGGGAAACCCTGATCCAGCCATGCCGCGTGCGGGATGAAGGCCTTCGGGTTGTAAACCGCTTTTGTCAGAGACGAAAAGGGACGTACGAATAATACGTTCCGCTGACGGTATCTGAAGAATAAGCACCGGCTAACTACGTGCCAGCAGCCGCGGTAATACGTAGGGTGCAAGCGTTATCCGGAATTATTGGGCGTAAAGGGCTCGTAGGCGGTTCGTCGCGTCCGGTGTGAAAGTCCATCGCTTAACGGTGGATCCGCGCCGGGTACGGGCGGGCTTGAGTGCGGTAGGGGAGACTGGAATTCCCGGTGTAACGGTGGAATGTGTAGATATCGGGAAGAACACCAATGGCGAAGGCAGGTCTCTGGGCCGTTACTGACGCTGAGGAGCGAAAGCGTGGGGAGCGAACAGGATTAGATACCCTGGTAGTCCACGCCGTAAACGGTGGATGCTGGATGTGGGGCCCGTTCCACGGGTTCCGTGTCGGAGCTAACGCGTTAAGCATCCCGCCTGGGGAGTACGGCCGCAAGGCTAAAACTCAAAGAAATTGACGGGGGCCCGCACAAGCGGCGGAGCATGCGGATTAATTCGATGCAACGCGAAGAACCTTACCTGGGCTTGACATGTTCCCGACGGTCGTAGAGATACGGCTTCCCTTCGGGGCGGGTTCACAGGTGGTGCATGGTCGTCGTCAGCTCGTGTCGTGAGATGTTGGGTTAAGTCCCGCAACGAGCGCAACCCTCGCCCCGTGTTGCCAGCGGATTATGCCGGGAACTCACGGGGGACCGCCGGGGTTAACTCGGAGGAAGGTGGGGATGACGTCAGATCATCATGCCCCTTACGTCCAGGGCTTCACGCATGCTACAATGGCCGGTACAACGGGATGCGACGCGGCGACGCGGAGCGGATCCCTGAAAACCGGTCTCAGTTCGGATCGCAGTCTGCAACTCGACTGCGTGAAGGCGGAGTCGCTAGTAATCGCGAATCAGCAACGTCGCGGTGAATGCGTTCCCGGGCCTTGTACACACCGCCCGTCAAGTCATGAAAGTGGGCAGCACCCGAAGCCGGTGGCCTAACCCCTTGTGGGATGGAGCCGTCTAAGGTGAGGCTCGTGATTGGGACTAAGTCGTAACAAGGTAGCCGTACCGGAAGGTGCGGCTGGATCACCTCCTTTCTACGGAGAATTCAGTCGGATGTTCGTCCGACGGTGTGCGCCCCGCGCGTCGCATGGTGCGATGGCGGCGGGGTTGCTGGTGTGGAAGACGTCGTTGGCTTTGCCCTGCCGGTCGTGCGGTGGGTGCGGGGTGGTATGGATGCGCTTTTGGGCTCCCGGATCGCCACCCCAGGCTTTTTGCCTGGCGCGATTCGATGCCCGTCGTGCCTGGGGGCCGGCCGTGTGCCGGCGCGATGGCGTGGCGGTGCGTGGTGGCTTGAGAACTGGATAGTGGACGCGAGCAAAACAAGAGTTTTTGAATCTTTGTTTTGCTGTTGATTTCGAATCGAACTCTATTGTTCGTTTCGATCGTTTTGTGATCATTTTTAGTGTGATGATTTGTCGTCTGGGAATTTGCTAGAGGAATCTTGCGGCCATGCACTTTCGTGGTGTGTTGCTTGCAAGGGCGTATGGTGGATGCCTTGGCAGACAGGACCGATGAAGGACGTTTGAGGCTGCGATATGCCTCGGGGAGCCGCCAACAGGGCTTTGATCCGAGGATTTCCGAATGGGGGAACCCACCGACCGTCATGGGTCGGTACCGGCTTCGGCCGGGGGGTACGCAGGGAAGTGAAACATCTCAGTACCTGCAGGAAAGGATATTCCGTGAGTAGTGGCGAGCGAAAGCGGATGATGGCCAAACCTTGCGCGTGTGATACCCGTCGGGGGTTGCGCGCGGGGTGTTGCGGGATCGCGTGCGCCGGCTCCGACGGGCCGGCCGGCAGTTGCAGAAAACCATGTGTCAGGGGAACCGGGTTGAATACCGGGCCGCAGAGGGTGAGGGCCCCGTACCTGAACGCGCATGGTCTGCCGATCGCGTCTCCCAAGTAGCACGGGTCCCGTGGAACCCCGTGCGAATCCGCCCAGACCGTTGGGTAAGCCTGAATATTCCTGTCTGACCGATAGCGAACGAGTACCGTGAGGGAAAGGTGAAAAGTACCCCGGGAGGGGAGTGAAACAGTCTCTGAAACCGTGCGCCTACAATCCGTCGGAGCCCTTTTGTGGGGTGACGGCGTGCCTATCGAAAAATGAGTCTGCGAGTCAGTGGCATGTGGCGAGCATAACCCGTGTGGGGTATGCGTAGCGAAGGCGAGTCTTAAAAGGCGTTTGAGTCGCGTGTCCTGGACCCGAAGCGGGATGATCTAGCCCTGAGCAGGTTGAAGCGCGGGTAAGACCGCGTGGAGGACCGAACCCACCTGGGTTGAAAACCGGGGGGATGACTTGGGGCTAGGGGTGAAAGGCCAATCAAATTCCGTGATAGCTGGTTCTCTCCGAAATGCATTTGGGTGCAGCGTCGGGTCATTACGTCCCGGGGGTAGAGCTACTGGATGCTTGCGGGCCCGTATCGGGTACCAACAGCAACCAAACTCCGAATACCGGTGACGCGTATCCCGGCAGTGAGTCGGCGGGGGATAAGCTTCGTCGTCGAAAGGGAAACAGCCCAGACCGTCGTCTAAGGTCCCGAAGCGTGTGCTAAGTGGGAAAGGATGTGGAGTCGCATAGACAGCCAGGAGGTTGGCTCAGAAGCAGCCACCCTTGAAAGAGTGCGTAACAGCTCACTGGTCTAGTGGTTCCGCGCCGACAATGTAGCGGGGCTCAAGCACACCACCGAAGACGCGGCAGTATTTTGTACTGGGTAGGAGAGCGTCCCATGAGGGGCGAAGCGGCCGTGTGAACGCGCCGTGGACTTCATGGGAGTGAGAATGCAGACATGAGTAGCGAGAGACGGGTGAAGATCCCGTCCGCTGGATGACCAAGGGTTCCAGGGCCACGTTCATCGTCCCTGGGTGAGTCGGGTCCTAAGGCGAGGCCGACAGGCGTAGTCGAATGGATGAACGGGTCGATATTCCCGTACCGGCTTTCAGCCGCCAAAACCGAGGCTTGGAGTACTAACCTCCGGGTCCGGGCTTACTGCTCCTTCGGGGGCGGGATGCCCTGGCCTGTTGGGACCGATCCTTGTAGTAGGTCAGCGCAGGAGTGACGCAGAAGGGTAGCCGGCCGCGGAGGTGGTCTTCCGTGGTCAAGCACGCAGGGCGTGGGACAGGCAAATCCGTCCCGCATGGGTCCGAGGTGCGATGATGGGGGCCTTATGGCCCGATATCCGGTGATCCCGGCTGCCGAGAAAAGCTTCGGCGTCAGGCTCAAAGCCGCCCGTACCCCAAACCGACACTGGTGGTCAGGTAGAGAATACCAAAGCGATCGAGCGAATCCTGGTCAAGGAACTCGGCAAATCACTCCCGTTCCTTCGGTTTAAGGGAGACCCCCGATGGTGAACCGCCTCGCGCGGGGAGCTTTTGGGGGTGGCACAGACCAGGGGGTAGCGACTGTTTACCAAAAACACAGGTGCATGCGAAGGCGCAAGCCGCTGTATATGCACTGACGCCTGCCCGGTGCCGGAAGGTTAAGAGGATCCGTCAGCCTTCGGGTGAAGCGGTGAATTCAAGCCCCGGTAAACGGCGGTGGTAACTATAACCATCCTAAGGTAGCGAAATTCCTTGTCGGGTAAGTTCCGACCTGCACGAATGGCGTAACGACTTCCCCACTGTCTCGACCAGGAGCTCGGCGAAATTGCAGTACGAGTAAAGATGCTCGTTAAGCGCAGAAGGACGAAAAGACCCCGGGACCTTTACTATACCTTGGTATTGGCATTCGGTGTGGATTGTGTAGCATAGGCGGGAGGCCGAGAGGCGCGGTCGCCAGATCGCGCGGAGCCGTAAGGTGAAATACCGCTCTGTTCGCATTGGATGTCTAACCTCGAACAGTCATCCTGTTCAGGGACAGTGCCTGGCGGGTAGTTTAACTGGGGCGGTTGCCTCCCAAAGAGTAACGGAGGCGCCCAAAGGTCCGCTCAGCCCGGTTGGCAATCGGGTGGCGAGTGCAAGTGCACAAGCGGGCTTGACTGCGAGGACGACGGTCCGAGCAGGGACGAAAGTCGGGACTAGTGATCCGGTGCCGGTGTACGGACGCGGCATCGCTCAACGGATAAAAGGTACCCCGGGGATAACAGGCTGATCATTCCCAAGAGTCCATATCGACGGGATGGTTTGGCACCTCGATGTCGGCTCGTCGCATCCTGGGGCTGGAGCAGGTCCCAAGGGTTCGGCTGTTCGCCGATTAAAGCGGCACGCGAGCTGGGTTCAGAACGTCGTGAGACAGTTTGGTCTCTATCCTCTGCGCTCGTTGGAATGCTGAGGAGGCCTGCCCATAGTACGAGAGGACCTGGGTGGACGAACCTCTGGTATGCCGGTTGTCACGCCAGTGGCACGGCCGGTTGGCTACGTTCGGAAGGGATAACCGCTGAAAGCATCTAAGCGGGAAGCCTGCTCCAAGATAAGCATTCCGTGGAACCTTCGAGTTCCTGTAGTCCCCATGCAGAACACGTGGTCGATAGGCCGGACGTGGAAGCCCCGCGAGGGGTGGAGCCGACCGGTACTAACGGACGAAAGGCAACACTAACATTCCAACCCCTGGCGGTTGGACCGCATCTTCCTCCTGCAAACGACACCAGACGGCAATGAGCATTGTCTGGCCACAAGACGAAACATCGACATATCCGCGTCCGCTGTCCGGTTCCCAGGCCGCCACAGGCCGGCGGGACATTGTTCCCGACCGTATAAGAGAAGATTTGCGGCGGCCATGGCCCAGGTGAGACGCCCGGTCCCATTCCGAACCCGGAAGCTAAGGCCTGGCACGGCGATGGTACTGCACCCGACAGGGTGTGGGAGAGTAGCACGCCGCCGCACCACACGTACAGGAAGCCCCTCGGAGCACACGCCCCAAGGGGCTTTCGCATACCCGAAACACTCACGACCCAAACCCACACACCCCCACAAAAACACCCGGGGCTTCTCGCACTCATGAGACCCACGTCCGGGACCATTCCCGGCCAGCCCCGACGGCGAGGCCGAACGACGCGGCGCGTCCGCGACCGTGGGAGCCCGACGCCCGGGCCCCCCGGTCCGCCGCGCGGACGGCTCCCCCCCCCTGAGGGGAGCCAGAAACTGGCTTGGTTATGGGGTCGCTCTACACTGGCTTCTGCTATGCATTACTTCACCCCTAAACGTTGCGCTACGTCGAATAAAATCATGTATCACGATAAGGCGCAGGTTCAGCGTGCCGCTGATCAAAGCCTAATCGAGCGCGGAGTTGAGCTATGGGTGTACCGTTGCGAATTTTGCGGATGCTGGCATCTCACGCATCGCGATCCGCAATCCAGTTACCGGCATGTACCGCTGAACCAGCAACTCAAGCCACACAGTCGTAAAAAGGGCTACAAGCCACGTAGACGTTAGCGTCAGAAGCTCCACAGGCCTCGCCAACGCCGTGTCTGAGACAGGTTACGGTCCAAACACGTCAGGTCGTAGGCTGCTAAGCGTTCAGGGCGCTCGGACACACTTCGTCCAACACTTACATCACCTTGGTGTTTTCAAGGTTGCGGATAACCCAATCGTTGAAGCGAATTACCGGCTTGCGCAACATAAGTCCCAACAGCAATGAGGGGACAAGGAACAGTGCCAGTTTGCCCATGGAAACCCAGTATTCCATGCCGAATGAGCCTGCCATGGCCGAATGCATCGCATCCACCGCATAGGGGAACAGTAGCCATTTAGAAACGACCTGGAAGAACGTCGGCAGTGTTTCAATGGGGAATGTGCCGCCGGAACCGGCTACCTGCATAACCAGCAGTACTACGGCAATGGCTTTGCCGATATCACCGAACGACAGGGTCAGCGTATACACAATATTCGAGAACACCAGTGCAGACAACCACCCGACCATCAAGAACTGAATCGGATGCTCACACTGCACGCCGAGATAGAACATATCGCCCAGGCACACCAGCGTACCTTGCAGCAAAGCAAGGAAACCGAAAATCATGTATCGGCCGAAATATTCGTGGTGCAAGCGTAAACCGAACTGCCGCGCATTGCCGGGAGCCTCGGCACGCGGCTTCTTCAGCACATCCAACGCGGCGGCCGGTCCGGCAATCCGCCCGGCAATCATGGCCTCGCGAAGACCCACTTCCGAACCGAGCGGCAGATCATTGCCCAACCCTAAGATACGAGCCTTCTCATGGTCGGAAATCGATACTTTCAACATGGCGACCAGAATGATCGCACCGACCCAAATAGACAAAATCGTGTAGAACGGAGCCATCGCGGAACCATAGTTGGCAACGGGATAGAGCGCGATGCGGTCGACCGCTACGGGTGCCGCCAGCATGGAAGCAATGGCATCGGGCTTCGCAGAGGAAATCACAGACAGGTCGATGGTGCCGCCATTGGTGATAGAGGCGAGTTGGGAAGACAAGTTGTCGAGTTTCTTCGCCGAACGGGTCAAAGCGCTAGCTGCGTCAGTCAAGGCCGACTGGATGTCCGTCAGGCTGTCTGAAACGCCGCCAGAAAGACCTGACACGCTGCTTACGGTCGATGCAAGCCCGTCGATTACGGAACTTGCCTGCGTGGTCACTTCGTCCATGGACGAGGTCAGATTGTTCAGTTGCGGTTTCAGCGTGCTCTTGTACGTGTCTGAAGCCTGAGTAATCGATTGTTTGGCGGCAGCGATTTGTGATTTCAGATCTCGACGCGCTGTATCGGCATCGGCAGTACCGTTTGCTATGTGCGTGGCCGCATCGCCCAACGCGGTGGCGGCTTGCTGCATGCTCTGCTGCGCCTTTGTGGCTTGGTCTGCAGCCGCGTTCAGTTGAGCGGCAACGGTATCTCCGCCCACGGGCAGTGAAGCCGCTTGTTTGGCGAGATCTCGTAAAGCGGCGGCATACTTTCCAAAGCTGTCGGCCTGAGCCTCCACTTTGGATTGCATATCGGTTAGCTTGTTTGATATCTGTGAGGATTGTGAGCCCACATCGGCAAAAGCGGCATCGATTTGCTTGGCAATGGTGTCGTAGGATGAACCGGCCTGCTGCAATGCCGTACCGACGCCATCGGTGGCTCCGGACAATGCCTTGTCGAGGCTGGAGACGCCGTTGCGGGTCTGTTTCAACGCCTTTTTGGTTGTGGCCGCAGCTGAGCCTGTTGATCCCAGCAGCTTATCGGTGGAATCAATGATGCTGTTGGCGGCCCCGAGCAGATTGGCATAGGAATCCATCTGCGACGCAGTGCCGGTCAAACGAGACGACATGGTGGCAATATGACTGGAGGCGTTGTTGACGTACTGCTCCATTTGCGGGCTTTGCGCGTAATCGGCCACGTTGGAAACCAAATCCAGCGCCACGCTCGCCAAGGTCTTCACAAATGTCTGGTCGATGGTCGTGGCCACGGTGGTAGCACCCTGGTCGGTGATATGCGGAGCGATCGGATTGATTTTCTCATTGAGATAGTATTCGAGCTTGGCGTGCTTGATCTTCGGTGAAAACAGCGTCATCATATCGGAGCTGAAGCTCTTTGGAATAATCAGCGCGGCATAGTATTCGCCTGAGTTCACGCCATCGATGGCCTTAGCACGATCCACAAACTGCCAGTCAAGGTCATGATTGGCCCTGAGCGTATTGGTCACGGTTTCGCCGACGTTGATGGTGATCGGCATCAGATCGGACTTATAGCCCTTATCCACGTTTGCCACGGCGACCTTCAAGGCCTTGGTGTTGCCGTACGGGTCCCAGCTGGCGGCGATGTTGTACCAGGCGTACAGTGCCGGCACAATCGCCAATCCCATAGCCACGATTACGGCGATCACATTGCGGGTGGCTTGGCGCACGTCACGTACGAATATTTTCCAGATAAGCTTCATCGTGCGCCTCCTTGCCCAGACTGCCCAGACTGACCGGACTGCTCGAACTGTGCGGTGTGCGCAGTCGGCTCGGCGGCCTGATCGCCGAACAGTGTGAGTCGTTCAGTGGTTTCGCCGATATCCGGATTGCTGCCCATCGCCGCTTCGTGACGTCCGTGGCCGTGGAAACGCCGCCACGCATATCCGTTGAGCATCACATTGCGGAACTCGTCGGCACTCATGGCACTGACGCCAAGCTGCATGGCGTAGGTTTCGCGTGCGTATTCAACCACAATGAGATAGGCGTCGATAAGAATAATCGACAGAATCCAGGAGGTCAGCATGGCGATTTTCTCTTGGGTGACGAACAGCAGTACCAGGAATACGAACGGGAGTACGGTCAGCAATGTCAGACCGGCAACGATCATCTTTGGGTACCGCGCGAAGAACCGGTGCGCGCGATGAGCGATGATATCGCGCAGTTCCTTGCTGTCGGACACCGTGCGGAATACGGAGTTCAAGCTCACCTGTTCGTTCACCATGCTGTTGTGCTCGGTGATCATCAGGTCGGTACCTCCCAAACGATGGTCGAACAGCGCGTTCAGGTTCATCGCATACCGGCGTACGACAAGTCCCACGAAAAGCGCCGCCGGCAGATACCAGAACAGGTGCAGCATGTCGAGCCAGTAATGGTTCGCGTACAGGCCGGCGATCGGGCCGCGCATCGCGTTGATGCCGTAGGTAAAGGGCAGCCACGGGTGCAGTTCGCGGAAGAAGTTCGGCATCATTTCAATCGGATACAGGCCGGAGGCGCCGGGTATCTGCACAATGACCAGAATTACGGCGATGGCTTTGCCGATATGGCGGAACGCCACGGCCAGTGCGTAAATAATGTTGATGTATACGAACGAACAGAAGATCCCGGCCAAGATGAACAGCAGCGGATGCTCGCATTGGATGCCAAGCACCAGATCGCCGATGGTGGCGATGACGGCTTGCAGGAATCCGATGGTGACCAGCAGCAGCCAGCGGCCAAGATATGCTTGCGTAGCGGTGATACGGCGAATGCCCTCGCGGTCGACCTCAAGCTTGTAGATGGCGATTAGCACGAAACCGCCTACCCACAGTGCCAGATTCGTGTAGAACGGGGTGACTGCGGACCCGTAATTGTCGGTGGCATACACGACTTTCGTGGTCAGGGTGACGGGATTGCCCATGAAGTCGCCGAATCCCTTGTCATCCAGATGCAGCGTATCCCGGATTTTCTGGTAAGCGGCGGAACTATCGAGCGTGGCGATATCGGTGCGTACGGTGGCGACATCGCTGGCCACCTGGCGCAGCGAATCCTGCGTGCTGCTGATGGTGGTTTTTGTTTGGTTCAGGGTATCGACAAGCTGGTCGAACAGTCCGTCGGCCTGATCCAAGGTGCCGGATAACGAAGTCAACGTGCCATCCAGTGTGCCATTCAGGGCGGCGAAACTGTTCAATGATGAGGTGAGCGACGGCATTACGGTGCCGGTCAGCGAGCCGCGCGCGGTATTCAGCGCCGCGATGCCGCCGGTGGTGGTGTTGGTCATGGCTCTGGAAAGATTCGTGGTGGCGTCTTTACCGGAGTTGATGAACTGTGTGGTGTCGGTATGGAAGGTGTTGAGCTGTGTCTGCTGTTTGCTGATCAATGAGTCGAGCGCATCGATTTGTTTCCAGATGTTCTGGCCGACTGGGTCGGTGGTGTCTTTGCCGATGCCGGCTTTGGTCAGCGCGTCTTTCAGATCGCTGATTGACGTTTGGGTGGCATTCAGTGGGGCCGAAAGTGTGTTGGTGATGGTGTCGACGGAGTTCTGCGCGCTGTTGAAGGAGCCGGTGATGCTGCCGGCGGCGTTGTTGACGTGAACGGCCAGTCCGGAGAGTTGTGCTGAACTGGTGTCGAGCGCGCCGACCAGTGTGGTGGAGAAGGCTTGTGACCCGGCCTGTGTTTCCGTCAACAGTGTGCCGGACTGGCGGGAGGCCTTCTGCGCGGCCGCGACGGTCTGCTTGAGTGAGGCGGTGGTCTGTTTGGCGTCGGCGAGAATCGTGTCTGATTGGGCCAGCGTGTCCTGTAAGTCGGTGAGTGAATCCTGAACGGTGTTCAGCGTGGACATCACCGTATTGAGATCATTGATCGTATCGTGCTGGACTTTGCCGGTGGCTTGGTCGAGATCGCCTCCCGCTTCGGAAACGGCCGAGGCAACGGTGGTGGCTACCGTGGTGACGAAGGCGGAGTTGATCTGCTCGTCGATGGTGGTGGCACCGGTGTCGGTGATTTTCGGCGCGATCGCGTTCTTCTTCTCGTTGACGTAATACTTGATTTTTGGCTGTTTGGAGGTTCCGGTCACCGATTCGACCAGGCTGGTGCTGAAATCCTTGGGCAGCACGATGGCTGCATAGTATCCGCCGGTCTCCACGCCGTGGACGGCCTGTTCCTCATTGTCTACGAAGCGCCAGCCGAGTTCGTCGTTCTGCTTGAGTTTCTTGACGACCTGCCGGCCCGCATCGAGATGGCCGACCAGATCGTTGGTGGTGCCTTGGTCTTCATTGGCTACGGCCACTTGCAGATTGCCGGTGGCTGAATAGGGATCCCAGTTGGCGAGAATGTTGAACCATGCGTACAGCGAGGGCAGCATTGCTACGCCGAGCGTCACCACAACGGCAACGGGATTGCGTAAGATACGTCTGCAATCGCGTAGAAAGACTTGCCAAACCGTCCGCATCCAGTCCCTCTTTTCCGGTTCGTAATCATTGCGGCCACATGCAGTCTATTCCCACCACTGGTGCGAATACTGCTGGTTTGGCGGGTTTTCTTGCAAAACTGGCCGTTGGTTGTCCGCATAATGGGACTGATATGTGAACGTTTGTTGATGGTGCGACACCGGCGGGATGGTTGTGCAATTTTGCCGGTATCCGGTGATGAAATGTTGAGGTGTTGGAACTGAGTCGTCGCAGTGCTGAGACCGAGACGACTCAGTGACGAGCCTATCCGAGGCTATCTCGTTGGTTCTGGTCTCACTGATCCAGACGGAAGCCCTGAGCGGCGGCCTTGTCGAGCAGTGTCTGATGGCTGACATCCTGCCGACTGATCGTGGCGACCTGATCGCTGAAAGCGTCCACCGGACGGTCGGCTTGGCGCAGATCGTAGTACCGGTGAACTTCCTCGTCGAAGGCGGGCAGCTGGTCGAGTACGCCATCGGCGTCAGCCGGGTAGGTGTTCTCGAAGAACTGCATCGTGCGCGGCATGCGCGGCTTGACGGTCGGGTTCTGATCGGGCTTGCCGATGGCCAGACCCAGCACCGGATACGTGTATTCCGGCAGATTCAGCACGTCGATAAGGCCGGGGATGTTGTTGAGCAGAGAGCCGAGAATCACGCAGCCCAGTCCCAGCGAATAGGCGGCGGTCTCCATGGCGTGCAGGGCCAGCACTGCGTCGTTCTGAGCTTGGGTGAAGCGATAGCTGTACTTGAGATGGAATTCGTCGGAAGCGGGATCGATACCCTTGCGTTCGGCGATGCGTGCGTTGCGGTGCTCGTCGATGACGAACACGTACAGCAACGGCGCAGTGGCGATATACGGCTGATGGCCGAATTCGGCGAGCTTGGCTTTGGTGGCCGGGTCGGTGATACGGATGGCGGACCAGTCGTTAAGGAACTGGCTGGACGCGGCATGTTGGGCGACGGTTTCGAGCGTGGCGCGGGTATCGTCGTCGATGGCCTCGTCCTTGAACTTACGGATGGAGCGGCGGCCCAGAAGAGCCTCGATTGTTGCGTTGGTAACCATGGCTTTATTGTCGCACGGCAGACGCCGGACGTCACGGTGGATTACCTCACAGTGAAATGCCGATATTGTGTGGCGGAACTGTGCTGGACTGATGGTTCCTGTCGATTGACTGATGGTTCCTTGACGAAATTCCAGCGATGAGTCATCAGTCAGCCAACAGAAACCATCATCCAACCGGGGGATTAGCGGCTGGGCTTGCGATGGCGGTGGTCGACGAACGCCTTGGAGCCCCGATCCGACAGCTGCGAAACCACTGCGCCGAGTGCGGCCGAAACGGCGGCGAATGCCAGACTCATTGCCAGACTTTGCGGCGCGTCTGCCGCCAGTCCCTTGCGCAGATTGCGTTTGCTTGTGCCCTTGTCCCATATCATCTGGAATGCTTTGCCGGCAACCAAGCCTGCCAGCGCTGGGACTGCCGACTTGATGAGCTTGTCGCCCAGAGAATCAGGGTCGTTGAGCCGGTCCTCGCGCAGCCTGTTGACCTTCTCGTCGATGCGGTGCAGGCTGTCGACCGCGCGGTCGGCGCTGGAGGGGAAGTCGGTGTTCGTTTCGTCGCTCATGACTCTCAGTCTAATAGCATCTCAATCATCTCAGCGCAAAAGATGGGCGTTAATGGTGGAGTCATGAACGAGCGCAGACTAGAGTGGAGGCATGAGCGAACAGAACGTGAACGGCACCGTTGCCGTCGAGAACTCTCGTGGCGGCAACGGATTTTTGGTGTTGCTGCGCCACGGCCAGACCGTGTGGAGCGAATCCGGGCAGCATACCGGGCGCACGAACATCCCGTTGACCGCGGTCGGCGAGCAGCAGGCAGCGGATGCCGGAAGGCGCCTGCGCGAAGCTTTCCCCGAAGGATTCAGCCAGGGCTGTGTGTTTTCCAGTCCGCTGAAGCGGGCGTGCCAAACCGCTGAACTGGCCGGTTTTGCGGACCACGGTGTGTTGGACGGCATCGCTGAATGGGATTACGGCCGAGCCGAGGGGCGTACGCGCCAGCAGGTGAGTGAGGCCAGCGGTTTTGAATGGGATGTGTGGCGTGACGGGCCGCGCTCGCTGACGCCCACGCTGGAGGGCGACTGGGTCGAGACCTTGCCTTCGGGCGAACAGGTGCCGGTCCATGCCGGGCCTGGCGAGACGCTGGAAGAAGCAGCGGTACGCGCCAAGAGCGCCATCGATGAGATTACGCCGCTGCTGAAAGACGGCCATAATGTGCTGTTGGTGGCTCATGCGCACATCCTGCGCATCCTCACCTCGCAATGGCTGGGCGTGGACCCGCATTTCGCGCGGTTGCTGCGTTTGGATACGGCGCACTACTCGGTGCTCAGCGTCTATAAGGGAGATAACGTCATCGAACGGTGGAACGCCTAGCCCCGGTTGCGCTGCGATTGCGCTGGCCT
>ERZ834722.2742-NODE-2742-length-13177-cov-33.322740_pt1 | contig 13177 bp, 10 predicted proteins | sample MGYA00519576_ERZ834722 | MGnify/ENA primary metagenome ERZ834722 (study PRJEB31850, sample SAMEA3708759) | human gut metagenome | biome: human gut; feature: human-associated habitat; material: faeces | place: China | collected 2014 ...
ACAATAGACCGATTGGCAGGGTTAAATATGCGCTAAACTAATTCCGCCAACAGGTGAAATCTTATCTTTTTCTCCCAGCTTTATATTGAGCTTTTTAGCAACATCTTCATCTTTGATTTCCCAAATTAAATCGCCTGGATAAATTGCATTGTTATCAAAACGTAATTTAAGTCGGCTTAATCGTCCTATGGAAATTACTTCATCTAATGCGATAGATTCCCACTTCCAATCCCAAGCACAAAAGCTATATTCTGAATAGTTATCAATATTTAGAAGTTTATAGTCTTTGACAAAATAATCTCCATACCATGGACGCAAGAAATTAACATCGCCAAACATAAGTGTCGAATCTTTTTCTATGCCATTTTTCACACGTTTTAGTATATGCAAACTTTGAAGTCTTCCCTCCTGATTTTCTTTTTCGTGTCCAGAATATGAGAGAGATAATGCAAATCCTTCTTTTTTAAGGACTAAAATGTTACAAATTATTTCATTTGTAGTTATGGTTGTATATTTACTGATGCGTTTGTCAAAATCAAAATCTTTAGAGTCGGTCCATTCAAATACTTTATGATATCCATTTTCGTTATCCATATTGTTCTTAGAAAAAACATTTGGCTCGTATGCAACAATCCAAAATTTTTTGTTTTTATACCATAAAAAGTATAAGCATATTTGTCGTTGGTAGTAAAGTCTTGATTCTTATAAGGCAAATAAGCAGGCTTAGAACATCCAAAAAGATTAACTTTACTTATATCAGAATAAGACAGTCCTGTTACTTTTTCCCACATTTCTTTCTGATACGAATGTGTCAAAACGTTGTCGGTATCATCATTACTACTACATGAAGAAAGCTGGAAACATCCAAAAGTCAAGCTGGCTACCAATAGGAAGCTATTGAAAGCTTTTTTGAAAACGTTTATTTTCATATTGTCGTTTATAGCTCTACCAGCTCCTCTAGGCAGAAAGTTAAATTATTTGTTATAGTCTCTCTAAATATAGATATGGCGTAGGAGTCTGTACCGAAAATCATGAGCAAGTTAGTACGTCTGGTACTTTAAAAATTATAGGCCTAACTAAATCTTATCAGATGAAAACGAAGTAAACGTCACGTCAATAAATAGAGCCAAGAGCAGGTTTTTGCCAACATCACAATGATGACAATCTACGGAAGGCGAGTACAAAAGTACTGATAATATTTTGTTTAACCAAATTTTTAGGGTAGTTATTTGATCAGATATAGAAATTTATAGAAAAAGTGCCGACAAGATTTAACTTGCCGGCACTTCTTGTTTGTGTTCGTGATGTTCTACGACATGCAACTCGTCACGCCCAGAGAGGCGGCGATAGCGGTTAAGATAGATAGTACTATCTGAAATACAGTTTTCCAGGTTTCTTTCTTCATAAGCAGTTTTTTTAGTGATTAATGATTAGTGATAAATTCCGTTAGGCGTTTCGGCGGATTTGCAATCCGCCGTTAAAAAACGTCCTAACCTATTTTGGCTCTGCGGATTTGCAATCCGCATCAACCTAGATTTAAAAATTTACGTTGTCGCCGCCACCGTCAGTTCCGCTGTCAGTACCCCCGCCAGTGCCCTGGCTGGTACCACCGCCCCCCCCTGCGATGTTCCGCCGTTGTCCTTGTTGGTCTCGCCGCCAGCACCCTGGCTGGTACCACCTCCGCCCGGCGTATTTTCAGTTCCTCCGCCATCCTCAGCCCCGGTGGTATAGTCATCGTATGCCACGATCTTAGTGAGCTTCTTCAGCTCGGCATTGCTCCAGGTCTTCGTGTTTCTTACAATCAGGTGCACGCCCAGCACACTTGCAGCAGTTACCTTCTCCTTGCTCACCTCGCCACGCGAAGTCATGCCGATGGAGAACAATCCGAGGTCAGAGAAACGAACGCTCTTGCCGTCCAGAATCAGATGCTTCAAGCAATCGAGGGTATCCATCAGCACACCGTGGATAGTGCCTCGGCTGTATGGAGAGTTGTGCTCAGAGATATGAGTCACGAAGTCCTCGAAACTCATCTCACGGTCGCTCACGGCAGTAGCATACCAGAGCTTCTTACCTGCGTTCTCACCCGTCTGAGGGGTACGTGTAATCTTACGATACTTACTAGTTCCTTGTCCCATAATCAATCAGTTTTTAAAGGGTTAATAATTCAATTTTTAATGGTTACTAATTCAGTTTTTTTATCACTCATCCGATTGGCGCCTTATCTCTGAATGACGGTGCAAAGATACGGCTTTTTTCTGGAACCTCCAAATTTCAGGGTGTGATAAGGGCCGATTTTCAGCAGCTTTCAATTTGAAACTGCGTTAATAATCCTAACTCGTAAGATAAAGAAGAGAGAAATATCGAGTTGTTGTTTGAAAAACATAGAAATCCATCCTAAACTACTATTAAATAAACCTTTAATCCATTATGAATCTTCTATCCGTACTCCTCGAAAATCGTACTCAATTACTCAGTTACTCAATTACTCAGTTTTATTCTGCCCGTATGTTTCTTCTTGTATAGATAGTATATTATATATTTATATATATAAATATATAATATAAAAAATATACTTTCAATTTGTAACCAAGTTCCAGGTATAGGGGGCTAGAAATAAACTGAGTAATTGAGTAACTGAGTAATTGAGTCAAATCGAGCCAAATCCTGATGTGCCATCATCAAGAAGATTCTTTTCGTAGTTTATCTATATCTTGTCAATAAATCAGATAGCCGTATAAATTATGCGGTTCGGAGTAGGAGAGGGCATCAACCAACTTTTTTCCAACTTTCTCGGAAAAACTCTTGCTTGTTTCAAAAGAAAATCGTACCTTTGCTTCATCAAAAGAAACATTAATAACTTAGGGATTATGAAGCAGGTAGAAGAAAGATATATCAGTTTGTTGACCGATTTCGGTTTCAAGCGAATTTTCGGATCAGCTCCCAACAAGGATCTGCTGATCTGTTTCCTTAACAGCTTGTTTAATGGCAGACAGGTTGTTAAGGACGTGAAGTATCTGAATCCGGAGAACGTGGGCGATATATATACCGACCGCAAGGCCATCTTCGACGTATATTGCGAAGGAGCAAACGGCGAGAAGTTCATCGTGGAAATGCAGAATGCATACCAGACTTACTTCAAGGATCGTGCCCTGTTCTATTCCACCTTCCCTATCCGTGAGCAGGCTCCTAAGGGTAGTGAATGGGACTTTAAGCTCAACCATGTTTACACAATTGCTCTGCTCAACTTCAACATGAACGAGGATGCCTTCAATAAGGAGGAAATCCGCCATCATGTACAGCTATGCGATACAGCTACGCACAAGATTTTCTACGATAAGCTGGAGTTTATCTACGTGGAAATCGCCAAGTTCAACAAGTCGCTTGACGAGTTGGAAACGCTCTACGACAAGTGGCTCTATGCCCTGAAGAATCTCTACAAGCTTACCCAGCGTCCTAAGGCCTTATGCGACAAGGTCTTCGACCGCCTCTTCGAAGAAGCCGAGATTGCAAGTTTTACTCCGCAGGAGCAGCGGGAGTATGAAGCCAGCAAAATGGCGTATCGTGATATCAAGAATTCGATTGATACCGCTAAGAGAGAAGGAAAAGAAGAAGGTCTGGCTGAAGGCATGGAGAAGGGACTAGCTGAAGGCATGGAGAAGGGACTAGCTGAAGGCATGGAGAAGGGAATGAACCAGCGAAGCCTCGAGATTGCCAGAAAGATGCTGGCAAATGGTATGGATGCAGCCACGGTGATGGAAATAACCGGGCTGTCGGAGAGTCAGTTGCAGCAGCTGAAAGGATAAGGAAAATTTAATAAATAGTAAGTGACATAAAATAAGATGGCAAAACAATTTTTTACCAATAAAAACGGCAATACCCTTATAAAGGAATTTGAAGGATTGCTTGCATATAACCCAAGTATCAAGTGTCTAGACTCTGTTGTCGGATTTCTTCGTGCTTCAGGTTACTTCACTTTGCGCCCTTTTTTAAACAGCATAGACAAAGTGCGCATACTTATTGGTATTGATGTAGATAAATATATAGCCAATGCACACAACAAGGGACAGATGTTCTTTGGAGCGGAAGAGGAGGTCAAGCAAGATTATCTCTCTCAACTGCGCAGTGATATAGAATCTTCACCCTACTCAAGCAGTGTAGAAGAAGGCATCTTTCAATTGATTGAGGATCTGATAAGCGGCAAACTGGAACTTCGTGCACATCCAAGCAAGAAAATTCATGCCAAGATGTATCTGCTATATCCTGAAGAGTACAACCAATATACATTGGGGGCAGCAATTACGGGTTCCAGCAACCTCAGTGGTAACGGCTTGGGAATCAGCCAAGATAAGCAATATGAGTTCAACGTACGACTGACCGATTACGAAGATGTGCAGTTTGCCAAAAATGAGTTTGAACAGCTTTGGCAAGAGGCTGAAGGATGCCCTATTACGGCAGAAGATATTAAAGCCGGTTCCATCCAGCAGACTTATCTTAATGGCGATGTTACTCCTTATGAGCTTTATATCAAGATGCTGATGGAGTATTTTGCAGACCGTGTACTTGCAACAGATGCAGGGGATGCTTTTGTTATGCCAGAAGGTTATACCAGATATGAATATCAAAGCGATGCCGTTGTAGAGGGATACCAGAAGCTTCTCAAGTATGATGGTTTCTTCCTGGCAGATGTAGTAGGTTTGGGCAAGACGGTCATTGCAACCATGATAGCTAAGCAGTTCTGTATTGATAATGGCTATGAGAACACCAAGATTCTGGTGGTGTATCCTCCTGCAGTAGAACAGAACTGGAAACAGACCTTTAAGGACTTTGGTATTGACAAATACACTCGTTTTGTTAGTAATGGCAGTTTAAACAAGGTTCTTGACGAGAATAATTTTGACTACTGGAATGCAGATGAGTACGATTTGGTATTAGTGGATGAGGCGCATAAGTTCCGCACCCATACCAATACCGCTTTTACCAAATTGCAGGAAATATGCAAGATGCCGCGCATTGAGCCAGGAAAAATTCCTGGTCTCAAGAAGAAGGTGATGCTCATTTCGGCTACTCCTATGAACAATACTCCTGCCGACCTGTACAATGAGATGCTGCTTTTCCAGGATCCTCGTTGTTGCACGATTGATGGTGTGCCCAACTTAACTTCTTTTTTCTCCCCGCTGATTGTTGAATTCAAGAGACTAAAGAAGGATCCTGATTATAATCTTGCTAAGTTCAAGAAACTGGCAGAGAAGGTTCGTGACAGAGTTATCAAACCTATCACTGTTCGCCGTACACGTACTGATATCGAGGCGATTCCGCGCTACAACAAGGATATCCAGGGTTTCCCTAAGGTTGCAGCACCAGAAATGAAAACCTATGAGATGAACAATCATATAGCCGACTTGTTCGAAAGCTCTATGGATACTCTTGTTAATGGGTTGACGTATGCCCGCTATCAGGCAATAGCCTATCTGCTCCCGGAGAAATCAGAAGGTCTCTATGATAATGCGCAGCTGATATCACGAAGCTTGGCAAGCATTCGAAAAAATGGACTTGTGAAGCGTTTGGAAAGTTCTTTCTATGCTTTCAAGACATCCATTTGTCGATTCAGGGATACTAATCAGTATATGATAAATATGTTTGCAAACGACAGGGTATTTATTGCGCCAGATCTTGATATCAATCATCTCTATGAACAGGGATTGACTGATGAAGAAATCGAAGAACGCCTTCAGGAAAAAGCTGAGGATAATCCGAAGAATGCTGTTTTCAAGGCTGAGGATTTTGAAAAGGAATATATAGACATGCTTCGTGCAGACCAAAAGGTTCTTGAAGAAATGTGTGCCCAGTGGGAAACCGTTGATGTAGAAGATGCTGACGACTCTAAGTTTGCCAAATTCCAGGATCTCCTTAAGCATGAACTGTTCAAGAAAGACCGTAACCCAGGACAAAAACTGGTTATCTTCTCAGAATCGAAAGATACTGTAGGATATCTCCAGCGCCGAATCAATCGCAGGGATGTACTCGTTGTTGACTCCAGCAATCGTAACAAGTTGTTTCAGACCATTCAGGAAAACTTTGATGCCAATTACAAGAAGTCACAACGCAAGGATGATTTCAATATTATCATAACCACAGATGTGCTCGCCGAGGGCATCAACCTGCATCGTTCAAACATCATCATCAATTATGATACACCTTGGAACTCAACCAAGTTGATGCAGCGAATAGGACGTGTCAACCGTATCGGTTCTGAGGGTAAGAATATCTATAACTATGTGTTCTATCCTTCACGTCAGGGCAATCAGATTATCAAGCTCAACCAGATAGCCCTTTCAAAGATTCAGACATTCCATTCTACATTCGGTGAGGATAATCAGATTTACTCGCAAGAAGAAATCATAGACCGCAATATAGACAAACTCTTTACAGAAGGAATACAGGCAGAAAAGGGAGAACTCAACGAGGAAATTCCTTTCTACGAGGAACTTCGTTCGTTATATACCAGTGATAGGCGTGAGTACAACCGCATAGCCAAGATATCTCTTCGCAGCCGTACCGGACGTAATGCACGGGAGGTTGATGGGGTTACGCTATCTGATGATACGTTGGTATTCTTGAAGACAAACATGCGTAAGTCGTTCTTCCGTTCTAGTGATGAGTCAGTAGAAGAACTATCCGTAGTGGATGCTCTCAAGTATTTTAAGGCTGATGTTTCCGAAGAAAAGACCGACCGCATAGAGCACCATCACGATCATGTAAGGAATGCCCTGAAGAAGTTCCAAAAGCAGTGTAGCCAGGAGCAGGTAGAGCAGGAAGCTCTATCGCAACAGGCTGGAGTAGCACTGGGTGCTCAGGTTGCAACAGCTACTAATCTACTGAATCTCTTCCTGCCTGAAATACAGGATCAGAACCTCTATCAGCAGGTTGTTCAGTTGCGCATCCTGGCAGAACGGGGCGTGATAACAGTCATTGCCAAGCGCCTTCAGCGTATGCAGAAGGAGATGCAGCGTGGCAAGCTGAAACGTGATGAAGCTTTATCGCAAATCATAGAAATGGCAAAGAAATACAATGCTTACTATCTGAGTGCCGAAGAAATGATGCATGAAACAGAAACAGAGGCACAGATTATTCTTAGTGAATCATTTAAATAAAAAATATGGATTATCGTTCAATCATTGAATCTAAATACAATCGTACAAACTGGCAAAAACTCCTGTACGACATCTTCCGTCAGAATATCAGATTCTGGCAGCAGCCCATAGAGGTATCTGTGGATGAGAACATGGCAAAAACTGCTCTCTACATCGGACAGATTAGCCTGCCGGATGGTCATAGCATAGCTGTATATGAGGTTGAGCTTAGTGATAAGGTCATCATAGAGCGAAACCGTGCAGGTATCCGCAACTTGCTCTGTACCAATTGGCGTGGTATAGGATGTGCAGGAGCATTTATGTTCTGTTACCGACAGAATGAGTCGGTGCTGCGTTTTTCGTATGTCAGCGAAGCATTGTCCTTTGCCGAAGATGGCGGTCTGAAAAAGGAAAGTACTGACACCAAGAGATTTACATATCTGCTTGGTGAGGGACATCGTAGCCGTACTGCTATTGAACAGTTCGAAAAACTCAAGAAGAGCAGTCTCGGTCTGAAGGACGTAACCAAGGCTTTCTCCGTAGAGGCTCTTTCTGATTCCTTCTTCAAGGAATACAAGAAACAATACGAGGATATCGTGGAGTTTGTTACGGGAAAACGTATGATAAAGGGTGCCAACAATAAATGGAAGGAAGAAGTAACAGGCGAGTCATGCGCAGAAATCATGCGTGAGTTTGCTGCATTCCCAGATGCAGAAAAGGCGGTGCGCGATTATGTCAAGAAACTTATGGGACGCCTTGTATTCATTCAGTTCTTGCAGAAGAAGGGATGGATGGGATGCCCTGCTGGAGAGGCTTGGAAGAATGGCGACAGCGAGTTCGTACAGAACCTCTTTGCCAATACTCCATACAAGGAAACTTTTGTGGACGATGTGCTGGAACCCCTCTTCAATGATATCAATACCAAGCGACCTGGCGACCTGACAAGCAGTCCTAATGTAGGCGTGAATATCAAGATTCCATACCTTAATGGCGGATTGTTTGAGAATGACGATTACGACAGTACCAACTTCCCTCTTCCAGCAAAGTATATGAAGAGTATGCTCGACTTCTTTGCCAGCTACAACTTCACCATCGATGAGAACGATCCTGATGATGCAGAGATCGGCGTAGATCCGGAGATGCTTGGCCGTATCTTCGAGAATCTGCTTGAAGACAACAAGGATAAGGGAGCATTCTATACGCCAAAGGAGATAGTGCAGTATATGTGCCGTGAGTCTTTGATAGCTTACTTGCAGACGGATATCACAGAAGACGCTGTAAAGGATTCTATCCGCCAGTTCGTTACTTCATACGATGTTTCTCCGCTTGATAATGAACAGAAGCAGACGATAGATAAAAAACTGAAGGAGGTCAAGATTTGCGACCCTGCCATCGGTTCCGGTGCTTTTCCTATGGGGTTATTGCGCGAACTCTATGCGTGTCGTAAAGCGATAGAAGGTATTGATGATGAGACAGCTGTCGGCATCAAGACGCATATCATACAAAACAACATCTATGGGGTTGATATCGAGAAGGGTGCAGTGGATATTGCCCGTCTTCGCTTCTGGCTTGCCCTCATTGTGGACGAGCAGAATCCTCATGCCTTGCCGAATATGGACTTTAAGATTATGCAGGGCAATTCGCTTCTGGAGCAGTATGAGGGTGTGGATTTGAGCGGTATGTCGCTCAACGAGCAGTTAAAGAAGAAATCACGTTCCAAGAAGCAGGAGGCATGGCAGCAGACTTTTGCCTTTGATGAGAGAATTGCGCTAGACAACATCCAGCATGCCATTCATGAATATTATCTTACGGATGATCACGCTACGAAAATAATTCTTCGTAGTGCGATCAATGAGAACGTGCGCAGCTATATTCTCAATCTTAAAGGCTGTACTTCTGACATTCAGCAAAAACTGGAGAATCTGCCAATTCCAAATGACCAGTTCTTCCTTTGGCATATCTATTTCAAGGATGTGTTTGATAAGGGAGGATTTGATATTGTCATTGGTAATCCGCCATATATTTCTCTCCAGGCTAATGATGGTTTACTGGCAGATATTTATCACAACAAAGGTTACTTAACCTTTAATGGTACAGGCGATATCTATAGCTTGTTCTATGAGCAGGGTTACCGCCTGTTAAAAACAAAAGGTCATTTATGCTTCATCACGTCAAATAAATGGATGAGAAACGCTTCTGGTTTGGAAACAAGAGAGTTCTTGACTTCTTCGGCAAATCCAAAAATTATTTTCGACTTCGCGGGCGTTCAATTATTTGAAAATGCGACAGTTGAAACTAATATACTTTTGTTTTCGAAGGAAGAGAATCTTCATCTTATTTATGCAGTAACAACAGATACGAAATGCAAAACTATTCCAGGTGATTTGCAAGACTATGCAAAAAATAATGGAACTGCCGATAATTTTGAAGGTGCTCAAGAATGGATCATACTCTCCCCATTAGAAGCTGGTATTCAAAAGAAAATTTCCAGGTGCGCCATTCCGTTAAAAGATTGGAACTTATCTATTAATTTTGGGTTAAAGACTGGTTACAACAAGGCGTTCATCATTGATGAGGAAGTGCGAAAGAATATATTGGAACAATGTCACACCTCTGAAGAATATAGAAAGACAAATGATATTATAAGACCTATATTAAGAGGAAGAGATATCAAGAGATATGAGTTGACTTGGGCAAACTTGTGGATAATAAATACCCACAATGGACTTAAGAAGAAAAATATTACTCCGATAGATGTAAACGAGTTACCTGCTGTCAAATCCCATCTTGACCAATATTGGGATAAACTCAAATCTCGTCAGGATAAGGGTATAACACCTTATAATCTTAGAAACTGTGCATATTTGAATGAGCTAAGCCAACCAAAAATTATATGGGGCGAAATCTCTGATCGAAGTAAGTTTTGCCTAGATCAAAATGGAGACTATCTTTGTGAGGCAACAACGTTTTTTATGACGGGTGATATTTCAATATTCTTGTTGTGCTATCTAAATTCTTCTTTATCGGAGTATTTGTTTTCGAAAATCGCAACAAGAACTGGAATGGGCACAACAAGATGGAAGAAATATAAGATTGAGAAACTTCTGGTACCTAAGGTTCCTGAAGACATAATTTCTAAAGTCGAGCAGTTGTATTACAGCTATAAGCGTGATTCAAATATTTTATATTTGCAAAATATCGATAAGCTCATTTATGATTTTTACGGCTTGACCGACGAAGAGATTGCAATCATTGAGAACTCAACAAAATAACAAATATGGCAACACTTAAAGAACTATACACAACTCTTAAGTCACTACGGGATATGAATCTTCCCGTAGATGACAAGCTGTTGGCTGCTGCCGACTCTTTGGAGGAGAAGATCATCAAGGAAGAAATTCTCCCTTCATTGAGCCAGAATATAGAGCCACAGCTCAGCGAGATTCAGCGAGACCTGGTACTGGTAGTAGAAAATCATCCAGGCGAACCATTGAGCGTAGCTCTATCCCGCAAGGCAAAGATCAGTGAAATCATTGATGCCAAAACCCTGACGCCAAAGGCAAACAAACCGGTATCAAGCGAGGTGAAACCACAGCAAGTAGAGCCTAATACACCTTCTAAGCATGTTGAGAATCCAACCAAGGGACTTCGGGTCACATTCTCTGATGGTACGGTTATATGGCATAGGTCTGCAATCGATACATTCATCGCAACGCTCAGGAAGATAGGTCTCGAACGCATCCCGCAAGTTGGTATCATCCACAGTGGTTACAATCTTGTCGGCAAAAAGAAAAGACCGCTTGTTCCTGGCAGAATCTGGCAGCATGAGATAGATGGCTGGTATGTTTATTCTGTATTGAACAATCAGATGAAAATAGATGATTTAAAGCGCATATCGGCATACTATAAGTTATCTCTTGCCATTGATGAAATCAAGCCCAAATAATATCTATTCCACCCGTCGTGACGTTTACGTAAATAGTAGAATGATAATATAATAGTCTTTCCCGAAGAGTAACAACATAACAATAAGGAACGCAAGCCCCGCCTAGCAGAGTAAAACGCTCTCGCTAGGCGGGGCTTTTGCGTATACTTAAAAACCATAATAATATGAATGAAGAAGAACAACAACCAAAAAGCAACCACTGGGCTCCTGATGATGAGGGAGCCAAGAACTTTGTAAACCTGCCGGGCTATCAAAAAGGAGCCATGGGTATGATTAACCTGATCGTTGATGTAATGAATGATACCCATGAATACAAAGAGGCGATTTTCTGCAAACATTTACTGATGGAATGCAGCCGCAAGCATCATCTTGATTTAGAAGAGCAGATAGAACGTGTGGTGGCACATGCTCAGGATATTGATGAGTTCGGTAAGTATATGAAAGCCAAGAAAGGCGAATTGACCCCCAAGCGTATATCTGAGCAGAAGTTTGCTTATGCCATCGACCAGCTGATGGAGTCTGTAGATGAATCTGGCAAGTACATATTCAAGATTCAGCGCCACTGGATTGCCGTGTTCAGAGTAGCCGTAGATTTGCATTTAATAGGAGAGAATGACTATAAGGGCTTCTGCAAATGGATAGATACGATTCACCCTGGAGCTTTCAGAGTGAAGCTGACGCAGGGTGATCTGAAGCAGATCAGCAACTCGGATTGTTATATGAAACCATTCGATAAATGGGGATATGCTCCGATGGGAAATGTGAAGAAAGAACCTTATTTAGCGATGACCCATGTGGTGGTTTGCTTCAGAAATCTGTTGGGAATCGACGAAAAAATTGCTTGAAAACGGCTCAGAAATAACCCTCGTTATAACTTTATAACCCTCGAAATAACCGCAGGGTTATTTGCTTGGTCAGTATCGGATTTCGCCGTACCTTTGCCCCGCAATCAGATGATAAAGTCTGGTTGCGGGGCTTTTCTGTATATGGAAAACCGGTACCATTTCCTGGTACGGAATTTAGCGGATAGTCGCAGCTCCAACGTGATAATACATCAAATAATGAACGTGATAAAACCATATTATTTCGAGCATCCTCAATATGGAAAGATGAGAGTGCTGACTGCAGGAGGCAAGACCTTCTTCTGCATGAGCGACTTGCAGCGAGTATTTGACAAGACACCCGAAGATCTCTATCAGATTGTTGCTGATTCGGAGGGCGAAGTGAGAAACTTCCATATCGTGATGGAGCCAAAGAAGGAAGTAGAATTCAGAACCTTCTTCCTTGATTTGGAAATGATGACCTCTAACCGAAGAAAGAAAAACGTTGCCGTAGATTATAACTTCTGCGATGAGGTGATGGTGACCGATATGGTGAACCCTCAGAAATGTGGTGATAAGTTGATTGCCAAATGGTTGCTGGGATTTATCAAGGACAGTTTGAACAACAAAATGTTTGTTCATTGTTACTGTGCTTCTGGAGTCTTCCTGCTGTCGGACAATTCAGAAGTCACCCCCATCGATGTCCGCTTCAATGGCAGAATCCTGACCATCAATGACCAGATTTTTGATTAACAACATATCTTTCTAAAACTTCAATATATATGAGCAAGAAAAGTTTTTCTGCAGCTGCTGAGGCTGCTGTACAGGCGCTTTTGAACGCCCAGAAGGTAGATGCCAGTGTGATTACTGACGAGTGTGGTAACGTAGCTATCCGCAAGGCTCCATGGAACGATACGGAGACCATTGCTGAGGAGCCTAAGGTGATTCCGGGCAGAATGGTATGCAGCGGTGGCGAATGCGGCGACAAGCTCGACTTCAAGCCTTACGCACAGTCGGGCGCGAAGTTATATACGGAGATTATCCATACCTCGCATGGTGCCCTCCGTACTTCGCCGCAGCGTGTGTTCGTCTCCTTCTCTTTCCCGAAGGAAATGCACAAGTCGGATATTCTGAAATATCTCTACAAAGAGGTGATGGAGATGAAGGGCAAGGCTAAGCATTTCAAGGAGGATATTGCATGGGAACAGTACAAGTAATGGCTCTGAATCCGGCACGCAAGGGCAATATGGGAAGATTGAATTCTTCCCAGCCCCTGTATG
>ERZ834722.2744-NODE-2744-length-13173-cov-10.759719_pt1 | contig 13173 bp, 7 predicted proteins | sample MGYA00519576_ERZ834722 | MGnify/ENA primary metagenome ERZ834722 (study PRJEB31850, sample SAMEA3708759) | human gut metagenome | biome: human gut; feature: human-associated habitat; material: faeces | place: China | collected 2014 ...
CACAAAGAACCGGACAGTTCTTCTGTTCAGATGTTCTGATGCGGTTCGGGCGGCAAGGAGTAAAATCCTTGCCGCCCTTTTTCATACCAAAACCACGCTTCTAATGCATGGTTCAGTAAAAATTAAATAGTTGAGAAGAAAAAACTCCTTCCGGCAAGATAACAATTGAAAGTTCGCTTTTTTGTAAATCTTTTAAGGTTGTTTTCCGATCGGTTTTATGATACAATGTATTAAAGTGCATGTGATTGCGGGTGAGAAAATGAACACATACCGAATAGCCGTTTGTGATGACGATCCGGTCATGAGAGAACAATTGCATTCTTTCTGCAGGGAGCTGCTGGACGGAGAAAGTATTCCGTATGCGATAACAGCTTTTCCCTCTGCCAAGGAACTTGAGAAAAGGATGAATTCTGATGTCGAGAAACCGTTCAATCTGCTTATCTTGGATATTCAGATGAACGGCATGACGGGACTGGAGCTGGCGCGTTCTCTGCGAAGCAAGGACGACCGTATTTCAATTATATTTGTGACCGCATGCGACAATTATCTTTCCGAGGGCTATGATGTACAGCCCATTCATTTTCTTCTTAAACCGATTTGCCGGGAAGCACTGGCAAATGCAATCCGTACGGATCTTAAATTGAATTACTTACCCAAAGCAGTCACGCTTAGCATCGGTAATAAGATACTGCATTTCTCCGTGTCGGAAATACGTTATGTAGAAAGTTATAACCACAACATAATCATTCATCAAAGTTCCGGAAACAGCAACACCTATTATCTTTCTCTTACCGAGTTTGAAAAACAGCTTCCAAAAGGCCATTTTTCACGTTGTCATAACAGCTTTCTGGTGAATCTGAGCAGAGTAAAGGAAATCGGACGGACGGACCTAACGCTTCGAAATGGTGATATGCTTCCTGTGGGGCGTACATACTATAAAGCCTTTCAAAGCGCATTTATACGATATATAAATCAATAAAATCAGCGGGTGTCATTTTCAAATGAATGACACCCGCTGATTTTATTATTTTTTCGGAATTCTTAAAGCGGTCTGAACAGTAAAAACATTTTCATCCGAAATAAAAATATCCAGCATACTGTGATATTTCTCTGCGACAGCGTTCATAAGCTTTAATCCAAAGCCATGACTTTCCTTTTCATCCTTTGTAGAAATATACTGCCCGTTCTTATCCTGTTTTGGCTCTTCAATAAACGAATTCTCACATTTTACGGCGAGAAAACCGTTTCGTTCCTCTGCCTTGAATCGGATAAAGCTTTTTTCCGTGCAGCGCGAGGCCGCCTCTATAGCATTATCCAACATATTCATAAGCAGCGCGCACAGTTCATTTTCGGAAATCGGAATCTCTGCGGACACCGAAGCAGTGGCATCAAATGATATTCCCGCCCGTGCCGCTCTGTAGGCAGCATCCTGCAAAATAGCATTGACAACGAAATTTTTGGAAAAGTGTGTTTGCGCCAGGTGCTCGCACTGTCCTCTCATATCCTGCAGCATTTTGCCCAGAGTTTCATAGTCTCCCTTTTTGTAAGCCGACTCCAAGGCAACAATTCTGTGTCTTTCCTCATGCCTGATTGCCTCACTTGCCCTCATTTTGCTTTCGATGGCACGATATCCGTCCAGAATCAGCTGATTGTGCAGGCGGAGCGCCTGTGTTTCCGTTCGCTGCGTGACAAAGGCGCACATCACTGCATATGTAGAAATTACAGCACAAACAGCAGTCAGCCAAACGGTAATCCAATACAAAAGTTCCCCATAATGCCCAAGCTCAACTGTATCACGGAACATCTGCACGATATATCCTGCAAGATACCCATTTACGGCGGCAGATATTCCGAAAGCAATCAACAGTGTAGTAAAGCTGACCGCCGTAGTGATTCCAAAATACTTCCAAAATTTCCGCTGTCGGTTCATTGCAAGAAAGAGAATCAGTAACAGTATAAAGAAGAAGCCAACCTCCCGGCGGATAAGAAAATCGACCAACCGGTTATTCAGGAAGAAATAGCCCATTCCCTTTGTAATCCACTGTGCCGTAAGACCGGCAGCCGCAAGAAGCAGCGGAATCAGACTCCAGTCGGGCTTTTTGTGTGCAACTCCCAAAAGAAATATACCCGCCACAAGAAGTGAAATCGCTGCGGTTACGCCGGCGGGAATTCCGTAAAAATTAGCATATGCATAGCTCTCAGTCGCATCGTATTCTACCGGTACAAAGCGAGCAGCCGGAGGAAACACCAAGCTGGTTGTACTTTTAACTACACATGTCATTGTGACATGGCATTCTTCATTTCTCGGCATAGGAATTACTGCCTGCGTCTGTCCCGCTGCCCCTGCAGGGACAGCGGACGAGGAGTGCCATACCTCAACTCCGTTGATACAAACCGTAAGCTCCAACCCTGCTGTTTCAAACACCAGATTCCCGTTTTCCTCTGTCGGCGGAAAAACAGTTTCAAGCCGAAAACTCTCCCCTGTTTGAGGCATAACGGTATAATCCAACGAACTTTCGGAGCCGTCTGTCTCAATTTTGACAGAAGACTGCCAATCAATATAGCGAATCGACATGTCCGTCTTAATAAAAAACTGCAGAAAACACATTGTCCCCAAACAAAGCAGTATAAAAACGGCAGTACAAACAACCTGCAGGCAGCGTTTCATATTCGAAATTTCATTCCTTTCCATTCAACTTCATAACTCGGAGCGCCGAACTTTTCATCATTATTTTACTGGCTTTTTTCTCGTTTTGCAAGAGATATTTCACGCTTCACCCCGTCTACAGCGTAAACAACCGATATACAGCGTAAACGACACGACAGAGGCCGACATAATTTGATATAATGTAAGGGAGGAAGTATAACAGAATACTTTATGATTTGCTGCGGCAAATCCCCGCCCGAAAACAATCTTTCCCCCGTGAAAAGAAAAGGAGGACTCTCTATGTACAAAAAACTCATTCTGAAGCGCTCGCTATGCGCGCTGCTGTCGGTCATAATGATCGCAGTATGTCTGCCCCTGTCGGTCTTTGCCGCCGACCCGAGTGAGCCGCAGTTTTCATCGGATGCCGCTAATACTCTGATGAAAAACACAAAACCCACCGGCTTTGACAATACAACCAACCCTTACGGGTATGCTGTCGGCCGTCCCTTTGCAATGGTTGAAAAAAACGAACTGCTTTATTTTGAGACATACGACAAGTCCGCAACAGGCAAAATTGCGGATGTAGGAACCCCGGAGTCTCTCAAGAACTTTATTTCCAAAAAAGGAACCGCTTCCGATGCCTCTCTGCCCAATATGGACATCAGTGCGCTTCAGACGTACTATGCGTTTGTCCAGTCCGTTTCCTTTGACCCGTTCGGCTCAGGCAGGAGAGACCATGTTGCCTATGTAGGTCTTGATAAGTCGGATAAGCAGGTCTATCTTCATATATATGATACAAGAACGGGAGAATATAAAGGCAAACAGTGGGTCGGCGAAATGAACTGGATGTTTGACAAGCAAGGCCTTATTCGTGCTCGAAACTATGAAACCAATGCCTATCTGAGCATTACCGCAGGCGACTTTGACGGAGACGGCAAGGACACGCTGATCATCTATGTTCCGCACACAAAACGCACGACAGGTTTGATGCAGACTTTTGATTACGAACCTTTTGTCGGCTGCTTTCTGTATGAATATTCCTTTATCGGCAACAACGGCTTTGTATTATTAAATAACTCAAGCATTATGGGAGAAGGAAAAAAACTCGGCTTCGGCTATGATATGCTTCATGACTCCTACAAAGAATTATATAACAACCCGAATGCCACTACTGTAAATCCCTCGCCCGGAGCAGCGAATGACAGCATGGGCGGAAGCGCTGCCGCGACATTTGCGAACCGCTTTAATAAGCTGGGCGTAGACATGGTGGTGGGCGATTTTAACGGCGACCGAATCGATGACATCGCCGTGCTGTCCTATTTCTTTGTAAACGGAGGAAGGGGCGGCCATACGAATAAGAATGCATATCGCCCTCAGGTAAAAATTAAATACGGAAAAGCCGGCGGTGGTTCTACCGGCGGAGGCTCCTCTTTTGTGGACGGCGACGCCGATGATAAATTCTATGTTTGTCCGGTGGGAGAAACACGGCCTGCCGGCGTGGCTAATGATAACAGCATGAACGCCTGCAGCATCACAGCAGGAGACTTCAACAACGACGGATATGAAGATATCCTTGTTGCGGGTGCAAAAGCAATAATTCTTTCGGGGAAAGGAACTACATTTAAGGACACTGTTGCCTATACAACGCTCCTTAATAACGGAAACAGAGGCTTTGTACAATCCGAATACAGGACGATATCTGCCAACGGCTGGACAAGAAACAGCACCGCCACCACAGAGATTTTTCCGCCTTTAGCGGTAGAGGCTGTTGCTTTTAACGGTGCGAGCGCCGCAGATTTCGTCTTTATCAACGGCACGCTGTACAACTATAATGCCCAGACCGGAGAACTTTACAAGCTCACTTCAAACGAATATTCTTTCCGCACAAACTCAAACGGCAAAACAAACAACTTCTGGTTTGAGGGCGAGATCGGCGGTAAGACAGAATTCTTCCGCTCGGTTGCCGTCGGAAACTTTGACGGCAACAATGCAGGACGTGAGCAGATCGTGTTTGTAACCTCTGCCGAAACCGGTAACGAGGATAAATATTCCTTCAGCAAGGGTATGATTTCCGCAACCTATCCGGATACAAGCGACAGCTATGAGGCGGCAAACGGCTTTGACCTGACATTGTCATACTGGAGTCCGAACGAAGCGTACGGTGATTACTACGGCTGTACGGCTCAGGTACTTCTCACCGCCTGCGACAGAAACCAGGACGGTGTTATAGCCAAATATAAGGGCGTAAGCTATGCCTACAGCGACCCGGAGGTCAAGGCAGTCATACAGGCTGCGCCGTATTTCTCCGCGCTGAGTGACTCCGGCGAAAACGAAACCGCATATACAATCACAGAGAGTTTCGAGTTGGAGCAGTCCTCATCGAAGAATGTTTCCTTCAGCGTCGGAATGTCTTACTCTTACGGAGGGCTTCTCGCCCCCGTTGAGGTGAACATCTCGGCAGGCTACTCGCTTGAATGGAGCAAAACCTATTCCACGGCTCTGCAGAAGGAATATTCCCTGACGGTTAAGGCACGGGCGTACAACACGGTGCTTGTGTCCAGAACGCCTGTATTTATCTACGCCTATGAGATACTGGACGAAAACGGCAAATGGTCGGGAGATACCGCCATAACGCTTTCCATTCCGCAGCAGCCGGTATATCAACAGCTGAGCGTTGACGACTACAACGGCTTTGTTGATGAGTATAACGGTTATATGAATAACAAGAACTATCATGCCGTCATAAGGGAATCGGATAAAACAGACAAAGATAAAAAATACTATTATCCCTTGGTAAAAATAGATAAAGCGGCAAACTGGCTTGACGGAAACGAGGGCAACCCGTTTATGTACAATCAGCTCGGCTGGGGCGTTTACAGCAATTTGGGTGCAGAGCAGCTCAGTAAGCTCGCCATTCGACTCGGACATAACGGCGGTCTTAACGAGGTTTCGTGGGAAAAAAGCAATATAAAATCCGTTTCCGAAGAAATGTCGCACGGTTTTTATTTCAACTTCTCCATCAGCTACGGTGTATTCGGCGATGGTATACTATTCTCGCATGATGTTGGTTTTGAAACCAGTCTGAGCTACAGCAACGGTTCGGGCGTATCCACCACAACGACATCGTCCGAAGGCTGTACCGGCGTGGTCAATGATATCGACGGTCCGGATCTTGCCTCAAACGGAATCCCTGCAAACGTATACACGCAATATACCTTTGACTGGACGCTCGGCCAGTGGTTCCGACACCTTTACGGCGATGAAAACAACAAGACCATCTTTATAGGCTATAACTTGACAAATCTCAGTGCTCCTTCACCGGCAGTGGTCGACCTTGAGGCAGAACTGCTTGACGAAGACGAGATACGCCTTACTTGGTCGCAGCCCGATAAAACTCCCGGCTGGCCGGATGCGGAGGGCTACTATCTTTATCAAGTTGAAAACGGTGAATATAACAGGATTTCAGATCTTATTCCTGTCGGCACGACCTCTTATGACATTTCCGGACTTAAAACCAATACAGAGTACGAATATGTGCTTACAACCGTTTGCAAGGTAGACGGAAAGGATAAGGAAAGTGCCTGGTCAAACTCTGCAACCATAACAACAGCAAAGAGAGACTATAAGGTCAACTATAAAATCGACAACGAGAAAGCCGCCGATATCAGTGTGCGGCACCTCGGCAATGTTAATATTAAATCGGGCGATGAGATCAATGAAAGCGATATTATTAAAATCAGAGTTTCGCCAAAGAACCGGCACTTTGAACTTGTGTCGCTGACTCTTGATAACGGCGGAGAAGAGACTGTATTCAGACCCGACAGCAACGGCAACATAGAGTGCGCGTTTGCACTGGGCGGCGAAGCTAACATATTCGTATCCACACGAAAAACATTCGATTCGGCTGAGGTCATCTTTGTCGGCGAATATAAGAACGGCGAAGACCTTCTCGGAACAGTTACCGCAAAGGTCGGTGAAACAGATCTGCCTGCTCCGGGCGGCACGGTGACCGGCGATGTAACATTTACCGCCGTTCCGCAAAACGGCTATACACTGAAGTCGTGGAGAATAACAGATGCCGAAAACAATACGGATATTGTTAACGCGGCAGGCTCAAATACCTACACGCTTACCCTTGGCTCAACAAAATACACCGTCGAAGCGGAATTTGAAAGAGTTTCCGAAACCGACAGACCCGTGAAGCTGACCTATTCCGTTGCAAGCGGCAACGAAACCGGTATGGCGGCAACAAAGCAGACCTATCAGTCCGATACCGCTGTTCCCGTGGGAACAAAAATCAACTTCATCGCTCAGGCGGCAGAAGGCTATAGGGTGCAAAAGCTCGTTATCACCAAAAACGGAATTCCCGACACAGTAATAACAGATAACAGGCTTTACGATATGTACGAGTATGAGCTCACCGTTGATACCCAAACCGATATCAAGGTATACTTTACGGAGATCGAAAAATATACGGTCACAGTTGATATGCCGAATAAGAACGCCGAAATTACCGTTAAAAACGGGACATCGGATTTTGAAAGCGGTCAAAAGGTCAATTTCGGCGATGAAATCACCGTAACCGTCAAGCCGAAGGATGGATACCGTCTTGCCGACACAGAGAGCTGGTCCGATAACGGCGACGGGAGCTATACCTACAAGACCGGCAAAATCAAGATGGAAACGCATATCCGTGTGGCGGTAGAGGAAATTCCGGAATACATCGTCACCTTCCCGACAATGATTGAGGGCTGTGTGCTGACAGTGCGCAACAAAAATGAAAAAATCACAAGCGGCAGTAAAATTCGTGAAGGCACAATTCTTGTTGCGAGTATCGTGCTTGAGCCGTCATATATCCTCAAAGGCTGGTACATCGGCGGCGAATTCAGTCCCGAAACCAACAAGACCGAAGTTTCCTTTACGGTGGACGGAGACACCCTTCTTTCCGTAATCGTTGAAAATGTAAAAGGCGACAAGGGTGATACCGGCATCGGAATCAAATCAGCAATTATTGACGAAAGCGGAAACCTCATTATTACTCTTACCGACGACACGGTGTTAAACCTCGGAAAGGTCACCGGAGATAACGGAAGTCAGGGCGAACAAGGTGTTCCCGGTGCCGCAGGAGTAGGAGTTAAATCCGTCACAATTGATGAAAACGGAAATCTGGTCATAACACTTACAGACAACAGCGTGCATAACCTCGGGAAAGTGATCGGAGATAAGGGTGCCCCAGGCGAAACAGGTGCTCCCGGTGCCGCAGGAGTAGGAGTGAAATCCGTCGCAATTGATGAAAACGGAAATCTGGTCATAACTCTCACAGACAATACCGTGCATAATCTCGGAAAGGTAGTCGGAGATAAAGGCGAACAGGGCGTGAATGGCGTTGGTGTTAAATCCGTTATGATTGATGAAAGCGGCAATTTGATTATCACTCTTACCGATGAGACCGTACACAATGCCGGACGGGTGACCGGAGATAAAGGTGACAAGGGCGATACGGGCAATGTCGGAGTCGGTGTAAAAACCACCGAAATCGATGAAAACGGCAATCTAATCATCACCCTTACCGACGACACTGTGCATAACCTCGGGAAAGTAGTCGGTGCAAAGGGCGAAGCCGGTACTGCAGGAACCAACGGCATTAACGGTACCGGAATCAAGTCCGCTCATATCGACGCAGATGGTAATCTTATCCTCACCTTTACCGACGGAGCTATAACCAATCTCGGAAAAATCGTCGGAACGGACGGGAAAGATGGTGTCAATGGTAAAGATGGCAAGGACGGAAAAGACGGTCTCGGTATTAAAGGATGCCGCATTGACGACGGTGGAGACCTGATAATAACCCTGACCGACAACACAACGCTGAACGCCGGCAACATTTCCGCGATCAGCGATAAAGTCAGTGTTTCCAAGCCTCTTGCAACCGCAGCAGTTTCTCTTTCCGGAGTGTCTCTTCTTTGGAATATTGTTTCGCTTGTTGCGGCGATTGTAAGGAAGAAAAAACTAATTTAATTCGGATGATTGTTCGAATTTAAAAGGATGCAAGACCTCCGGCTAATCGGAGGTCTTGTGCTACGATCCGTACAAAAAAGGCTGCAATAAGTATTACAGCGACAAAGACGGCACCAAGGAAATCAAAAAAGCCAAAAAGGAAAAGAGCCGCGCCTACCACCGGCAGTATTCAAGGGAGTACCGGGCGCGAAACCTTGAAAAGCAGCGGGAGTATGACCGCATGAAAGCGCGGGAATACCGGGCAAGGCGAAAGGCGCAGGCAGCCGCCGCACAGCCCACACAGTAAAACAGAATAACCGTCAACCAAGAGGGATTTTCCGAACTACGGGAAATCCCTCTTTTGCGCCCAAAGAAAGGAGCCGCCTATGGCAGAACAGACCCCCGACAGTATCATCACGACCCAGAGGAACGGGCAGACCATTGTTGCGGAGTTATTTTTCAATCACAGCAGCACAGAAACATTCCGCGACAAGCTGCTCAAACTGGTGCTTGCCGACAGTTCGCGTTTATCCGCGTCTGACGGTCAAGAGCCGGAAAAAACAGAAATCTTGCGATAACAGCCGCCCCGACGATACATTCCCCGTTTGGGCGGTTTTTATCGTCAAAAACGCCGTTTTCCCCAAGTCAAGAGCCGAGGAAAACACCCGAAAAACACCCCTATTGCGTAACAGGGACGCAGAAAGGAGCTTGCATGAGAACAGGGCTTACCAATAATCGGAATGTTTTGACCGCAACAACACATAGAAGCACCGCCACGCCGGTATATCTTCAATATCCAAAATATGTTGCAGGCGTAGAACACGCATTGCACATGGCATATAAACATCTGATTTGTAAATGCAAAAATTCATTTGCGTTTACAGATTTTCAATTTGCGAATCTGGTAGCAATCTTCACAAATGTGTGCTATAATGTGACTATGTATTTTGATAAGGGGGACTTCCCAATATGCGCATCAGCTATAACAAGCTCTGGAAGATGCTTATTGACAAAAATATGAAAAAGAGTGATTTGAGAGAAAAAGCCGGCATCAGTTCTGCCTCCCTTGCAAAGCTCGGCAAAGGAGACAACATAACCACGGATGTTCTTCTTCGTATCTGCGAGGTAATGGATTGCCGGATTGAAGACATTCTTGAAACGGTTCGTGACTAACCAACGCCAAAGAATTTGATTAGGAGGTTTTGACATGACCATATTGGGCAAGAAACAGATGTCGGAAGAAGACATCAAATTGAATTATATTACTCCGGTCATTCTTGATGGATGGAAGGGTCACGTTACGATGGAGACCAAGATCACGGATGGTAGGATCAACATTAGTGGCAATATCGTTGCTCGTAGTAAGCCTAAGTTTGCCGACTATATGCTTTACCTCAATGACGGGAAGCCCATCGCTGTAGTCGAAGCAAAGGATAATAATCATTCTGTATCTCATGGTTTGCAGCAGGCAATGACTTATGCTCAGATGATGGATCTCCCATTTGCATATTCCTCAAACGGAGATGCTTTCTATGAGCATGACTTCTTGACCGGACAAGAGCAGCAAATTGCATTGGAGGAATTTCCAACTCAAGAGATGCTTGTGGCGAGATATTACGCTGAGCTGCACAGCGGCAAGGGCATTTCCGATATGGAAAAGAAAATTGTCTCGCAGCCGTACTATTCTTCTCAAAGCACGTACCCTCCACGATACTATCAGCGAAACGCAGTAAACAGGACCGTTGAAGCAATCGCCAGAGGACAGCAAAGATTGTTGCTCGTTATGGCTACCGGCACAGGCAAAACATACACCGCTTTTCAAATTGTCTATCGCCTGCTCCGCTCTGACCTTAAAAAGAGAATCCTGTATCTGGCTGACAGAAATATTCTTGTTGACCAGAGCATTTTACAGGATTTTGCACCGCTTGAAAAGACCATTTATAAAGTGGACTTTTCCGACAAGGCGTGTTTGAGCAAGATCGCATCCCGTGAAGTAAACTTTGCCCTCTATCATCAGATGGTCGGGCAGAATGATGAAGAACACTTCAAACAGATTCCCGCAGAATACTTTGACCTAATTATCGTAGACGAGTGTCATCGTGGAAGTGCCAAGGAGGACAGCAACTGGCGTAAAGTTTTGGAGTATTTTTCTTCTGCAACCCAAATCGGTATGACCGCTACTCCAAAAGAGAGCGAAAAGGTATCGAATATAGATTACTTTGGAGAGCCTGTCTATACTTACAGCTTAAAGCAAGGCATCGAAGACGGATTCCTTGCTCCTTTCAAGGTTATCAATATCACGACCAACATCGGTGACGGCTGGAGGCCGCACAAAGGGCAAACCGATATATACGGCAATGTGCTCGAAGACCGAATCTATAACAATAGGGATTATGATTACAATATCATTCTCCAAGACCGTATTGACGAGGTTGCAAGGGAGATTACCGAGTATCTGAAAAGCACCGACAGGATGCAGAAAACCATTGTGTTCTGCGCTTCCGAAGATCATGCCGAGCGAATGAGAATTGCCCTCATCAACCATAACGCTGATATGGTCAAGGAAAATCCGGACTACTGTGTCAGAATCACCGGTTCTGATGTTTACGGAAAATCCAAACTTGACTATTTCATCTCCGTGTCCAGCCCTTATCCGGTTATCGCTACGACATCCGAACTGCTTTCCACCGGAGCAGACTGCAAGATGACAAAGCTGATCGTTCTGGACAAGACGGTTGAGAGCATGACTACCTTTAAGCAGATTATCGGGCGAGGGACCCGTATCAGGGAAAAGGAAGGTAAGACACACTTTGTCGTTATGGACTTTAGAAATGTGACAAGGCTCTTTAGCGACCCTGATTGGGATGGTCCCGTAGAACAGGTTGAGGGGTTCCAACACGGCAGCGGAGGAAACAAACCCAAAGGCGGTGAACCCGGCGGCATTGGAGAGGAACCGCCCGTTGACCCCGTTGAAACGCCTATCGTTGATAAAGACGGGTGCAGTGTGAAGATTATCAATAAGACTGTTTCTGTGTATGATGCCAACGGCAAGCTGCTTCGTCAGGAAGATATTATCGACTACACGAGAACCAATATCAAAGGCGAATATGCGTCCCTTTCTGACTTTATACACAAGTGGAAAGCATCGGATAAGAAGAAAACGATTGAACAATCCTTTATTGCGATGGGGATTGATTTGAAGGCTCTGAAAGCGGAACAAGGAATGTCTGATGTCGATGACTTTGATTTTATCTGCTATGTGGCATACGGCAGGAAACCGCTGACGAGAAAAGAGCGGGCGAACAACGTCAAGAAGAAGGACTTTTTCAGCAAGTATTCTGCTGAAGCACAAGCAGTCCTCTCTATCCTCTTGGACAAGTATATGAACCAAGGCATTACCGAAGTTGAGGACATCAAGGTTCTTTCTCTTGCGGATTTTGCTGAGTTCGGAAAGCCTGCAAAGATTGTAAAGTTGTTCGGCGGCAAAGCGCAGTATGAGGCTGCTATTAAGGAGCTTGAAGCGAACATTTATGAATTAGAGGTAAGTTAATTATGGCGATGCAGTCAGGTTTTATAAAAAGGATCCGTGATATTATGCGTATGGATGCAGGTATCAACGGCGATGCTCAACGAATTGAGCAGATGGTATGGATGCTCTTCCTGAAAGTCTATGATGCCAAAGAAGACGATTGGGAACTGAATGAGGACAACTATGAATCCATAATTCCCGAAGACCTCAGATGGAGAAATTGGGCAAAGGCAGACAGCAACGGTCACGCTATGACCGGAGATAAGCTGCTGAATTTCGTCAACAACACCTTGTTCCCGGTGCTGAAAGGCAATGATGTAAAAGAAGGCGACACGATTGTCTATGAGGGTATCAAGGTTGCACCTGACACTCCGATCAAGAAAGCGATCGTGAAATCGACCTTTGAGGACGCCAACAACTATATGAAGGACGGCGTTTATCTCCGTCAGGTCATTGATGTGATTGATGAAATCGAATTTGATGACGTCAAGGAAAGCCATGCTTTTGGTTTTGTTTATGAAGAAATCCTTCGTGAATTGCAGTCTGCCGGTTCCTCCGGTGAGTTTTACACGCCGAGAGCAGTCACCGAGTTCATGGCGCTGATGATCAAGCCGAAACTGGGAGAAAAGATGGCTGACTTCGCTTGCGGTACGGGTGGCTTTATTACCTCCTGGCTTGGACAGTTATCCAAGCAGGTAACCGATACTTCTGCTCAAAAGCAGCTTGATGACAGCATTTACGGAATCGAGAAAAAGCCGTTCCCGTATCTGCTCTGCGTAACCAATATGCTGCTGCATGACATTGAGGTTCCGAACATCTATCACATGAACTCGTTGAAGCATAATCTGCTGGACTATACGGACGCGGATAAGTTCGACGTCATCTTGATGAACCCTCCCTATGGCGGACATGAGGACAAGTCCATTCAGGGCTTCTTCCCCGATGATCTGGCAAGTTCGGAAACCGCCGATCTGTTCATGTCGGTCATCCTGTACCGATT
>ERZ834722.2747-NODE-2747-length-13147-cov-5.363428_pt1 | contig 13147 bp, 15 predicted proteins | sample MGYA00519576_ERZ834722 | MGnify/ENA primary metagenome ERZ834722 (study PRJEB31850, sample SAMEA3708759) | human gut metagenome | biome: human gut; feature: human-associated habitat; material: faeces | place: China | collected 2014 ...
GTACTTAAAAACAATAATCAAAAATATAGGAGAAGATAAATGTATGAATTAAAAGAAGAATTAAATATAGAAAATATGATATATGAAATAAGAGGAAAACAGGTAATGTTAGATTCGGATTTAGCAAAATTATATCAGTGTAAAAATGGAACAAAATCAATTAATTTAGCGGTAAATAGAAATGTTAAAAAATTTCCAAATGATTTTTATTTTCAATTAACTAACAATGAAACGGAAAACTTGAGGTTTCATTTTGAAACCTCAAATTCAACGACTAATTATGGTGGAAAAAGGTATAATCCATATGCATTTACTGAACAAGGAGTAGCAATGCTTGCGACTATTTTACATACACCCGTTGCAGCAGAAGTAAGCGTTAATATAATGAGAACTTTCGTAAAAATGAGAAAGATAATATCATCAACCTTAATAGAACAAAAATATATAAACCAGTTGGTTTTGGAAGATCATAATTCAATAAAATTATTACAAGAATCGTTTTCAAAATTAAATGAAAAACAAAAAATTAATACAATATTTTATGAAGGACAGATATATGATGCATATTCACTTCTTATAGATATATTAAGTAAAGCAAAGAAAGAAATAATTATAATAGATAATTATGCAGGTAAGAAATTAATAGATATCATAAAAGATATAAGTATAGATATAAAAATAGTATCAAGTAATATAGATAGTACATTAAAGAAAAAATATGAATCACAATATAGTAATGTAACATTTATAAATAATAATACCTTTCATGATAGATTTATAATAATAGATAGAAAAGAACTATAGAATTCAGGCGCATCATTTAAAGATTTAGGTAAGAAGTGTTTTTCACTTAATAAAATAGAAGATATAGAATATTTAGAAAATATACTAATAAAAATTGGTATATAAATTATTTGCATTATAAAATAAATTATATTATAATATATGTGCTTCAAAAGAGAGGTGAATAAAATGAATTATAGTAAAAATAAAAATATATTAAATAATTTAATGTTAAAGTATGATTTATCAAAAGAAGAAAGAAAAGAATTTTTTAAGATTATATATAAAATATTTAGACATAAAGAGTTTCAAAGAAGAATGACAAGTGAATTTAATCACCATAATGATATAACACTTGGTTATCATGTGCTTGAAGTAGCACTTTGTACATATAAAACATGTAAAAAGAAAATAGAAAAGGGTATAAAAGTAAATATAGATGTAGCAGTTAAAATAGCAATGCTTCATGATTTTTATGAATTACCTTGGCAAAATAATAAAGAATCATCATCTAAGAATTTAATTCATAAACATGGTTTTCGTCATCCAATAGAGGCCGTTATTAATGCTATATATTATTATCCATTCTTATTTAAAAATGAATTAGAATCAATAATGATAATAGATGGTATTGTTCATCATATGTATCCACTTGCAGTACCAGTACTTACAGGATTTGATACAAATGAAATAGAACTTAAAAATTATGATAAAGTTAAAAAAATAGATAAAAATTTATTAGATAAAATAATTTATTCTACAAATAGAGGAAGAATAATAAAATTATCATTATGTAAGAGTAAATTTATTGAAGGAAGAATAGTATCAAATTCAGATACATTAGTATCAATTAATAACTATGAAAGTCTAAAAGGTGTACCAGCTCTTATTACTGGAGTAAATAAAAATATAGAAGTGTAAAATAGGCGATAAAGAAATCTTTATCGTTTATTTATATTTTTGTTAAAATATGGTATATTTTATTATAGAGGTGAAAAAATGGTAGCACGATTAACAGAAGAACAATTAAATTATTTTGATAATCCTGATTTTTATCAAGATTATATGGAAATGTTTATATTTAGATTAACATTTTCAAACATGTCAATAGAAAGAGATTTAGGAGAGGTTGCGGACAGTAAAAATGCTATTAGATTAAGAGATAATTATAGAGCTTTTCAAAAATTACTTACTATGTTTTCATACGATATGAGTGAAGATTTTATTATCGATATTGCAAACACAATAAATAAAAGTTCAACATATATTTCAAATGGTTATAGAAAATTAGGTAGAACTTTAGGAGATACTAATGAACCAATATCAGATCCAAAAGATATAAAAAGTGATATGGAAAAATTACTTTATAATTATTATAATGAATGGAATAACTTAGATCCATATTTAAGAGAGGCAAAATTTAATATTGAATTTTTAAGGATTCATCCATTTGAAGATGGTAATGGTAGAACAAGTAGACTTTTACTTAACTTTAATTTGATGAAACAAAAAATAGCACCTGTAATAATAACAGATGATTTAGTTGATGATTATTTTAACGCAAGAAATAATTTTGATGAAGAGTGGATTGCTAATATGTTTAGAGTTCAATCAGAAAAAGAACTTGAAGTAATAGATGGATTAACTAAAGAATTAAAAAAAGAAAATGAAGGACTAAAACTATGAGTAATGTTGGAATAATAGGTGGAGGAGTATCAGGTGTAATAAGCGCAATATATGCAAGTAAGAATGGTAATAAAGTAACTATTTTAGAAAAGAATAATGATATACTTAAGAAGCTTTTAATAACAGGTAGTGGTAGATGTAATTACTTTAATAGTGATCAAAATATAAAACATTATCATTCTAAAAACGAAGAATATTTAAATGAAATTATTACAAAAGAAAATACAAAAGAATTATGTTGCTTTTATGACAGTATTGGTATTGTTCCTAAAATAAAAGATGGTTATTATTATCCATATTCAAATATGGCAATAAGTGTTAAAAATGCACTTGTGACTAAAGTTTTAAAATCAAATATAAAATTAATATGCAATTATGATGTAAAAAGTGTAGACTATAAAAATAATGAGTTCATCATTAATAATGATAAGCATTTTGATAAACTTATAATAAGTACAGGTTCTAAAGCATATCCAAAAACAGGATCAGATGGATTTGGATATAGTCTTGTTAAAAAATTAGGACACACTATAAATGAAGTAAAACCAGCACTTGTAAGTTTATGTTCAGATGATAAAATATTAAATATAATTTCAGGAGTAAGGGCAAATGCTAAAATATCCTTATATCACTTTGATGAATTATTAAAAGAAGAAATAGGAGAAGTACAATTTGTTAAAAATGAAGTATCTGGAATTTGTACATTTAATTTAAGTTATTTAGTTACTAAAAATAATAATGTAAGAATTAATTTTATGCCATTTATAAAAGTAGAAGAATATGATGATTTTATGCTTAAAAATAATAATAAAAGAGTAAAAGAAATATTAAATGGAATATTAAATCCAAAACTAATACTAGCTATAATTAAAAGATGTAATATAAATGAAGAAAAGTATTTTTATGAACTATCTAAAAAAGAAAAAGAGTTATTAAAAGAAAATTTAATTAGTTTTAGAATTGATATAAAAGGAAAAGGACCATTTGATAAAGCACAAATATGTATGGGCGGTGTACCATTAAATGAAATTGATATAAAAAGTATGAAATCAAAAATAAATGAAAATTTATATATAACAGGTGAAATGCTTGATGTAAATGGTGATTGTGGTGGATATAATTTAACATTTGCATTTATTTCTGGATATCTTTCAGGAAAGGATATAAAATGATTAGAGTAAGACAAGTAAAAGTAAATATAGATGATAATTCTTTAGAAAATATAAAAAAGTGTACAAGTAAAAAATTAAATATAAAAGATGAAGATATACATAATTTAAAAATAATTAAAGAGAGTATTGATGCTAGAGGAGAAGTAAGTTATATTTATGAAGTAGAAATAGAAACTAATTTAGAAAATAAACTACTTAAAAATAAAGATGTATATGTTCCAAAAGATGAAAGTTATAAATTTGAAATAACAGGGACTAAACAAATGAAAGAAAGACCTATAATTGTAGGAAGTGGCCCAGCGGGATTATTTTCAGCATATATGCTTTCTAAAAGTGGTTATAAGCCTATAATTATAGAAAGAGGAGAAAAAGTAGAAGATAGAGTAAAAACTATAGAAGACTTTTGGAAAACTGGTAAATTAAATAAAAATTCTAATGTACAATTTGGAGAAGGTGGCGCAGGCACTTTTTCTGATGGTAAATTAAATACACTTGTTAAAGATAAAAAATATAGAATGAAAAAAGTATTTGAGATATTTGTAGAGTGTGGGGCACCAAGAGATATACTATATAAAAATAAACCACATATCGGTACTGATTTACTTAGAAATGTAATAATAAATATGAGAAATAAAATTATAGATATGGGTGGAACATTTTATTATAATTCTTGTCTTACAGATATAGTTATAAATAATAATAAAGTAACAGAAATAATTATAAATGATAAAGAAAAAATTAAATGTGAAACACTTATTTTAGCATTAGGTCATAGTGCAAGAGATACATTTAAAATGCTTTATGAAAAAGGTATTAATATGATTCAAAAACCATTTGCGGTAGGAGTTAGAATAGAACATAAACAAGATATAATTAATAAATCACAATATGGGAAATATAGTAAGTATTTACCTAATGCAGATTATAAATTAACTCATACTTGCATAGATGGAAGAGGAGTATATTCATTTTGTATGTGCCCTGGTGGATTTGTAGTAAATGCATCAAGTGAAGAAAATCATTTAGTAATTAATGGAATGAGTAATCACAAAAGAAATGAGGAAAACGCAAATAGTGCGATAGTTGTTCAAGTATCAAATAAAGATTTTGGTAGTAATATATTTGATGGTATGAATTTTCAAAGACATTTAGAAGCAAAAGCATATAGTCTTGGTAATGGTTTAATTCCAGTTCAATTATTTTCAGATTATGAAAACAATACTATTTCAAAAGAATTTAAAAGTGTAAAACCAATATTTAAGGGTAATTATAAATTTGCTAATATAAATGATATATTTCCAGAATTTATAAATAATGATTTAAAAGAAGCAATTAATTATTTTAATAATAAAATAGATGGATTTAATAGTGGTGATGCTATTATCGCAGGTGTTGAAACAAGAACATCATCACCAATTAGAATAATAAGAGATGAAAATGGAATGAGTAATATAGATGGAATTTATCCTATAGGAGAAGGTGCTGGTTATTCTGGTGGAATAACAACTAGCGCAATGGATGGAATAAAAATAGCAGAATTAATTGCTAAAGTATATAAGAATTAAAGATGGTGAAAAAATGGATGGAATATTAATAATTAATAAAAAAGAAAATATGACTAGCAGAGATGTAGTTAATATTGTAAGTAAAAAATTACATACAAAAAAAGTAGGTCATACAGGTACACTTGATCCAATGGCTAAAGGTGTTTTAGTAGTCGCAGTTAATAAAGCATTAAAATTAGTTGATGATATTACTAGTTTAAATAAAGAATATATTGCAGAAGTAACACTTGGAATTAAAACTGATACACTAGATATTACAGGTAATATTTTAGAAAAATATGATGTTAAAAGTATAGATAAAGAAAAATTAGAAACTATACTAAAATCTTTTATAGGAAAATATGATATGGAAGTACCTATTTATAGTGCAGTTAAAGTAAATGGGAAAAAATTATATGAATATGCAAGAGAAGGAAAAAATGTTGAACTTCCTAGAAAGATAGTTTATATAAATAGTATAGAATTATTAAATGTAAATGGTAATAAATTTACATTTAAATGTAATGTCTCAAAAGGGACATATATAAGAAGTTTAATAAATGATATTTGTAAGAAAATGAATCTGATAGGATGTATGTCAGATTTAATACGTACAAAACAAGGAAAATTTTATATAGAAAATGCATTAGATTTAGAAGATATCAATGAAAATACACCTCTTATAAATATGATTGATGTTATTGATTTTCCTATATATGAAGTAGATGAGTTTTTATTTAATAAGATAAAAAATGGTTCAAAACTAGAAAATAGATATACTAATGAAAAAATAGCATTTTCTTATAATAAAAAACTAATTGGAATATATATAGAAGATATAAATGATAAAACAAAGATTAAACCAAAAAATATTTTTGTGTAAAATTTTATTGCATAAATAAAGAATTTTATGATTTAATATAATAGAGGAGGAGTTAAGAGTATGTATTGTGAAAAATGCGGAAGCAAAAATTCAGAAAATGCAACTTTTTGTACTAATTGTGGTAATAAATTATCAAATAGTGAACCAAATGATCAAGTTTTAGAATCATCAACACCAGTTGATAATAACGTAAATAATGTACAAAATTCAAATGTTGTAACAAATGAGCAAAAACCAGTTTATAATAATGTAAACAATGCTCAAACAAATGTAGTAACAGAACCAGAGGGTAGTAAATTTGGATGGGGAGTATTAGGATTTTTTGTTCCACTTGTTGGACTAATCTTATATTTTACTTGGAAAAAAGATAGACCTAAATCATCAAAAGCAGCAGGTATAGGAGCGCTTATTTCAGTTATACTTAATTTAGTACTAACTATAGTAATTGTAATAATAGGAGTTACTATGGGTATTAGAGATGTGAAAGATTCATATGATTATAAAGAAATTAATATTGATAATTATGATGATAGTTATGAAGAATACGAAAATGAAGAAGATAAGAAAACCATTAATGCTGGAGAAAAATTTGAATTTTCAAATCTTGAAATAATTATTGGAACTGATTATACATTTACAACATTAGATAATAGTAATTCGGAAAATAATGGCATGGTACTTGTTAAACTACCTATAACTGTAAAAAACTTAAGTAAAGAAGAAAATCATTTAAATATGTTTTATTCAAGTATATTTGATCCAAATAATAATAAGTTAACAAAACAAAGTACGTATTTTGATGATGCGATAGATTATGCGGATGATTTAAAAGAAAATGAAATATATACAAAATATTATTATTTTGAATATAAAACTGATGGAACTTATAAAGTTAAATTTAATAATTATAAACAAGAAATTGAAGTAAATGTTAATATAAAAAAATAAAGATGTAAAGAAATATAATAAATATTTACATTTTTATATATAGTTTGATATAATGAATTTAAGGAGATGAATAGAAATGGTATGGATTATTGTTATTGCTATCATTCTTATAATTATTTTATGGATATTTGGTACACAAAATAAATTAGTAAGAAAAAGAATGAGAGCAGAAAATGCATTCGCAGATATTGATGTACATTTGGTTAAAAGATATGACCTTATTCCAAATATCGTTAATACTGTAAAAGGATATGCTAAACATGAAAAAGAAACTTTAGAAGGAGTTATTAATGCAAGAAATAAAGCTGTAAGTGCTGGAAGTGTTGATGATAAAATTAATGCTGATAATGAGGTGACAGAGGCTATAAGCAGATTATTTGCTTTAACTGAAAGTTACCCAGAATTAAAAGCAAATACAAACTTCTTAAGTTTACAAGAAGATTTAAAAAATGTTGAAAATGAACTTGCAGGAGCTAGAAAATATTATAATGCAGCTGCTAGAGATTATAATTATGCTATTGCTGCAATTCCTGATTGCATAGTTGCTAAACTTTTTAAGCATAGAGCTATGAATATGTTTAGTGCTACTGAAGAACAAAGAAAAAATGTAAAAGTAGAATTTTAATTAATGGGAGGAAGATATGAAAAAGAATTACGTTAAATTACTTTTTATATCTTTTTTTCTATTTTCAATTTTTCCATTAAGTGCTAGCGCATCTAATGGTTATACAATAGAAAATTATGAAGTAGATATAAAAGTAAATGAAAATAATGTTTTAAATGTTAAAGAAGTAATTGATGCTGATTTTATATATGAAAAACATGGAATTATAAGAAATATTCCATATAAGAATACATATTATAGAACTGGTAAAACGGTTGAAACTAAAGTAAAAATTAGAAATTTAAAAGTAAATGCTCCATATAGTGAAACTAAAGAAAATGGAGAATTAAAAATAAAAATAGGCAGTGCAAGTGAAACTATAACAGGAAATAAACAATATGTTATTACTTATGATTATGATGTAGGCGATGATAATATTGAAGAATATGATGATTTATATTTTAATATAATTGGTACTAATTGGGATACTGAAATAAAAAATGTGAACTTTAAAATTGAAATGCCTAAAGAGTTTGATGAAACTTTAGTTAATTTTACAGTAGGAAGATATGGTTCAACATATTATAAAGATGTAAAATATGAAATAAATGATAATATAATAACAGGATATGTTAAAGCTCCATTTGATGTATCTAATGCACTTTCTTCATATGAAGGATTAACTGTTAGGATAGAACTTCCAGAAGGATATTTTAAAGGAGAAAGAAAAGTATTTGATCCAACATTAGCTATAGTTATAATATTAACTGTAATACCATTATTTTTAATAATATTAGGAATTATATTATTTATAAAATATAGTTATAGGAAGAAAGATTTATTAGTGCCAGAATATATTGCTCCTGATAATTTAACACCTGCTGAAATAGGTTATTTATATAAAGGTAGAACAGAAAATAAACAAATTGTATCTTTAATTACATATTTTGCTAATAAAGGATATTTACAAATAATAGAAAATGGTAAAAATAGTTTTTCATTAAAAAGATTAGTAGATGTAAAAGAAGTAAATGAACCAGATTATGCAAAACAAACATTAAGCGGTTTATTTGATGATGAAAATAAAGATGGTGTTGTAAAAAAATCAGATTTAAAAGATAGTTTTTATGTAATACTTACTAGAACTTTAGCTAAATTATCTAAAACACATAAAATATATGATACTTCACATTATGTGAGTGCAGTAGTATATTCATGTTTAATAATTATGCCGTTTATATTGTTTTATATTTTAATACCATTTACAACATATAAATTAGAATATTATTATTTTGAAATATATTTTATATCAAAAATAATTAAATATATTTGTATTATTTTAGGAATAGTATTCTTAGTATTTAATAAAAAAAGAAATAGTGAAGCAACAAGATATTATAATAGAATAAATGGATTTAAAAATTATATTGAATTTGTTGAAAAAGATAAACTTGAAACATTAGTAATGGAAAATCCAAATTATTTTTATGATATACTTCCATATGCATATGTTCTTGGTGTATCAGATAAATGGAGTAAAAAATTTGAGTCAATTGTAGTTGCACCTCCAACTTGGTATGTTGGAAGTATGTATTCTCCTACAACAGGAGCATTTGATGTTAATAAATTTAATAATTCACTTACAAGAACATTATCAAGTGCAAGTTCAACTATGAGTTCAAGACCTTATGAATCTAGTGGTACATCAGGAGGAGGAAGCTTCTCCGGTGGTGGAGGATTCTCTGGAGGCGGCGGAGGAGGCGGCGGCGGAAGCAGCTGGTAACTTTCCAAAAATAATAAATAAAATTTAAATCTAGGCATATATTAAATTAGGTAGGGTGGTTATATGTCTAATAAAGAAGAATTTAAATTATTTGTTAAATCGCATCCAGAACTTATTAGTTTTGTTAAAAATGGTGAGATGACTTGGCAAAAATTTTATGAAACTTATTCCTTATATGGAAAAGATGATAACGTTTGGAATAAATATTTTAAAAAAGAAGAAAATGAAATAAAAGAAGAAAAAGAAAATATTTCTGTTTCAGATTTAATTGATATGGTAAAAAAAGTTGATTTAAATAGTGTTCAAAAAAATATAACCAATATAAGCAAAGCATTAGGATTAGTACAGTCTTTAATAACAAAAGATGAAATAAATACTGAAACATATACACCAAGACCTCTATATAAGAAGTTTGAAGATTAATGAATTTAAGTACGCAATTTAAAATAAAAAATAATCCATTGCTTCAAAAATATATTAGAGAAAACTCATATTGGTATAAATATTTAAATAGAAATCCTAATCTATTAACTGAAATGGAAAAAGAAATGAAAGAAAAGTATAAGTTAACCACATCAGATAAAATTAATAATATATCAGAAAAATTAGATTTAATAAGAACATTTATGAATGTTATGAAATAGGTGTAAAGATGAAAAAAATGACAAAAGAAATATTAGAAAAATTAGATGATACAGAAGAAATAAAACAAATGAAAGAATTAAGAGATAAATTAAATAAAAATGAAGAATATTTATCTTTAATTGACACTTTTTTAAAAAATAAAAAAAATTATATAAAAGATAATAAGCTAGATGATGAAATATTAAATTTAAGAAAAAAATTATTTAATATTGACGAATTAAAAGAATTTTTAAAAATTCAAAATAATTTAAGACTTTTATCAATAAATATAAATAATATAATATTAAGTGTGCTAGATTAATACTTGTTAATTTAGCACTTTTTGTTTATAATAAAAATGGTGATGTAAATGAAAGTAATTAGTGGTTTTTTAAGAGGAAGAGAAATAAAAGGATATACAATAGATGGTACAAGACCTACAATGGATAGAGTAAAAGAATCAATGTTTGCAATTGTACAAGATTATATAAAGGATAGTGTATGTTTAGATTTATTTGCGGGAACAGGAAATCTTGGAATAGAAGCAATAAGTAATGGTGCTAAAAAAGTATATTTTAATGATAGAAATAAAGTTGCAGTAAAAATGATTAAAGATAATTTGGAAAAATTTGGTATTTCTGATAAAGCAGATGTAATAAAAATGGATTATATAGATGCAATAGAATATTATAAAGAAAATAGAATAAAATTTAATATTATACTTTTAGATCCACCATATGATAACCATGTAATTAATGATATTTTAAAATTAATTTATAGAAAAAAACTTCTTAAAAAAAATGGAATAGTTATTTGTGAATTTCAAAATGAAGAAATTTCTACAGAATATTTTACAGTAGAAAGACAAAAAACATACGGTTATAGAAAAGTTTGTATATATACAGAAAAAAAGTAAATAATAATAGTGTAAAGTTAATATAAAATGTATTGACTTAAAAAATATTAAGTGATATTATTAATATGTAATATAGGAAGGGAGAAGTAAAAAAATGAAAAAATTAGACAGAAAAGGATTCACTTTAATCGAATTATTAGCAGTTATCGTTATACTTGCTATAATCATGGTAATAGCAGTACCACAAATATTAAATGTTATTGAAAATTCAAGATCTAGTGCTTGGAAAAGCAATGTTAAAATGATTGCAGATGGAATCGAACTTGGAAAAGCAACTTCAGATTTTTCAACTGAAAAATTTGATATTAATAAAGTTTGTACTGCAGCATCTGATACTTCAATTAATAGTAATCTAGCAAAAGTTGCTGATATATCAAGTGATGATACTGAAGTTACATGTGCAGGAGCAGGTTCTGTTAAAGTAAAAGGGAAAGGTCAATTTAGTACGCAACCAACTGCTACATTAGATTGTTCAACTGGTAGTTGTAAAATTACTTATGAAACTAAATAAAAAATACTTTTTAAAAAGTATTTTTTTTATTTTCTTTTTTTGATATACTTATTATGGTGATAAAAATGAATTTAATAATAGGATCACATGTATCCTTTAACAAAGATGAACAATTAGTTAAAAGTGCAAAAGAAGCAATCAGTTATAATGCAAATACATTTATGTTTTATACAGGTGCTCCACAAAATACAAATAGAAGTGAACTTAATTTAGAAAAAATTAAAGAAGCAGATAAATTAATGGAAGAAAATAATATTGATAAATCTAAAGTAATAGTACATGCTCCATATATAATAAATCTTGCTAATGATACTAAGTCTTATGATTTTTCAATAAATTTTTTAAAACAAGAAATAGATAGATGTGCTACTTTAGGTATAAAAAATATAGTACTTCATCCAGGTAGTCATGTTGGTCTTGGAGAAGAAAAAGGACTTGATAATATTGTATTTGCTTTAAAAAATATATTAAGTATAGATAAGGGTGTAACAATATTAATTGAGACAATGGCTGGAAAAGGTAGTGAACTTGGTAAAACAACTGATGAAATTAAATATATTATAGATAATGTTAATAGTAAAAATTTAGGTGTATGTTTAGATACATGTCACTTAAATGATTCAGGTATTGATATAAATAAATTTAATGAATATATAGAAGATTTTGATAAAAAAATAGGTATTTCAAAAATAGGATGCATACATGTAAATGATAGCTTAAATACTATTAGTTCACATAAGGATAGACATGCAAATATAGGATTTGGTACAATTGGGTTTGATAATTTAATAAATGTTATATATGATAAAAGATTTGAAAATATTCCTAAAATACTAGAAACACCTTATGTAACAAAAAGTGATGATTCAAAAGAAAAAATATATCCTCCTTATAAATATGAAATAGAAATGATAAAAAATAAAAGATTTGATAAAGATATGATAGAAAATATAAGAAAACAAAAATAATTCTTATATTTTTTTAATTTTTAGGGGAATTTAACTTTAAAAGAGAGAATATAAGAATTAGAGGTGATTTTTATAAATTATTACGATGAAATAAAAACAGAACTATTAAATAATGAGATTACTAAAAAGGTAAAAAATTATTCAATTAATAAAAGTGATTTAACAACGTATTATAATGTAGGAAAATTATTAGCTGAAGCAGGTAAACATTATGGAGAAGGAATAATTAAAGAATATTCTAAAAAATTAACTGATGATATTGGGAAAAAATATACAAAAAGTAGCCTTTATAATATGTTAAAATTTTATGGATTTATGAAAAATACAAAATTCCAGACATTGTCTGGAAAATTAACATGGTCACACTATTGTGAATTATTATCTATAGATTCAATTGATAAAGTTAACTATTATATAAAAATTGTAGAAGATGAAAATTTAACAGTAAGAGAATTAAGAAAAAGAATTAAATCTAATGAGTATGAAAGATTGGATGAAGAAACAAAGAAAAAGTTGAAAGATAAAGAAAAATTAAAAGTACCGGATTTAGTAAAGAATCCAATTCAAATAAGAAATACAAATGATTATAATGAAATATCAGAAAAAATACTTCAAAAACTAATATTAGAAGATATATCATCTTTTTTAAAAGAATTAGGTAGTGGATTTAGTTTTATAGATAATGAATATAAAATAAAGATAGGAGATAGATATAATTATATAGA
>ERZ834722.2751-NODE-2751-length-13128-cov-6.627094_pt1 | contig 13128 bp, 7 predicted proteins | sample MGYA00519576_ERZ834722 | MGnify/ENA primary metagenome ERZ834722 (study PRJEB31850, sample SAMEA3708759) | human gut metagenome | biome: human gut; feature: human-associated habitat; material: faeces | place: China | collected 2014 ...
GGTGCGCCCGTATTCTCTTTTGGTCGGTATCTTGTGGCGGTAGGCGTATGCCCGGAGTGCGGAGGGTTTCATGCCGAACAGTTCTTCCGCTTCTTCAATCAGGAGCCAATCGGTGATATTGCTTGTATCTATAGCCATACCGAAGAACTCGTCAACGTGTTTCTTGCTGTAATAGTTTTTCCCTGCGATGCGGCAGATGGGAATGCGGTTGCGCTTGGCTGTGGTATAGAGCCACGACTGCCTGACCTTGAAGAGCGACATCACCTCCTCGCCAGAATAGAAGTCCAGCACTTCATAGGTTTCCTTTTCCCTTTTTTCTTTTTTGGCAAGCGGGGAAGATGAAGCGGACTTTCTCGGAGTGGAAGTACTGCCGGGCAGGACACGGTGGTAGGGATTGCCCTCCAGCATCCGCTCGATGTCTGTCTTGCGGATAAACGCCATGCGGTTGCTGATACGTGAGGCTTTCAGTTTGCCGAGGGCTACGAGTTTATAGATGTACTGTCGGGAACAGCCCATGAGTACTGCTGCTTTGGAAAAGGTGAGATACTCCTGATGCTGTATCTCCATCAAGGGGCGGACAGCTTTGAAGAGGTTGTTCTTCTGTTCCGTTCTAGCTCGTTTGGCTTCCGCCTGACAAGCCTCGCTGCAATATTTCTGTACCCCGCTCCGGGTTACAAATGGCTTGCCGCAAAAACTGCATTTTCTTATTGCTTTCATGTTGCTTTATCGTTTACGTGTTCATTTCTTCAATCGTGTACCTCTAAAATGGTGAATGGGGGTAAACGGAAGTCAACCGTTGTCGCCTTTCTGCACGGTGTTGCCATCGTTGCAAGTGGAAACGGTTGCTGTCGCTTGTCGTAAACGGTTGTAAACCCTTGTAAACAGTCTGCACGGTGTGACAAAAAACAAGCTCCGCAAATTCTCCACGTCAGAAATACGTCTCAAAAATATGTGGAAATTTGGAAAGCATCAAAAAGCAGCCGAAGAGTGTTAATTTTTAGAATATACTGATAGATAAATATTTACGCTTGGATATTTCTGGTTATTTTTGGTTGTTCTACGCTTCTAAATACAAAACGTAAATCGCGTGTTTTAATAGGAGTACCACTTAATAACAATTCGATGCCTTGATTTCTAATTTTTCCAACATTTGCCATCATACTTGATACAATGTAAGGTGGAGTTGGTACTTCATAGGTAGAAAGTAGATCTGAAGTTTCACGGTGATAAATATCAATAGAACCAGAAAGTCTATTTTTTAGGAATGAAAAATCAAGTCCCAAATTTAACTCACTCTTCGTTTCCCATTTTAAATCGGGATTAGGATTTTGGTATGGACCTGCACCTTGTGTCCATTTTCCATTAATATATGCATATCCACCATAATTTAACAAATACATGGATAGTAAATTAGATGTGACTTCATTACCTGTAACGCCATAACCTATGCGAACTTTTAAGTCATCTAACCATTGGATATCTTGCATAAAATTCTCTTTGCTAATGCGCCATCCTGCTGATATAGCAGGAAACCAACCCCATTTATGGTTATCTCCAAAGCGTGATGAACCTTCACGGCGTAAACTGGCCATAAACATATACTTTTCATTGTAATTATAAGTCAATCGACCAAAAAATGAAATTAGTTTATGAGTATTTCTATAACTGGTCATAGCTGCCTTATTATCCTTCATATCATTCATAGAACCAATATTCCAAGGTCCAAACATATCTGTTGGAAAATCTTTTGCCCATTGATATATACCTTTAGCATCATCATCTTGGTAACTATAACCTATCATGGCACCTAGATTGTGTAAACCTAATGATTTGGTATAATCACCTACCAATTCTAAATTCTTTTGCATTGTATTATCAGCCCAATTCCAAACATTACCATAATCTCCGTTTACCACAGTAGTCATATGTTTAAATGTATTGCTTTTATTCTCCATGCGATCAAAACGTTGCATAGCTCCCATCACACTTAGATTAAGACCTTCAATTGGTGATAAAGTTATTTTCCCGCTCATCATTAATTGATTGTATCCTTCTACATCATATTCTTCATTAATCATGGCAACCGGATTATAAGGTTTAAGATTTACTTTATATTCCGTATAATTTCCATTTTCATCATAGATAGGGCGGGTAGGATTTTCTAATAAAGCATTTAAATAGGCTGCATACCATGCACGTTGTTGGGTGACATAACTATCATTGATATTGAATTGAAAGCGTAATTTATTATTGAACATATTATGATTTAGACCTATTTTAGCTGTAATAGATTCACGATCTGTATGACGAATGACACCTTCACGTTTGCGATAATCTATGGAAGCTACGTAATTGGATTCAGCGCTACCACCTTTCAAAGAAAGAAAATGATTGTGGCTGATAGCTGTACGACTAATAGCGTCCACCCAATCAGTGGTAGTTCCCTCATCTTGAATACCTGGAAAATCAGGATCATCTGTTAATCTACGATAATCATTGGCTGTTAACATATCAGCATGTTTTGCAAATGTTTCAAATGAGATAGATCCATTATACTCCATGGAAAGTTTAGTCGCTTTAGCACGATTGGTAGTAATTACAATGACACCATTTGTACCACGAGTACCATAAATAGCAGCTGCAGAACCATCTTTTAGCACATCTATAGATTCTATGTCTTCACTTGAAATAGCTGTTAAACTACCACCTGGAATTCCGTCAATAACGATCAATGGACTAGTATTACCAGATAATGAATTAACACCTCGAATAGTCATTTCGAGTCCTAATACAGGATCACCAGTATAATTTGAAAGTTGAAGACCTGCTACTTTTCCTTGAAGGAGTTGTTCGGGACTTTTTACCATCCCGGCAAGAAAATCGTCTTTTTTTACTGATGTAATAGCACTGGTTACTTCACCTTTTTTCATGGAACCATAACCTACCACTACCACATCATCAAGCTGAAATACATCTTCTTCAAGAATGATGTTTAAAAAAGTAGTTTTATCGTTAGTTGGAATGGTGCGAGTAATGTATCCAATATAACTTACTGTTAATGTACTGCCAGGTCTTAATTTTATCTCAAATATTCCGTCAATATTTGTTGAAACTCCATTACTGGTGCCAGTTTCCAATATTGTAACTCCTGGTAATGTGTTGCCTTTTGCATCTTTTACGACACCTTGGAAGTTTTTGGTTTGTGCAATAGCTAATTGACATATGCATAACATATATAATATTGTCATTAGTCGAATTGTATTGGACAAAGTCCTTTTTTGATAAAAATTTAGCATAGATTCAAAGTGATAAAATGTTTAGATAAATAATTATATATTTCTCAGAGTATTTTAAAAAGGTCGTACAATTTCTAGATCGTCTACTGAAGGTAATGTTGGAAATTTAGCATGTGGTTCAGTTTGATACCAAAATACAACAGAAGAAATGTCTGATTTCTGATCGAGATATCGGCCGTCGTTACGCCATCCAAGATCTTGAATTGTAACTTTTAAATCCTTTTCAAAACGGATTGGATCAAGTATGTGCCAACGATACATGCCAAAACGTTGTTGTGAACGATAAACTCCATCTGGGCGAATAATCTGATGTAATCCTGCATAAGGAGTAGTGAATTCTTCATATTGATGCGTCGTTTTATTTTCAAAGTTGTAAGATCCGCAAAAGTAATCTTCTGTACCAGTACCGCAGATTGTCGGAAATTTCTTATCACCATCCATGAAGAATTTAATTTCACCTTCACCCCACCAACCGTTATTATTCACTTGCCAAGCAATATATGTACCAACGTATTGTCCTTTACCTTTAATACCATCAACCAATACATGGTCAGAATTTATATTAGGATTTGAGCGACGGAATTGTGCATGAAAATAAGCTGCATCCTCAGGAACTTCTGTTAAAGTGTAGTTTATTTGGTAATAAACTCTCATTTCATTATTGGGGTCAATGTTTTCCATTGTAATTTTACATTTTTTGCGGAAAGGCATTTGCCAATAACAATTGAACGCACTACCAGGGTTTACACAAACTGCTAATGAACTTAATGGAGAATATAGTCCCCAACCACTGCAGAAAAAATCACCTATAGGGCACTCTACAGAAGGTTCTTTTTCATCATCCCAATAAAAGCGAATAATTGTTTTTCTCCATTCACCTGTTGGTGTCATCCAAATTTGTTGTATAGAACCAGGGCCTTCGATTTCTGCTAAAGTAAAAGTTTCGTTAGGGCCAATGTTTACATAAGGATTGACTTTCCAGCCTTGCCCTAAAGTTTTAGCTGCATGATGTGCATTAGCTTGATTTATTTTTTCTTTATCTGTAATTGGATCAGCCATACCACCTTTACCTTTCTCACCTGTAAAGTTTTCAGGGCTGATGGAACGTGTCTTGGCATTGGATAAGCGATATAAATTACCCATATTCATGTCAAGTCCATTAAAATTTTGAGCGTAAATGCTTATAGTTGCCATACATAAGGCTGCTAAGATAAAAAATTTGATTTTCATGGTTTAAATAAATTAATTGGTTTATATACTTAGTTAATGGTTTCAGCAAGTTTTGCCAGTTCAAGATATTTCTTGTATAGTTTTTCGTAGATGAGGGCTCTTTTCTCATCCGGCCGGTATTCAGCCTCGATGTCCGACCCCATGTGCCTTGTCGCCTCGTTGATATCCTTGTACACCCCTGCGGCAACTGCCGCGAACATTGCCGCTCCCAAGGCACAGGTCTGTTCCGAGCGGACCACACGGATGGGCATGTCCAGCACGTCCGCCAGCGTCTGCATCACGAAGGGCGCCTTCTTGCTGATACCTCCGATGGCATTGACCGAATCAATGCGCAGCCCCTGGCCCTTCATATGCTCCACAATACGGCGGGAACCGAAGGCGGTGGCTTCCACCAGCGCACGGAATATTTCCGGGGCGCTGGTACCCAGCGTGAGTCCCGCAACGGCACCCTTCACGTTCTGGTCCGCATCGGGGGTACGGCGGCCGTTCATCCAGTCCAGGGCGACAACACCATCCTCGGAGGGTTCCATGTCCTGGGCCTCACGGGTGAGTTCCACCAGCATGCCGTCCAGAACTTTCTGCCTGGCCTCCCCTCCGGGGATATCTTTCAGTGTCCATGCCAGCATCTTCCTGAACCAGGCGTAGATGTCTCCGAAAGCCGACTGTCCGGCTTCGAAACCGATGAATCCCGGAAGCACCGAACCGTCCACCTGGCCGCAGATTCCCTTGATACAGCGTCCGCCTACCTCGTCTTTGCCGGCAACCATGATGTCGCAGGTGGATGTTCCCATGATACGTGTCAGTATCCCCGGGACGACGGATGCGCCTACGGCTCCCATATGGGCGTCCAACGCCCCCACGGCCACGGCGATTCCTTGGGGAAGTCCAAGCCTGTCTGCCCACTCGGGTGTCAGTTCCCCTGCCTTGGTGTCGCTGGTGTGGGTTTCTGTGAACAGATGGGGGAGCATTTCCTTCAAGGCCGGATTAAGTTCTTCGAGAACTTCGCCGGAAGGAAGACCCCAACTGGCATGCCACATTGCTTTATGTCCAGCAGCACAACGGCTACGAAAGATCTGTTCCGGAATAGTGTTACCAGTTACTAATCCGGTCATCCAATCACAATGTTCTACCCAAGCATAAGCAGCATCCTTTATAGCGACGTTTGTGTTGATAATATGTAAAACCTTTGACCATACCCATTCTGATGAATAAGTACCACCTTCATAAAGTAAATAATCAAGGTTACGTTTATTGATCAGTGCATTGATTTGCTCAGCTTCTCGAACAGCTGTATGATCTTTCCAAAGAATAAACATAGCATCCGGTTCTTCTGCAAACTCGGGACATAAAGCTAATGGCATTCCTGCCTTATCGGTTAAAGCAGGAGTACTACCAGTTGTGTCAAAACATAATCCACAAATAGAAGCAATCTCTTCTTCCTTCAAATCTGATAAGGCTATATGTACAGCCTCTATCATGGATTCAATATAATCCAATGGATGTTGGCGATAACGATTGTTGTGTGCATCGCAGTAAAGCCCCGCTTTCCAACGGGGGTAAAAACTTACCCCCGTAGCCATTTCACGGCCAGTATATGTATCCACTACCAGTGCACGACAAGAATCCGTACCAAAATCAAGACCAATAACGTATTTCTTGTTTGATTCCATACTCTAAAGCATTATTTGGTTGTTAACTCTTGTTTTCTTGCAATGAAAAGCCCATAATAGGCAATCACTGCAAAAGCAACGGCCGGTACAACATATGCAGCCATAATACTACCCGTCTGGTCGGAGACAATACCCTGAATTTGGGTCAGAACGGCAGCACCGGCAATAGCCATTACCATGAATGAACCTCCAATCTTAGTGTCATCCCCCAAACCTGTAAGACCAAAACCATAAATGGTCGGGAACATCAATGACATACAACCAGAAATGCCCATCAGGCAATAGACGCCGAAACTGCCCTTGCCGAACATGGCACCCAAACAACACATTACAGCAAGAAGCGCAAGTCCTATCAAGAGTTTATAAGCTTTCACATATTTCATCATGGCAGTACATACGAATCTCATTACTACAAAGAGAATAAGTGACATGATATAGTAAGTAGCTGCAGCCTGTTCTGCTGTACGTGGCAGCAAATCATTCAATCCAAGCCATTCACAACAATTATAGAATGCGGCAGCTACCGGTTCCACTCCCCGTAATGCATTTACAACAGCATCTGCAGAAGCAGAATCTCCTAAAGAAGCCAATACACCGTCAAAATTCAGCTGTACCATAGCATAACGGATCACGAATGACCATACGGCTATCTGTGCACCAATATTGAAAAATTGTGCTATTACACCCCATACATAATTCTTATTCTTTATAAGACGACGAAGAGTGGCACCAAACTCTATTTTTTCACCTTTTTCACTAAGATTAGGCATTTTGGTAAGCCGAATAGCAAGTAAGAGCACCAACATCACCAGACCAAGTACCACATAAGCAGTAGTAACAGCATTCAATTCCTGCCCCTGGATGGCGGCCAGCTCCTCAGCCGGAAGTTGGGCACGCTCTGTCGCTGTCATTCCATTCAGTTGTGAGAGGATGAAAATCTGACTGATCACCACTCCCGTAATCGCTCCGAACGGATTGAAGGCCTGAGACAGATTCAAACGGCGTGTCGCGGTACTTTCAGGACCGATTGCCAATACATAAGAATTAGTAGACGTCTCCAGAACTGAAAGTCCGGCAAAGAGAACAAAGATTGCCAGCAGATACATAAAGAAGCTGAAATCAACATTCACTCCCGAGCTAAGCATGGCAGGATAGAACAGTAAAGCCCCAAATGCATATAGACCAAGCCCCAGCATCACGCCTGATTTATAAGTGTATTTCTTGATAAACAAGGCACCGGGAACAGCACAACATCCATATCCCAACAAATAGCACACTACCTGTATCCAAGCTGTTTTTGAATCACTCATACTCATGATGCGCTTGAAAGCTGCAAGCATAGTATCTGTCAGATTATTCGGCACAGCCCAGGCAAAGAAAAGAGTAGTGAGCAGAATGAATGGGAAGAGGATTCCTTTCGGTATTATTTTATTTGATTCCATACGAATTCTCCATTATATAGTTACCCTATTGAAACTTTGTTTTTATTACATTCAAATCTGCTCCAAATAAATCTTGCACGATAGGAACCAATTGTTCATCCTTACCTTGTACATGAATCACCTTTTGCGTATGGACCAATGAGGCACCGGGAGCCAGCTCCGCACCAGGAGAAGACGTTTCAATTTCATAGAAAGGTCCCATTATAGAACCGTCTTCTACCGGACCGTCATTATAAGAGTTGATTACATCGCCGGCAAACGGATCTTCCTGAGGTCCCCATTGGCCATTTACGTAGACTGAAGGAGTTTCGGGAAGACTACACCACAGGATTGTGAGTACGCCTTTCGATGAATCATAACTTCCGCAAATATCCGTTGCCCGTGAAGCCGGCAATCCCAGCTTGGAACGATAGAGCCCGTCAATCTTGAAATAGATAATACCATTTTCCTTTATCAGCCTATCCGCCGGTATCTTACCGAAATATTCATCATTCACAATTGTTCCTTCCGCATCTTGCTTATAAGGAATGAATACAGTAGTGGTCGGTGTAGGATTAAAACAGCCGAGCATCCACACAGATACAAGACCACCCTCTTTTGTCCATGCCTTGTCACCTGTATTGGTAATCTTATTCTCACTCTTGTAAGCTACAATTTTCATATCATTTGTAAGCTGGATATTAAAATCGGCAGCAACTTCACCAGCATCCATCAACGATACAGTACGGTCAATATTCATATCAAAAGTAGTACCGGAAGCATTTGTCAAACGAGTATCTTTCACAAAACGGATACTACTGTTGTCTTGCGACTTTATGTCAAAAGCTTCAGTATCAAGTACCGGAGGAACTATCCAATTATCATAAACCTGCTCTTGTCCTTCCTTAAAATAAAGTGAGAACGGACCACCTTCCGGACCAAGCCAGAAGCGTTCCTCACCTCCTACCGGATTAAATTGAGAACTGACTTTGCCTTCATTTATGAAACGATAATTAATCCAGCCGTAACTATCACCTTCATCGCCGGAAGCAGAAGTAGTCATTACACGGCCTTGCCATGCAGGAATAACCATCACTTTAGAATTCCCATCAGCAGATACCAATTCAGTATATTCAATGCCGTGGTCCTTTAAGAACTGGGCATCATAAGCATAACTTCCCATCTTGATTTCTTTTTGTCCGCCGCATGATACAAGTATTGCAGTTGCACCTACCAGCAGAGTGTTTTTCAGTTTGGTTGATTTCAACATAACGCCTGTTTCCTTTATTTATAGAGAGGTCCATAATTCTTGCAAGCTCTATAGTCACTGCCTTCCATATCCTCGCCAAAAGCGGTCCATGCACTGGGACGGAAAATATTTTCCTCAGAAACATTGTGCATGCATACCGGGATACGAAGCATGGAAGCCAGAGTAATCAAGTCAGCACCGATATGACCATAACTGATAGCGCCATGATTAGCCCCCCAGTTATTCATAACAGTATATACATCACGGAAATACCCCTTACCTGTCAGACGTGGAGCGAAGAAAGTGGAAGGCCATGTACGGTCAGTACGTTCATTGATAGCCTTGAAAACATCCTTATCCAAATTTACTGTCCAGCCTTCGGCAATCTGCAATACCGGACCTTGACCTTTTACGAGATTCAAACGGCACATTGTTACCGGCATTTCACCACGAGTCAGGAACTGGGAAGAATAACCACCGCCACGCATATATTCGCGACTGGCCGGATGCCACTTGGTTACAGAAAGACAAGCTTCCACTTCCTCTTCCGTAATTTCCCAGAAAGGCTTCATTACCGGTTTATTGTCACGTGTCTGACAGCCTGTTCCATCAAGCGTACAAGAACCGGAGTTGATCAGGTGAATGAAACCGTTTGCCGCCTTACCTTCCAATTTCTTACCCGTTACCCGTTCTATGGCATTCGGACTCCAATAAGTACGCACATCCGCAAATATCTGTGCAGTATTGGTCAATAGATGATTGAAGAGCATTGAAGTACAATTCAACGTATCATTTTCCGTAGCGAAAGTAAATGCTTCACGGATACCGTTCCAATCGAAAGAAGTATTCAGTATAGCTTCTGAAAAATCACCGTCAGGCTTATAATCCGTCCACTGGCGCTGTCCCTGGAAACCCGCAGCAATCGCATTGTGTCCCATTGACTCTTCCTTGAACCCCATTTCAGCCAATTTGGGATTGCCAATCATCATATCACGGAAAATAAGAGTCATTTTTACCACGTATTCCCAACGGGCATCTTTCTCTTCACGGGAATATACCAGATGTTCCGGATTAAAGTCTGTCCCTTCATTACTCTTGCAATACTTTTCTGTCCATGCCATGGCACGTGCGAACTCTTCATGGTCATAAATGCCCAACTGGACACGACGTTCTATCTCACTGGCATCCACATACTCATTACGCATGCCCAAATACTCTTGGAAGAAATCAGGATTGGGAATAGAGCCTGCAATGCCCATGGATACACTGCCGATTGAAAGATAGGATTTCCCCTTCATTGTAGCCACAGCTATACCTGCACGGGCAAAACGCAACAATTTTTCCTGTACATCTTCCGGTATCTCCATATTGGTCACCTCCTGTACATCACGTCCGTAAATGCCAAAAGTAGGCAATCCCTTCTGTGTATGGCTTGCCAATGCTGAAGCCAGGTAAACCGCACCCGGACGTTCTGTACCATTAAAGCCCCAGATGGCTTTTGGCATTTCTCCGTCCATATCAATAGTTTCGAATCCATAACACCAGCAAGGAGTTACAGAAAGTACAACACCGACTCCACTATTACGGAATTTTTCAGCCGCCATGGCAGCTTCAGCCACTCCACCAATAGTTGTATCTGCAATGACGCACTCTACGGAAGTGCCGTCACTATGACGTAAGACAGAAGAATAAAGCTCGGCCACTTTATGGGCCATGGCCATAGTCATATCCTCCAATGACTCACGGATACCTCCACGACGACCGTCAATAATAGGTCTGATACCAATTTTCGGCTTTCCACCGATTAATCTTGAATTTCTCATGGTTCAACTGATTTTATTGAGATTAATATAAAAATTAACTAAATCGATTAAGCTATCATGTAAAAAAAAACAGCTCTCCTAAGGAGCCATTTCAATAAATTCTCCCTCGGCAAGCACAGACTGCACTGTATTACCGTTAATAATGATATCTATCAGTATTTCAAGTGCTTTCTGTACTAAAACATCTATAGGCTGCTGAATATAGGATATAGGGGCATCAAAAAAGTCAAATACCGGATTACCGTCAAAACCCACTAAACCTATTTTACTAATAATTCCCTCTCCCATGTCCTTTATTGTATATAAACAAGCCAATGAAATCATGTTGGTGGCAAAAAGAAAAGCGTCTACACCGCCATCAATCATTTTAGGCAACAAACGGTCTGCGGACTTTCTGGGAGCATCCTGCCTCAAAAAGACCACGTTAGCCAAGTTTCTCTTACCGGCTTCATCCATAGCCTTTTTATAACCACGGATACGCTCTTTCATATGGATAAGGTTGACATCATAAGCCACCATACAAGGAGCGTTATAGCCTGCATTCAAAAGATGTTTGGTTGATATATAGGAAGCATTGAAGTTATTCAACGCCACATAGCTGACATTGATTTCCGGAAAATAGCGGTCGAACAAAACAATAGGGATATTATTGTTCACAAGTGAAGCGATGGATTTCTCAGAATTGTCACAAGGAACAATGATGAGTCCATCTACCCCTTTATTAATAAGGTTACTAACAACACGGGTCATCTTATCCTTATCCTCATCTGAACTTCCAAAAAGTACGGTATATCCCCGTTTGGTTGCCTCATCTTCCAATACACGCGCTAATTGAGAGAAAAATGGGTTGGAAATATCAGAAACCACTAATCCTATTGTTTTTGTTTTGCCACTACGAAGACTTTTGGCCGCAAGATTAGGCTGGTAGTTCATTTCATTGGCAATTTTCAATATGCGTTGGGCAGTTTCTTCTCCCACGCGATACTCTTTCTTTTTCCCATTCAAAACGAACGAAACCAATGCTGTTGAAACGCCTGCAGCTTCAGCAATATCCTTCAGCGATATTTTTTTTAGTGACGACATATATTTGTGTAACGTTTTTGCTATATAATAGTATTATACTTTTAGGTTACCTCTTGAATCAGTAGCACTTATCGTATTCTCACGATGCAAATATAAACATAAAAATTAAATCTGCAAATTATTTTGCTAATTCGTTATAACATTTTTATATTTGCAGTATCAAATCATGCTAAAAACGATATGAACTACCATAAACGACACATAAAAATTAATTTTAAACTTTTAAAATCATGAAAACCAAGATTCTATTTACACTTTTATTCTTTGCATGCAGAATACACTACCTTTATGGACAGACTAACCTACAAATAGCTCCGGAAACTTTAGCAACTCCGGAAAAAAATGGAATATGGTTACAACCTGCTCAAAATACAAAAGCACAACCCATTTGGGGATTTGCAAATGGTATCCGAATAGGAATTGCTCCATTAGGAGGTCCACGTGGGCTAATTCGTATCTATACACCTTATTTAGAACATGATGAATTTGTTGTTACCAATTTCATTGCTTTTGAACCAATTGATAAAGCAAAAAATAATAGGGGGCTCTCAGAATTGGAATGGAGTCAACTTGATAATGTTCGTGGAAAACGTTTTTGGAGTGGGAATACTCCTGAAGCTCCCTCATTCCCAAATCAATATTATCCAGCTCACGGAGTAATAGCAAAGGAAAATGGAGTTGAAACACTTACTGTGTATTTCTTTTGTGAAACTTTTGATAATGGTGCGGATATTTATGTCCGGACTAAATTCACAGAAGGAAAGCCTTATGAGTTTGAATTAACTACGTATACCACGGAAGAATCAGATGAGCTAAATCGTTTTATACTCACAGCTACTATGGGAAACAAAGCAAGACTTAGGACATTACATCTCGCAGATGGTAAAACGAAAGAAGCCGGCCAATTATGGCCGAGCTATAAAGATTCTAATTTCACAGAACATAACCATACTCCAGTGGCAGAAATGATAAAAGATAAAAATGGAGGTGTATGGTTTATAGCGTCACCTGATGAGAAAGACCCTACAAAAGCTGTATATGCTGAAGATACACATACACATTGGAAATATACTGGTAAAAAAGCAACGCAATATTGGTATTGTTCCAATCCAAGTAATGAGTTAGAAGGAGTTGTGAATGGTCGTTATACTTATTGGGCAAGTAAATCTCCGATACCTGGTGGTATCGCTTATGAGAACTTTGAACTGACTGAACCATTTCAGTCTGGTCAAAGCTATATTTTTGGTATCACACCTCTTTCACCGGAAGAATTAATAAACCACATTATGAAATAAGAACGGACTGTCTTATCCTGATATAGGTAGACACATTTACAAACTAATAAATGTGTTACTA
>ERZ834722.2752-NODE-2752-length-13127-cov-3.613449_pt1 | contig 13127 bp, 10 predicted proteins | sample MGYA00519576_ERZ834722 | MGnify/ENA primary metagenome ERZ834722 (study PRJEB31850, sample SAMEA3708759) | human gut metagenome | biome: human gut; feature: human-associated habitat; material: faeces | place: China | collected 2014 ...
CAGCACCCCATAAGGTGCTGCTCTTGGTGCGACCGGGAGGATTCGAACCTCTGGCCTTCCGGGTCGGAGAACTGCGACAGGACGGTATAGACCGTCGCTGAAACGTAAATTTTGTTGGTTCTGCACAGTTGCGCTAGAAACAAGAAAAAGCCTGTTGTTGGTTGTCACAACAGGCTCTTTCAGCATTTTACGGTGCAACTGCACAGTAGTGGTCAAATGGTGGTCAAGAAAAGGCAGGCGCTGTTTTGCTATTCACCAACTAGAGCAATCGCTACATCATTTACATTGGTTCCGGTCGGACCGGTATGAACAAGACCGTTTACGGTTTGCAGAGCATGGTAGGCGTCATTTTGGCGCAGAGCATCCGCGATATTCCACCCCGCCGACGCCAGCGCGGCTTGTGTGCCGCCGTCCGCATAGCCGCCCGCTGCATCGGTGGGTCCATCTGTGCCGTCGCTGCCGATGCTTATCACAGCGGCATTTGACAGACCGCTGAGGTTTTCTGCCGCGGCAAGGGCGATTTCCTGATTGCGACCGCCGAGACCGCTGCCTGTCAGGCGCACAACGGTCTCACCGCCCGCGATGAATGCCAGCTTTTTTCCGTCATTGGCGTGGCTGCGGGCAATCGCAGCCAAAAAACGCCCGGCCTCCCGCGCTTCGCAGTTCAAGCGGTCGGTCAGATACAGCGGTTCATAGCCAAGGGCGCGGCACTGCGCGGCTGCGGCGGCGCAGAGTTCCCGTACACTGCCGATGATTTGCATTTGCACGTTGTCCAGATGCCTTGGTGTTTCGGTGCCAAGACAGGTGCGGGCGGCGGGACTTAGCTGCAAATCGTATTTTTCCGCAATTTTCAGCGCTTCATCGCAGGTAGACAAATCGGGAGCCGCGGGTCCGGACGCAATCATATCCGGCGGGTCACCTAAAATGTCAGACAGCACAATGGTCTGCACCCCGGCAGGGGCGCAGTGGGCGGCAAAGCGACCTCCCTTTACCGCCGAAAGCCGCTTGCGGATCGTGTTCATTTCCACAATGTCCGCGCCGCAGGCAAGCAGCTGACGGGTGATAGCTTGCAATTCTGCACCGGGAACCAGAGGCTTTTCAAACAGTGCGCTGCCGCCGCCGGAAAGCAAAAACAGCACGGTATCGGCAGGGGAAAGGTCGGCAGTCATATCCAGCACAGCCTGCGTTGCCGCAAAGGAGTTTTCATCCGGCACGGGATGCCCGGCCTCCAAGCAGCAAATCCCCGGCAGATCGGTCGATACATGACCGTACTTTGTCACAACAATTCCCTGCGCCGGCGGCGTGGGCAGACATTGCAGTGCGGCGTGTGCCATCTGCCACCCGGCCTTGCCGACCGCAACCAAAAACACACGCCCGGGAAAGGTCGCACCTTGCAGGGCACGGCGCACCGCGGCATCCGGCTTGACGGCATCTATGGCGGAGGTGACGATATGCAGCGCATCTTCGTGAAGATTTGGATTCATATAGGGTTCTCCTTACATCGTCAAAAGCCTGCCGTTTTCGCGGCAGGCTTTACAGCGGGCATCAGCGACCGATCTGAATCCCGGTCAGATACTCATAATACTGGGCAATGGCGCTGTGATCCTTTTGCCCGCCCTCGTGGTTGTGCAGCCATTGCAGAATTTCCTGTACCTCGGCGGTCATGGGAACGGGCGCACCTACGGAATGAGCGCAGTCCAGAACATTGTTCAGATCCTTGATGTGCAAATCAATTTTGAAGCCGGGCTTATCGTTGCCCGCGATCATCATGGGGGCTTTGGCGTTCATGACGGTGGAGCCTGCCAGCCCGCCCTTGATGGCCTGAAATACCAGATCCGGCTCGACTCCGGCCTTCTGCGCAAGGGTCAGCGCCTCCGCCAACGCCTGAATGTTGCAGGCAACGATGATCTGGTTTGCCAGTTTGGTGGTGTTGCCGGCGCCGACATCGCCGCAGCGCACAGCCGAGGAACCCATAGCATCCAGAATTGGCTTATAGGTGTCAAAAATTTCCTGCTTGCCGCCGACCATAAAACTCAAGGTGCCGTCAATGGCTTTGGGCTCACCGCCGGAAACGGGGGCATCCAGCATTTCGACACCCTTGTTCTGCAGCTCGGCGTAAATTTCCTTGGATGCGACCGGGTTGATGGAGGAGCAGTCGATAAAAACCGCGCCCGGTTTCATATGTGCGGCTACGCCGTTGTCCCCCAGCATAACTTCCTTGACCTGCGGGGAGTTGGGCAGCATAGTGATAACAACATCGCATTGCGCACCGATTTCCTGCTGGGTCGCACCCGTGGCGCCGGCTGCCTGCAGCTCCTGCACAGCGGCCTGGCTGTGGTTGTTTACCATCAGATCCGTATAGCCTGCCTTCAGCAGATTTTTAGCCATCGGCTTGCCCATAATGCCTAAACCGATAAATCCGATTTTCATATAAAGTGCTCCTTTATTGTACCGTAATGATTTCATAAGCGTTCAGCTTGTCCAGTGTCAGAACCAAATCGTCGCCGGAATCCGCGCAGGAAACGCTGCCGCCATTGTGTGCGAAGGCGGTTTTTCCCGCCAATCCGGGTAGACGCAGGGTTATATCCCGCATCGGTACAGGCTCAAAATAGCTGTTGGCAAAAACGCCGCTGCCATTGACAAGCTGAACCGCCAGCATATCTGCCTTTTTGCTCAGTGTCAGCTCTACGCTGGGATGCAAACCGGGGGTCAGTTCCGGCAAGGCACAGAATTCATGCAGGACATCCTGCATAAAATGCAGGGTATTGTCATAGCCCTCATTGTAGTAGAAGCTGCCGACCGACCAAGGAATATAGATACCCTTGCCCTTGCCGTAGGGGGTGACGCCCAAACCGGGAACATCGGTAACGGCGGTGTAATAGCATAGCTCCGGCGGACCGAAAGGATGCTCCGAAATCATGCGCAGCATAGTTTTTGTGTCGGGCGTAAATTGAATCTCGGAAACACAGGCACCGGGAACAACATAATGGGCATTGGCACTGCGGGGAAATAGGGCGGACTCGGCTGCGCCAAGCTCAAATACGGTGGACATACAGTCGGTGAGCTTTGCCTGTACACGCTCCACGCCAAGGCATTGCAGCGCCGGGGCGCTGCCGCTTGCCAGCACAATGCCGCCCTGCGCGGCGTATGCATCCAGCATGGTTGTCTGCTGTGGGCTGCACTGCTTTACGTCGCCTAAGATGACCACATCCCAGCGGCGCAGCAGCTCCGGCGTCAGTTCTGTCAGCTTTACCTCGTCAAAGGGAATGTGGCTCTCGGTCAGGGCACGCACCCAGCCGTACACTTCGGGGTCGCTGCGCGCCATGATGGGTTTTGTCACCAGCAGCACCTTGGCAGCACTTTGCAGACCACGGTAAAGCGCCTCGTGTTGCCTGTGGAAGGCAAAGGCAGCCTTGGATGCGTTCAGTGCTGTTCGATCCTTGTGGTTGTCCAAATGCCCCATAATATACAGGCTCACGCTGCCTGCATTGGCAAGGTTCTGCCACTGGCGCAGCGCCAATTGCCCGGCACTGACCGAGGAATCCCGATAGCGGAATCCCATAAAATCCACGCTGGCGTTGTCAGCCGGGCGCAGCCGCAGCGGTCCTGCCGTGCGCCGTGCATTGCAGGAGGCACTGTACTGCCACTGCGGTACGCCGATCTCGGTGGCAGACTCGGTGCGGATGTAATCCACATTGTTGATTGCCAATTCCGGGCTGATGCTGCGCACGGTTTGAACCAGACGTTCCCGCTGTGCCTTGGTGCAGGCAGACTTGAAAGCGGCATATTTGCGGTAATCCGGGCTGCGGGGGTCATCGCGGTCGGGAATATCCAGACCGTACTGCTCCTTAAACAGCCGTTTGCAGTTTTCACAGTGGCAGGGTCCGTGGTACACGCCGCTGTAATCCACCACAAGAAAGCCGCTCATATTGCAGAAAACGCCGTCAAAGGGGTGGGTCGTCAGAACCTCCCGCAGAATTTCCAACGATTTCTCTTTCTGGTAAGCACCGTTGGGGCAGGTCTGGATATTGCCGTTGTAGTTGACGACCTCCCCGTTTTTGTCGCGGTAGGCCCAATCGGGATGCCTGGCAAACACGCCCTCACGCAATTTGGAAAAATCCGTTCGTGCAATAACGCGGATGCCGCGCTTATGGCAGGCATCTATGATTTCATTTAGACTGCTGCCGGTCAGGTAAGGGCTTTGCGTCTGGCAGTCCAGCTGTGTCTGATAGCTGGCGATGATGCCCGCTGCATTCAGCGTGACAACGGTTGCACCGTATTCTTTCAGCTGCTCGGCATAAGCATCCGCGTCGATGTCTGCCATATCGATTTCACGCAGGTTTGTCTGCAGCATACGCCACGGGTATCCCTGCCACCAATGCTTTTCTTCCATACATTCACATCCATTCTTCGGGGGTGGTCCAGTCCCGCTTGCCCAGAAACTTCTCCAGCATTTCCATCTGGATCTGCTCCTTGGGAACCTTGCTGTTCAGCACACGGGTCCAGCCGCCGGACGCTTTTTCGCCGTTCATGGCATCTGCGGGCTTCATCAGATTCAGAAGCGGCTCCCCGTTCTCAAAGCGGCGGGCATTCTCCCGAATGATTTCGATGCTGCGTGCGGCACGGTCGGGAACCTGCGGGGTAGCGTGGGGCGTGATATAGACGTTTTCCATTTTCCACAGGGGGCTTTCCGGGGAAAGGGGCTGTTCCTCAAATACATCCAACCCTGCGCCGCTTAGTTTCCTGCTGCGCAGCGCGTCGATCAGATCCTCGGTGCAGACGATCCCGCCGCGCGCCATATTGACAAGAAATGCGCCGTCCTTCATCTGCGCCAGCGTATCGCGGTTGATCATATGATAGGTCTCATCGGTCAGCGACAAGGTCAGCACAACAAAATCGCTGTGCTCCAGCAGCGGCTGTAAGGTGTCGCCCTCGTCGGCACAGTATTTTGCTTCCAGATACGCATAGCCCTGGATGGGAAACTTGTCGTAGGCAAGAATTTTCATACCGAAGGCGTGCAGCCGGTCGGCCAACATTCTGCCGTTGTTGCCCATGCCGACAATGCCTACGGTGCGCCCATACAGACCGCGCCAGCGGTTCATGCCATCCACACCCCATTGGCAATTTTCCTGCGCATGAAGCAGCTCCTTGGTATGGTAGCAGCCTTGCAGCATAAAGTAGATGCAATGCTCGGCCAGCACGGGGGCGCTGCGCCCGGCAGCCCCGGTGACGGGAATCCCGCGGGCAAATACCTCGGGGCGGGCGCTTCCGTTCAGCCCGGCGTGGTCGCAGTGGATCCATTGCAGGGAATTCTCGCCCAACAGGCAGGGCTCCACATCCCCCAACAGAATGGCGACCTCGGCGTCCTTTACCTCGGCGGTCAGTTTTTCCTTGTCAAAAAAGTCTACATAGCAGAACTGCGCATCGGGAAAAACCATCCGCAGGTCGTGCATATTTTTTTTGTTGTACCAAACGGTGGTGACAACCTTATGAATTTTAGGCATAGCAGCCTCCTGATTTCACACCGTGCTGTTCCCCCGACGATATTCGGTAGGGGACATGCCGATGTGTTTTTTGAATACGGTGGTAAAATAGCTTCTTGCGTTAAAGCCGAGCTCGGCACTGATATCGTCCACGCTTCTGGTCGTGTTGGCCAACAGGTAGCAGGCGCGTTCCAGCTTGGAGTTTTGAATGTAGGTGATGATGGAACAGCCCATTTCGCGGTAGAACTTGCGGGACAGATGGGACGGGGAGTACCCGGCCTTTGCCGCCAGCCCCTCCAGCGTCAGCTTGTCGGCGGGATGGGTATCGATATACTCGCAGCAAAGGCGTATCGCGGGGGAGCACCTGACATAGCGCTTCATATTATGGACGCGGGCCGCATAATCCCGCACCATCTCATTGCCGATCTGCGTGAGTTCTTTGGCAGTGCGGCTCTTTTCTAAGCGGCTGCGGTAGTCGGAACACAGCGAGAAGGCTGTGCGCTGCGGCAAACCGCCATCCACGGCTGCGCGGGATACCAACGTTAAAAGCTGATGCAGATTCAGCCGCATGGCGTACAGGCTTTGTACATTGCCAAAAGCCTGTACGGACTGCCCCGATCCGGCGTTTGTCAGAACCTCGCCGGCAGACAGATCACCGCGGCGGATGCGGTTCAGCAGCTCCTGCTCCATCGACCATCGACCGCTGCTTTTTTCAAATTGATTGGTTTCTACGCTCTTGGAGTGCTTCCGCGTCTTGGGACGGGCCACATAGTGTACTACCTCCGACGGCGCCAATCGTTCCTGCCGGATGCAGTAATGCAGGATAACCGCATACTGCACCAGCGTTTCACTGCTCAGCACCGGCAGGGTCGGCAGGGCGGCCTGCAAAGCCGCCTGTGCCTCCTGCGTCAGGTCTGTCTGTGCCATGCGGTCGGCACTGCTCTCCGGGTCTTTGTAATCCAGAAAAAACGGTCCGACCAGATAGATGTTGTGGATTTTTCCGCCCTCCGGTGCAAAGCCGATGATCCAGGAAAGCATAGAGGGTACCGTAAAGCAAACCGGGCGATCGGTGGTGGCGATATGAGCATCAATGGCCTCACGGCGTCCCTCCCGCAGCAGCAAACTGCGGAAAAGGGACTCGTGGGGGCAATCGCTTTGCAGCACATGGAACGCACTATCCATTTTCCAGAACCAAATCGGTTCAAACAGATTGGCAAAGCTGTGAAATGCCTTTAAAAGATTTTCTGAATCCGTCATAAAGCTCGCATCCTTTGTAAGGGCAAGACCGCATAATTCTAAGTGTCGCAGCCGCCGAAGCGGTGCTTAAGCCGTTAGGCGGGAATTGTGCGGTATTGCCTAAGGTTCGCTTTTATTATAACGGCGGCATTTTGTTTCATCAAGCGTTACTTTTTGCCTTTGCGTGCAGCCTTGCGGGCGGCTTTCCTGGCACGCTTGTCCAGAACCTTTTGGTTTTCGGCGTCGAAATTCAAGCCGTGCTTGGCGCAGCGCTCTTTCAGCTCGGCAATGCGGACAGCTTCGGCTTCTTCCTTCTGCTTGGCGCGTTCCTTCTGCTCCATGACGCTCTGGGGGATGTACTCAATGCCCAGCGCCTCACATTCGGCTTTCTTCTTCTCTTCCAGTGCGTGCTGTACGGTGGGCATATCGCGCTCGATCTTGAAGAAGAAGGCGAACAGCACAAAGAACAGCACGCCCTGTGCAATCATGGCGCCTTGATAAGAAATGTTGATCCACTGGGTAGCTGCGGCGGGCTGGTCGGCGTAAAGAGCAATCTCCTTGCCTTTCTTATTTACAAAGCTGCCGATCTGCTCGGGCGTTGTGTACTTGGAAACCACAAGCCCCAGATTGAACAGCGCCTGCCCGATACCCTTGGAGAACATCTCGGCAAAGCCGACCAGTGCGGCGGTAAAGCCCTCGACGCGGATCCCCTGTGAATACTCCACATGGTCGATGCTGTCACCGATAAAGGTCATCATAGAATACAAAAAGGTCATCATGCCCAGACTGCCCAGTGCGGTACCGCCATACACCATGCCGGTGTTGCCTGCGCCGATAAAAGCGGTCGTACAGCCAAGAATTGTCATAAGGGAGCCGACAATAATAACCTTCTCGCGACCGAACTTCCTGAACAAAGGCAGCAGAACCAGCAGGGCGGGCCCCATAGGTGCCATAGCAATCATGGTGAACTTGGCCTGAATGGAAGCAAACTCGCCGTAGGCGTTTCCGTTTACGACCCAGCCCGCGTAGTAGACCTGCGAAACGCCCTTCATTGCATTCGTGATTTGATACAGAAGGATCATGATGATCAGCATGATCCAATACTTGTCCTTGATGCAGGCACGGAACTGCTGCATAAAGGTGGCTTCCTTGACCTTTACTGCTTCTGCCTGACCGGTCACGCCGTACTGGTTGCGGCGTTCCTCGGTGATGCGCTCGCGGGTGTAGAAATACTGTACAAAGGTTAGCGGAACGGCAACGCAGCACATAATGACCATGCACAGCAGATAGCCCTCGCGGCTGTTGCCGCCGGTCAAACGGCAGATGGCTGCCAAAATCGTGGGGAACAGAATGGAGATTACGCCGGTACCCATATTCTTGGTGATTTGCCCGGCCATAGAATTGCTTTTGCGCTGCTGGAAATTGCGGGTAGAAAGGGCGGCGCTCAGCTCATAGGCCATATACCACATGGTATAGCCGACAGAGTAGAAAAGGTTGTAGGAAACAATGATCCAGATGGCCTGTGCCTTTACATCGCTGAAAGGAATACAGAACATCATCAACAAGCTGATGATAATAATGGGCAGGGATAACAGGAACCACGGGCGCAGCTTGCCTTGGCGGCAGGTGGTTTTATCCAGCAATTTCGCCATTACGACATTGGTGACGGCATCCAGAATTTTGCTGAACAGCGGAAAGATGATCATAAAGCTGGCGATCCACGCGCCGCGTGAAACCGTAAAGCCCAAAACGTCTGTCAGATACTGGTTAAAGTAGCTGTTTACGATGGACTGCAGCAGCATGGCACCGAAAGGTCCTGCTACATACCCCAGCATAAGTTCTTTCTTTGTCACATTTGCAGAGGTAATGCGTGAGTTCCAAAACGGCTTTTGAAAAGCATTCGCCAACAGTCCGTCACGGGTAGAGGTGTTGCTTGGCATACATTTTCCTTCTTTCTGTATTTTGACTTTCCACAGCAGGATGGACAAGCTTGGGGCGTTGGGATACTTCTGCACGGCAGTGGACGGCGCAGAAATATCGAAATACATTTTTGTCGGGGAAGCTCCCGCTGCGGCGTTTTCTGGCTATATTATACTGAAAACAGACTCGGCAAGAAAACCACAATATTGCTTAAAAGATAATAAAATTGCGCAGTTTGCGTGAAAAAGCAAGATTTTGATTCTGCAAGCAATATAATTGTTCTCTTTCGGGTGGGATGTCTGATATAGCCAAGGCAACCTGATTTACAGACAATGGGCGATAGGACGACGCTACGTCCACCGCGCCACGCTGTTTGTGGACGGCAAAGAGTTTGCCGCGCAGGATGGCGATAAGATTTTCAAGTTTACGGTGCCCATCTCCGGTACGCACGAAATCAAGGCCGTGGCGGTCGCCATGATCCAACAGCTGAACGCCGCGCTGAATAAAATCAAGAAATAATATTCACGGTGACTGAAAGTACACCGTATGTGGCTTGCAGATTGTTTATATGTGTAAAGGATTTTCTACCTGCCCGGTGAATTAATAATTCTCAAACAATTCTCAAATATTTGCGGAACCTTGCGACGCCAGGGGTCGATAAAAAATGAGTTGGAAAATGTGTGAAAAACAATGTGAGACTACGTTCCGTAAAGCTGGGCAAGAAAACGGAAATATGCGATGGAACGATGAATTTTAAAAAAACTATACAGGATAGCGCAGTTACTTATAGGCATTCAGTCGGCGAACTACGACAGGGCGGTATAGACCGACGTTGAAGCGTAAATTTTGTTGGCTCTGCACAACTGCACCTAAGACTAGAAAAAGCCTGTTAGTGGTTGTCACAACAGGCTTTTCGGCTTTTTGCAGGGCGACTGCACAGTAGTGGTCAAATGGTGGTCAAAAATGCAGATAATCGCTGTAAGAATATGCGATAAAGATACTTTTAATAGATTTACAGAAGACTTATTTAATTCTATTCTGAATGTCTTCCACCGAAGGCAACTGCTTTCCTAATTCCCCGGTAAGGTTACTCGTAACCTTATATTCGCTCACGCCGATAGGCTTTGATTGAGTGCTACAACTGAGGCATGCTGCGCCAGCTTGCCGCGCGGCTGTGCGGCGGCGAGGGACAGCACGTCTACCGCTACGCCACCGCGTGGCCCGTAGAAATGCTGCTGGCGCAGAGCTGGGATACCGCCCTGCTGGAGGAAGTCGGCACAGCTGTGGCGGAAGAACTGGTCGAGTTCGGTATCACACTGCTGCTGGCTCCGGCTATGAACATCCACCGCAACCCGCTGTGCGGACGCAACTACGAGTATTATTCTGAAGATCCTCTTATCACGGGCAAAATGGCTGCCGCCTATGTGCGCGGTATGCAGTCCAAGGCCGGTGTCGGCGCGACCATCAAACACTTCTGCTGCAACAATCAGGAGGACAACCGCGTTGCCGTCAGCGAGAACGTCAGCGAGCGCGCCCTGCGGGAAATCTACCTGCGCGGCTTTGAAATCGCCGTCAAAGAGAGCGCACCCTTGGCGCTGATGACGAGCTACAATAAGCTCAACGGCACCTACTCCGGCTGCCGCCATGACCTTATCACTGATATTCTGCGGTGTGAGTGGGGCTACAAGGGTCTTGTGATGACCGACTGGGGAACGCAGTACGACCCCGCTGCCGCCCTGCACGCACAGGTCGATATGATGATGCCCGGCGCCGATGCCGACCGTGACGCCGTGCTGATCGGCTTGACCGATGGCAGCATCACCCCCGCCGAGGTTCGCCGCGCCGCCGCCCGCGTGCTAACCCTGATCGATCAGAGCTTGACAGCAAAATTATAAAAATGAGCATTTCTGCACAGCAGCAAGCGAAAAACTACTGGTATTTTTTGTAAGAAAAGTGCATAATGAAGCAGGAAAGCTGCTGTGAAAGGAATGGCTCCGATATGGAAGAGTTTGTCTTACAGAATGATCCTGCGCGCATGAACTGGGTCGAGGGCTACATCGAATGGGGGACAGTCCGCTGTGCAGCCCCCTTGCGGGTGGAAACCGAACAGGTGCGGGAGGGCGACATCCTGCGGGAACGGTATACCTTTATCAACGAAACAAACCGGGAAGTCTTTACCAAGCTGACCGACATTGCCATCTATGCGACGTTCAACGATGACTACACCACCGCCCGGGAATGTATGCACCACAAATGCCATACCCACATCTGGTGCGGCGGTGCTGTCAGCTATGTCATGGCATTGCGCATGGGTGGTGCGGCCCCGCATCTGGGATTGGTGCTGACCGAGGGAGCTTTGGGCGGCTACAGCGTGGAGCGCGACCTGTCCCGCATCAGCAATGACCGTGGGGATTTTCTGCTGCACCCGGCCCCATTCGTGCTGGCCCCCGGGGAGCGTTACACACTGGCGTGGACGCTGTTCCCCCACGCAGGGCGGGCGTCGTTCTTAAACACGGCAAAACAATACTGCGCGCACTTTATTGACGTCCGGGCGGAAAAATATCTGCTGTTCACAGGGGAAGAAACCACTGTGACCGTCGATGCCAACTTTGCGTTTGAACACGCGGCGCTCACGCTGAACGGCGCACCGCTGCCCTTTACCCGCAGCGGCAGCACGCTGACGGCAAAAATCCGCGCCGATGCCCCCGGTGAGATGCGCTGCGCCGTGGTGCTGGACGGGGTGGAAACTTTCTGCGAACTGAAAGCTCTGCCGCCACTGCCGGAACTGGCTGAAAAAAGATGCCGTTTCATCGCGGAAAAGCAGCAAGCCTGCCGTCCCAGCAGCGGGCTGGATGGGGCGTTCCTGATTTATGACAATGAGGAAGAATGCCAATTTTACGATCCACGCTATGATTACAATGCCGGTCGAGAGCGCGTCGGCATGGGGCTTGCGTTGGCTGCTTATCTGCAAAAATGGCCGGATTCGACGCTGGAAAAAGCCCTGCACCGTTATGCCGATTTTGTCCGGCGTGAGCTTGTAAACCCGGACACAGGGGAAGTATACAACGACTACCACCGTGACAACAGCTATAAGCGGCTGTACAACGCGCCGTGGTATGCGCGATTGTACATTGAATTTTTCAACTTGTGGCAGAAGAAAGAATATCTTGAGACGGCCTGTAAAATTTTGCGATTCTACTACGCCGAGGGTGGCAGCCGATTTTATCCGATTCAAATGCCTGTGGCGGAGTTGATTCCCTTACTGCGGAGCAATGGCCTGACCATACAGGCGGATGCACTGATGGCAGAGTTCCTGCATCACGCGGATTATCTGGCGGCGAACGGAACCGATTACCCGGCGCTGGAGGTCAATTATGAGCAGAGCATTGTCGCGCCCGCGGCAGATATTTTATTGCAGGCTTACAAACTGACCGGGGTGCAGAGCTACCTTGTGTCCGCCCGAAAACAGCTGGACGTGCTGGAGCTGTTCAACGGCATTCAGCCGAGCTACCATCTGCGGGAGGTTGCGATTCGTCACTGGGACGGCTACTGGTTCGGCAAGCGCAAGCTCTACGGTGACACGTTTCCGCATTATTGGAGCGCGTTGACTGGGCTGGCCCTGCGGGACTGGGGGCGCATGACGGGGGATGTCGCATCGCAGCAAAGGGGTGAGGATTCCCTACGCGCGGTGCTGAGCCTGCTGGATGCCGACGGCCGCGCCCATTGTGCCTATGTGTACCCCATCACGGTCAACGGCGCGTCTGCCCGCGGCGCAGACCCCTATGCAAACGATCAGGATTGGGGCCTTTATTTCGCATTGAAAACACTGTAAACGAGGTTCATCTATGAAAATCACCCACTGCAAGCTGAACCATCTGGTCAATCCGCTGGGATATACTTTGCCGCAGCTGAGCTTTTCCTGGCAGGTCGAGGACGCCCACGGTACAAAGCAGACCGCCGCGCGGCTTATCATTGCCGCCGATACGCAGTTAACCGAGATTTTGTACGATTCCGGCTTTGCCGATTTGGATTCACTCGGTACACCCCGCGCACCCGCTATTACTGGGCCGTGACCGTGCGCACCGACGCGGATGAGGAAGCAACGAGCGCTGTAAACTGGTTTGAAACCGCCAAGCAGAACGAGCCGTGGCAGGGCCAATGGCTGACCTGTGACAGTGCCAACTCTAGGCTCTCTTATGCTAAGAAAATGTAATCTTAAAACTTGAACTTATGTGGTAATCAAGAAAAGATAATTGCCGTTTGAGGAATGCTTCGAATGTTGTGAAAGCCCTGCTAATGCAAACCGCCATCGGCGGACTATCGCCTTGAATTGTGAATGCTGTGTAAACAATTAGCACTTGCTATTGACAGACTGCTAACGAAAAGCGTATATTAAAATCGTAGATTTATTCTACACTAGCGCCTTTACAACCGAATACACAGCATAACAGGTACTTTACTCTCTCGGTGGGGCGCACAGCAAGGTCA
>ERZ834722.2763-NODE-2763-length-13097-cov-156.342049_pt1 | contig 13097 bp, 7 predicted proteins | sample MGYA00519576_ERZ834722 | MGnify/ENA primary metagenome ERZ834722 (study PRJEB31850, sample SAMEA3708759) | human gut metagenome | biome: human gut; feature: human-associated habitat; material: faeces | place: China | collected 2014 ...
CCTCTATCGGCACCTTCAGGAGCATCGCACTTCGCTTGATAATCTTCTGAAGCGTAGCCGGGTCGTAATATTCCAGATGCAGATTGATTCCGAAACGGGCGCGCAGAGGAGCTGTAAGCAGACCGCTTCTCGTTGTTGCTCCCACGAGGGTAAACGGATTCAAGTCTATCTGGATGCTGCGAGCCGAAGGACCCTTGTCTATCATGATATCGATGCGGTAATCCTCCATCGCCGAATAGAGATACTCCTCTACCACAGGCGAAAGTCGGTGGATTTCATCGATAAAGAGCACATCGTTGGGCTCCAGCGAGGTAAGGATTCCCGCCAGATCGCCCGGCTTATCAAGCACAGGACCCGATGTAATCTTGAATCCTACGCCCAGTTCATTGGCGATGATGTTGCTCAGCGTGGTCTTACCCAATCCCGGCGGACCGTGGAGGAGCGTATGGTCGAGCGGTTCGCCACGATATTTGGCAGCCTCAACAAAGACCTCGAGATTTTCTACCACGCCATTCTGTCCGCTGAAATCAGAAAACTTCAGCGGGCGCAGCGCCTTCTCGAATTCCTTTTCGGCAGGCGAAACCATTTCTTGTCTTATATCAAAATCTTCGTTCATTCTATGACTATTATCGATAATATGGGTGCAAAGTTACACATTTGTTGCGGAATTAAAGAAGAAAAGCCGAATTATTTTGCCCATGATTTTGCACAATCCCAAAAGATTCGTGCAGATTTGCAAGCGCTACCCTATAAAAATATTATAATTTATCATTTTCTTGCAGAATAATTTGTTTATCCGATAGAAAAAACGTACTTTTGCACTCGACATTGAAAGCGAGGAAAGAAATAAATAAGAGAGAAATATCAGGATTTTAAAAGAAATAGAATTATGCTTAAGTTATTTCAAGGGCTCAGCAAGCTGCTGGCCAATTACACATCTATCTTCGTGATAGGTGTTGCAGTGTTCACATTCTTCTTCCCACATACCTTCGACTGGGTGCGCGGAACTACTCAAACCGTCATTCTCGGCATCATCATGCTCACTATGGGTCTGACCTTGACCACCAACGACTTCAAGATTCTGGCTCAGCGCCCGCTGGATGTCTTCATCGGAGCCTGTGCCCAGTTTATCATCATGCCGGGTGTGGCTTATACCCTGGTTCATGTGTGGCATCTTGACCCAGCCCTGGCACTCGGAATCCTGCTGGTAGGTTGCTGTCCTGGCGGCGTTTCGAGCAACATCATGAGTTATCTGTGTCATGGCGACGTAGCTTTCTCCGTAGGAATGACCTGCGCCTCTACCATTCTTGCACCGGTGATGACTCCGCTGCTGATGAAGATTACGGCAGGCGAGATTATACATGTAGATGCTGTGGGAATGTTCATCAACATCCTCATCGTAACGATTATTCCTGTGGCCATCGGCTGCGCCCTCAACTATATTTACGGCAAGAAAGACTGCTTCCCTACCATCCAGAGTCTGATGCCGGGCATCAGCGTTACGTGTCTGGCAATCATCGTAGGCGGTGTGATTTCTACGGTTCACGATGACCTCGTAGCTCGCGGCTTATCGCTCTTCCTCTGGACTTTCGCCGTGGTTTTCTGCCACAATACGCTGGGTTACCTTCTCGGCTGGCTTGCCGGCAAATGTGCCGGATTCAATACTGCCAAGAAGCGTACCATCAGTATTGAGGTAGGAATGCAGAACGCCGGTCTTGCCACGGTACTTGCGGGCAATTTCTTCGCAGCCCAGCCTCTCGCCGTATTGCCTTGCGCCATCAGCTGCGCCTGGCACAGCATTTCGGGCACCATCCTTGCCGGAATCTATCTGAAATGGGACCATCTGCATGAGAAGAAGAAGTAAATGACTTCTGAAAAAGATAAATACGAAAAAAGGTCGTGAGATTTCTGATTGAACCTCACGACCTTTTCTTATATCATTACCTCACGGGGTTAACAGGTTAACAGTTAACAGCCGTTTTTTCTAAAGTTACACGAGCAAAGCACTTGAATTATTCACTCTTCGTTCTTCACTCTTCACTTAATCTACTTCCCCGTAGTCAGCAGCTGCACGGCGCGCTGAACTATCTCATTGGTCTCGTTCCAAACCTGGAAGTATTGGCTCATATCCCAGATATCTCTTGCTACAAGGGCTTTCAGCTGCAGGGCGAGGTATTTCTTCGTCTGAATTAATTCAGCCTCATCCTTTGGCTCTATCTTCTCCTTCTTTCCCTCGGCGATAATACCATCTATCAGCGAAGAAGGAACCTCGTAGGTGGCGAGGAACTTATCGAAATCCTTATACTGGCTCTTCAGTTCCTTACGATACGCATCGATGAACTTCAGACTGTGGTTGATGACGATACTCTTGGCTGCCAACTGACGGTGCATCTTGGTGTACTTGGTTGTATCCAGCGGAACGAAATAATCTGGCATGATTCCGCCTCCACCATAAACTACACGATGCTTGCGCAAGGTGTAATACTTCAGACTGTCTGAAAGATGGATGCTGTCCTGATTGGTGAACTCGCCATGCTTGTAACGCTTGTCCAAATCCATCGCATAATCCAACCTTTCACCTTTCTTATAAGGCTTCTGGATGCATCTGCCGCTAGGCGTATAGTAATGGGCGATGGTGAGACGAATCTCGCTACCATCATCGAAGGTCAGCGGACGCTGCACCAATCCCTTGCCGAAGGTTCTGCGACCAACCACTACGCCACGGTCCTGATCCTGGATGGCTCCGGAAACAATCTCGGCGGCAGAAGCGGTAAACTCATTGGTGAGCACCACCACCTTGCCATTGCGCCATCTGCCGTTAGCCTGCGCCTTGTATTCCTGGCGAGGCGCTGCACGACCACTGGTATAAACGATGAGATCGCCCTTCTGCAGGAACTCGTTGGCAATCTGAGCCGCAGCCTGAAGATAGCCTCCGCCATTATCCTCAAGGTCAAAGATAAGGTCCTTCATTCCCTTCTTTTTCAGCGAATCCATCGCTATTGTTACCTCTTTATGACTGGTAAGACCGAAGCTTCCCAATCGGATGTATCCGATGCCCGGACGAATCATATAAGCCGCATCCATCGTAGTTACCGGAATCTTATCGCGCTTTACCTTAAAGATGAGCTTATCCTTGATGCCACGGCGCACGATGGTAAGGTTCACCGTGGTTCCCTTAGGACCACGAAGGCGCTTCATGATTTCCTCCTTGCTCATCTTGACGCCCGAAATGGCAGTATCGTTTACAGCCACAATGCGGTCGCCGGCAATGATTCCCACCTTCTCGGAAGGCCCGTTCGTAACCGGTTGGATAACGAGCAGCGTATCATCTACCATGTTAAACTGCACGCCAATGCCATCAAAACTGCCGTTCAGCGGCTCGTTCATCGCCTTGGTTTCCTTGGCTGTGGCGTAAGAAGAATGAGGGTCGAGCTTTTCGAGCATACCACGGATGGCGTCCTCTACGAGCTTATTCTCATCCACACTATCCACATAGAGGTTGGTAATGGCGATTTCAGCCCTTCCCAACTTCTCTATCGGGCTGTTCTTGCCCATCTTGATACGCAACTGGGCACTGGCAGAAGTTACTGCCAGGAATGCTACCAGTGCTATGAATAGATATTTCTTCATTTCTTAAAACTTAAAGTTTATGAAAGAGAGAAATCCTTCAAGAGTTAACAGGTTAACAGTTAACAGCGCTTTTTTCAATGGTTACCCCCGAAAGCACTTGAATTCTTCACTCTTCGTTCTTCACTCTTCACTTCATTTAATCCAGCGGCTCAGAGTCTTCCTCCGGAATATCCTCTTCTATCACCAGATTTTCGATGATGAAGTTCTGGCGCTCCATCGTATTCTTACCCATATAATATTCCAGCAGTTTCTGCACCTGATCGGTTTTATGCAGCGTAACCTGCTCCAACCGCATGTCGGGACCGATGAAATGGGCGAATTCATCAGGCGAAATCTCTCCCAATCCTTTGAATCGGGTGATTTCAGGGTCAGGACCCAAATCGCGAATCGCCTGCTGGCGCTCCTCATCGCTGTAACAGTAATGCGTGATGAAATCGCTCTTTTTCTCCTTGCTTCCCAGTTTCGCATCCGCATCAGCCACCGCCTGCTTGTTCTTGATCTTGGTTCGCTTGTTGCGCACTCGGAACAATGGGGTCTGAAGCACGTAGACATGGCCCTTCTTGATGAGATCTGGGAAGAACTGAAGGAAGAAGGTGATGATGAGCAGGCGGATGTGCATTCCGTCGACATCCGCATCGGTTGCCACAATCACCTTGTTGTAACGCAATGAATCCAAGCCGTCCTCTATATCGAGAGCCGCCTGAAGCAGATTGAATTCCTCATTCTCATAAACCACCTTCTTGGTAAGACCGAAGCTGTTGAGCGGTTTACCACGAAGAGAGAACACCGCCTGGGTATTCACATCGCGGCTCTTGGTGATGCTTCCGCTGGCAGAATCGCCCTCGGTGATGAAGATGGAACTCTCCTCCTTGCGCTCGTTCTTGGCGTCGCTGAAATGGATGCGGCAGTCGCGGAGCTTGCGGTTGTGGAGATTCGCCTTCTTGGCACGTTCACGGGCGAGTTTGGTAACGCCCGCCATCGCTTTGCGCTCGCGTTCGCTCTCCTTAATCTTATTCTCCAGAACCTCAGCTACATCCTTGTGGATATGGAGATAGTTGTCTACTTCCTTCTTCAGGAAATCGCCCACATACTTATTGATGGTTTCGCCACCATTCGGAGTCATCGTGGTGCTGCCGAGCTTAATCTTGGTCTGACTCTCGAAGACCGGTTCTTCTACGTTGATGGCAATGGCAGCCACCAGTCCGTTTCGGATGTCAGCATACTCATACTTGCCGTAGAACTCCTTGATAGTCTTGGCAATATGCTCCTTGAAGGCACTCTGATGCGTACCTCCCTGGGTGGTGTGCTGACCATTGACGAAGGAATAATACTCCTCGCCATACTGGTTGGTATGGGTGAAGGCAATCTCGATATCCTCGCCCTTCATGTGGACGATGTCGTAGAGACCTTCATTGGTCATATTATCGCTCAGCAAATCCTGCAGACCATGGCGGCTCAAGATGCGGCGGCCATTGTGCATGATGGTGAGTCCGGTGTTCAGATAAGTATAGTTGCGGAGCATCGTTTCCACGAAATCATCGTGGAAGGAATAGTTCTTGAAGAGTGTAGTATCCGGCTCGAAGAAGATAAAGGTACCGTTCTCGTCCTCAGTATCTTCCGTCGTGTCGCTCTTCAGAACACCTTTCTCGAACTTCAGATGGCGCACCTTACCGTCGCGGTACGACTTTACTTCGAAATGGGAACTGAGGGCATTGACCGCCTTCACACCCACACCATTCAGACCGACGCTCTTCTTGAACGCCTTGCTGTCGTACTTACCGCCGGTATTCAGCACACTTACAGCCTCAACGAGCTTGCCCTGAGGAATACCACGACCATAGTCGCGCACGCTGACACGCAGATTGTCCTCGATATCGATTTCCAGACGGGCACCTGCGCCCATCTTGAATTCATCGATAGAGTTGTCTACCACCTCCTTCAAGAGCACATAAATACCATCTTCCGGCAGATTTCCATCTCCCAGACGGCCGATGTACATACCCGGACGGGTGCGTACATGCTCCATATCGCTCAAGTGGCGGATGTTATCGTCGGTATATTCTACCGGCGGCTGCTGCTCCTGAGGGGCATTGGTAAGCTCATCAGCGGCATTCAATTCGCTGTTACCTAAGTTTTTATCTTCAGACATGATTTCCTCCTTAGTTATTCTTATTTATTTTCCTATAACATAGCAAATGATGTTGCAATATTCTGTTTATCAGATAATTGACAACACAACAATTGCTATTTACCTGATACTCTTAATATAGCAGTTGCGGCGCTTGTGAAGGACTGGATCCAAGACGCCCCATTGTCCCTGCACGGCAGCATTATCTTCCATTTCCACCTGTGTTTCTCCCCACTCTATTCCATACTTCTGATAGATAGGAATCAGGTCGGCAAAGAGCAGCGCGTTGGCACCCTTAGCACGGTATTCCGGCTGGATACCGATGAGCAGAAGGTCGACAATCTTGGTTTTATGGAACTTGATGGCGCGCAGCAGATGCCACCAGCCAAAAGGAAGCAGCCTGCCCCTATGACACTTCTGCAGAGCTCTGGAAAGGGAAGGCATCGTAATACCGATACCTATCATCTTATGATCCTCGGTAGTCCAGTCTTCTATGGCTGTTACAAAGTTCAGGTCGAGCAAAGACAGATACATCTTGATGTACTGGTCTATCTGCTTCTGTGAAAGTTCGGAATAACCATAGAGATGCTTGTATGTATCATTGATGAGGTCGAAAATCTTCTGTCCGTATCCGCCCTGATAAATATCCTTACGGGTAAGTTTGCGGACATGGAGATTGTATCTTTTCTCTATCATCGCCGCTATCTTGGAATATTTCTCCGGGATGGTATCTGGCACCATCAGTTTATACTCTACATACTTATTATCTACGGTAAAACCCTCCAGAGCCTCGATGTGCTCCGGATAATATGAATAATTATAAATGGTAGGCATGGTGCCTAGCTGGTCAAAGCCCCAGGTAAGCATGCCTTCTGGATCCATATCGGTAAAACCCAGCGGACCTACAATATCTTCCATACCCTTCTCCTTACCGTATTTTTCTACAGCATCGAGAAGAGCCCTGGAAACCTCGCGGTCGTCAATGAAATCAATCCAGCCGAAACGGACCGACTTCCTGTCCCATTTATTGTTTGCCTTATGATTGATAATGGCAGCGACGCGACCTGCCAGCTTGCCATCCTTATAGGCAAGAAAATACTCTGCCTCGCAGAACTCGAACGCTGCGTTCTTGTCCTTGCTCAGAGTATTCATGTCGTCGCTGAAAAGATTAGGCACATCATATTCGTTGCCTTCGTAGAGGTCGTAATGGAAGTCGATGAACGTCTTCAAATCCTTCTTTGTCTCGACCTTTTTAATTTCTATTAATGACATGATTTTCAAACTAGTTTGCAATATTATAAATGCAAAAGTAGCAATATTTTGGCAAATTACCAAATATTGCTACTTTTTTTGCAGTTTTTTAGGGGTTAAAATTTAATTACAGCCCCCAAACTAGCCTATATCACCCATTTAGTGGTGGTTTTGGCGGAATATCTTTACCTGATGGATTGTTCGTTCCGGAAAAGGAATCTCTTACTTGATGAGATGCTCCTTGATCCAGACCATCTGCTGGTAATTGGTCTCGCAGGTAGTCCAGTGCTCATTGATTGGCGTGAGCAAGGCTTCCTTCTCACACTTCAGCGTATTCCATACCGCATAACTGGTTGTCGGCGGACAGGTTATGTCGTTGTAGCCCCAGGTAAGATAGGTTGGAACCTTCACCTTGCGGGCAAAATTCACCACATCATAATAAGCCATTGTGTTGAGACAATCCTTATTCTTCAATATCTCATGATATTTGGTGAAATGGGGATAACCGCCCGTTCTTCCCTTCTCGGCGTAGGCAGCCATGTCGCTGAGCGCCGGATGATTGGCAACACACTGGGTTACGCGCTTGTCTAAACCGGCTGCAATAATAGCCAAGGCTCCACCCTGACTTCCGCCCTGCACAGCCACATTCTTTCCGTCCCACTCTGGAAGAGAGGTTAGGAAATCGATGCAGCGCACCAGTCCCTGATAAACATGGCGCATGTAGTAGCGGTTCTTATCTTCCAGTCCGTTAGACAAATATCCGCCATTTGCATCGTTGAATCCCCTGCTTATTTCATTGAAGGTTTCGGTAGGGATGCGCGGGTCGAGACCATGAATCTCTATCTCCAGGCGGATGAAGCCATTCTCGGCATAATATTTATTGCGCATAGGCTCCTTGATGGTCTTGATGCCGGCTCCAGGAGGGGTGAGAACCACAGGATGGCTGCCCTGCTTGGCATTCGTGGGATAGAAGAGATAGCCATACATCGCATGACCTTTCTTATCTATCTGAAGTTTAACGAGATAACAGTCTATCTTGTCGGTACAGTATTCCTTGGCGAGTTCCTTGGTGTAACTCAGGGGAACATTCTTCAGTTCGTCCTTTGCCTGCTGCCAGAATGCATCGAAATCCTTAGGCTCCTGGGTATAAGGCTGAATCTTATCTACCGAGAATCCTACTTTGATATGATGCTGATAGGTCTTGCCATCGAGTTTATAGAATAATCTCAAATCGCGGAAGCCCGGTGTCTTTCGGGTACCGATGTTCAGGATGGCGCGCCCGTTCTTCAGTTTGAAGCTTCCTTTCTTGTCTGCCTTCAGCATGTCATCGCCTATTTCATAGTTCACCTCGCCGTCACGGGGAATTCCATACTTATAGAAACTTACTTCCACCTTAGCCTGTTCGCCCGTCTTGTAGAGCCAGTCGGCATGATCGGGCACGGTTAGCCAAAGATAATCACTGCGATAGGGATAGTTCTCCGCCATCACACTTAACACACTCGTCATGTTCATCGCCAGGATAAACAGAAGCGATAAATAGATTGTCCTTAATCTGTTCATAATTTTATAGTTTGTTTTTTAATTATAATATTCAACTATCATATATGAGCGCAAAAGTACAACATTCCATTGAGATAACAAAATGATTTCAAGGATATTTTTGTTCAAGATACCCTCAATAGGCATCTTGAACAAACAAATATCCATCCCGATAGTTTTAAGCGCTGGCGGAAAACTAACATTCTTCAAGGAATCACAATAAGAAAAAACTCGATCATCTATTCTCTCCAACACTGGCGAGAAGTGCGAAGTGTCGGATGAAGCGAGAGATGGTTCATCAAATGAGTAGTGAAATTATGAGGGTGGAGTCGATTACAGAAGACAATATGGAGTCAAATTGCTCCATGACCCGAAAATATTCCTCAAAAAGGAGTGAGTTTCTCAGATTTAATTTGTATCTTTGCCATGTCATATCAGAGTTTTTGCTTGTTTTCTTTTCGCAACACTAAGATAAGTGAAAATTCTGACATAGCAAAATCCGGAGTAACTTTCTGTTGCTCAGGCGCTTAAAATGTTTAATTAATAATAGTGTTGCGAAATTAATGGAATAACTAGAAATGAGATTAAAAAGACATCTACTGACAGCCGCCCTGACACTCTTTTGCCTATCGGCAGCTAACGCCCAACTGCTAAGAACAACGGTGGAGCAAGGAGAAATTGAAGGTGTGGAACATGAAGGATTCGCCCTATACAAGGGAATCCCATACGCTGAAACACCAGTGGGCAACCTCAGATGGAAAGCTCCAGTGAGCAAAAAGCCTTGGAAGGGAGTATTCAAAGCAGATAAATGGGGAGACCGTCCACCACAGCCCATCGACCCTAACCAAAATGGTGGTGAGCAGGGCATGAGTGAGGACTGCCTATACCTCAGTGTGGAAACGCCAGCCAAGAGTAAGAATGACAAACTCCCTGTATTTGTGATGATTCATGGAGGAGCCTTTCTTTCTGGCTCCTACAGTGGAACTCAGGAAAGCTTTGTCAAGGAAGGCATCATCTATTGCAGCATAGAATACCGCTTGGGAGCCTTGGGATTCATGGCACATCCAGAGCTGAGTAAGGAATCAGGCAAGAACATATCTGGTAACTATGGCATCCTTGACCAAGTGATGGCCTTAAAATGGATTCACGACAATATCGCTGCCTTCGGTGGAGACCCTGACAAGATTACCATTGCAGGAGAATCTGCCGGTGGTATCTCAGTAAGTATACTATGCGCCTCTCCCCTTGCCAAGGGACTCTTCCGAGGAGCCATCAGCGAAAGTGGTAGCTCCTTCTGGCCTGTGGGTGAAAACAGAAATGGTAACACAGCCATGCTCACCTCCAAAGCGGCAGAAGCAGGTGGACTTATCCTTCAAAAGAGACTCAAGGCTAAGAACTTGAAGCAGCTAAGAAAAGTTCCGGCTATGGACATCGTGAAGAATACCGACTTTGAGGCCTTCTGGCCGAACGTTGACGGCTACTCCATCACCGATGATCAGTATAAGCTCTATGAAAAGGGAAGCTACAATGATGTAAATATCATCATAGGAACCAACAGCGACGAAGGAAGTATGTTTAGCCGCCCTGTCAGTGTAAGTGACTATGAGAAAAGAATCCATGAGATATATGGAAGTTGGGCAGACCAGGTTCTCAGTCTCTATCCTGCCAAGACAGAGGAAGAAACCTACTTCGCCCAATCCGACATTTTCCGTGATGGCTCCTTTGCATGGGGAACGTATGCCTGGGCTAACCTGCAGAGCAAGACCGGCAAGGGCAAGGTGTATATGTATTACTTTGACCAAGACTCAGAGAACACCATCGTGAAAAGCCGCAAGGGAGGAGCCAGCCATGTGGCAGAGATGCCATTCATCTATGGCTATAAGTTTGGCTCAGGAAAGATGACCGAGACGGAGCAGCACATGGAACAAATCATGTCACGCTACTGGATTAACTTTACCAAGACCGGCAATCCAAATGGGAATAGCCTTCCTTTCTGGACTACCTACCAAGAAGGTAAACCAACGGTGATGATTATGAAGGAAGGACTGCATTTGGGTCCTGTTCAAAATCAAAAGCAAATGGACTTCTTCGAGAAGTTCTTCAAGGAAAAAAGAAAATAATACGTCAAGAGGGTGTGTCATAAGCCTATGGCGCACCCTCATATTTCGCAAACATTTCACATCAGTTCCTGCATTGGATCAATGCAACACCTAAATTAACCTCATTTTCTTATTCTTTAATTTTCGGACAAGCTTTCTCCGTTATTACCAGCACATGGCTTTCGTCGCTCAGTGCGGTGGCAAAAATATAAGTTTCACCACCATCTTTCAACTTCAGGCGCTTGCGCAATTCTGCTACGGAAAGGGGGAAGTTGCGGGTGGCGATGTTCGCCTTGGTGATGCCTGAGAGATGACGCTTCAACTCCTTCTTATTAAAGGAAGAAACGGCGATGATGCGGAAACTTCTGCCTGGGAATGCTTCGATAGGTGCCTGGCTCACGAAAAGATGACTGTTCTTGGAAAGCATCTTTGCATCATAGCGCTCGGAAAGAACACCGAAACAGCCGGCTTTCATCAACGAGGCATTCGGCTCGTAAAGATACTGCATCTCTTCAAGCGTGGATGGGGCTATCTTCACCGAAGAAGACTCCATAGCCAACTCTTCGCAGACGAAGGATTGCGCATCGTTGATGCAATAAATACGGAGATTTCCGGCATGTTTTACTTCTCCAGCTGCTCCATCTGCCGATGAAGCCTCCACATCGCCCATATTTCGCGCTGAGAGCACTAAAAGGAGTTCCTTGCACTCATTATTCACGGAGATGATATGAACCTCTTTTACGCAGTTTAATTCGCTTACCGCACGGTGCCAATCGAGCATCGGAGAGAGTTTGATAATGACGTAATCTGCCTTCGAAAGCATTTCTTCCTGCAAAAGGGTTACATCGGGCGTACAATCTTTCAAGGATACTACCTTGTTGCCCGCATCATCTCTACGGGCAGGATCGATGAAGATCAGCTTAAGACCAAGGTTGGTCTTAAGTAATGACCGAGACTGCTCTTCAGTTATGCCTAAAGATTTTGATGCTGCATCATCCTTCTTTGAAGCAAAAGAATACAGCACCTCTATTCCGTCTCCATTCTTCACGATGGCGTTCTTCAAGCCCAACCGCCCAAAGTTTTCCTTCGCTGCTTCACAGAGATGAGCCTGACGCTCCACATACATCGACTTCACGCCCAATCGGGAAGCGATGTAAGAGAAGTCTACTCCGAAACCACCGGTCAGGTCAACAAACCCGATTTCTTCAGAAAAATCTCCTCCATGAGCTTCTCCTTTCATTTCATTAACATTCTCTTTTGATTCTGTTAATATCTGTTGCTTTTTGCAAGTAGCTTCATTTTTGGCGAATTCTGAATCAACTGCCCCTTTGCCCGCAAATTCGCAAATTTCATAAAGATGAAGATTTGAGGCGTTTTCGCTCTCCTTCTCCTTTTCTTCTCCGTTTTCGGATGATAAAGGAGACAAACCGAGCAGTCGGGCAGCGAGTTCAGCCTTATAAAGTGCCGTTTGTTCTGACGAACATTGCTCCATCGAAATATGAGGGGGATAGATGATGCCATCAATGCTTGCCCAACGGGGCAGTTTCACACGAGCCATCTTTCGCCCGCGAATCTGGTCGAGAGCGAAAGGCATATCTACCTCGGGATACTTGCTGCCGAGGAAAGCCAGCTGGCGAACATCATCGTCCTGATGCTGGCGGATAAAATCGAACGTTGCTTGGTTCATGATTTCTGTTGAGTGATTCGTCATTAAATTACTTATTCTTAATAACCGCAAATTTACGATATTCTGATGAGATTACAAAATATTTCTCAGAATATCTGATAATTTATGTCGGGATGCACCGAAAACAGGATGCTCTCGGCTATAATCTACCCCTTTTCCTGGCTATATGATGCTAACAGCAGGCATAAATAAATACATAACTATCGGAGATAGAACAACTGACTAGGAAAAACAGAAGGCTGGCAGAAGAAAAACAGCATACTGGCAGAAGGCAAACAGCCGACTAGCGCAATAGAGGCTAGTCGGCTGTTCCTGTATAACAGTTTGCCAAACACCCTTTCTCTTATTTCAAGAGAAGCATGGTTGACAGGAATATCACGCTCTACTCTTCACTCTTCACCTTTCCAACATAAAGAGCTGAAACACAATACATTACACGGGTGAAGAGATATTCTACACTCTTCACCCACTCTTCACCACTCTTCACCCTTTACGATATTGGGCAAGGTATAAACGCAGAGCCGCTTAGCTATCAACAGCCTAAAAAGGTGAAGGGCGGGTGAAGAGTAAAAAAACGCTCTTCACCCGCCCAACTTACTATCCTTCAACCACTTACACTCGAAAGGTGAAGAGTGAAGAGTTGTTGGGAAAATTCTCGCGCATCCGTAAAGATGCAGAGAGAAAATTCCTGTGTCTCAAAAGAAACGATGGATTAGTCAGCCAACTTAGCCTTCAAGAACTCACGGTTCAAGCGGGCGATGTT
>ERZ834722.2770-NODE-2770-length-13071-cov-5.942148_pt1 | contig 13071 bp, 9 predicted proteins | sample MGYA00519576_ERZ834722 | MGnify/ENA primary metagenome ERZ834722 (study PRJEB31850, sample SAMEA3708759) | human gut metagenome | biome: human gut; feature: human-associated habitat; material: faeces | place: China | collected 2014 ...
TCTTTTTTCTATTTTAGAAATAATAAAATATAATAAATAAGAAAATATTAAGAGTATAAATACCCCAGATATTACTAAATCTAAATCAAATATTTGAGATCCATACATAATTAAATAACCAATTCCTTTTTGACAAGAAAGAAATTCTCCAGTTATAACACCTATTAATGTTAAAGATATATTTAGTTTTAATGATGAAATAATTGTTATGTATGATGATGGAATGATTAGCTTAGTAAGAGTTTGAAATTTATTTGCATTAAATGTTTTAAATAATTTGATTTTTATTTTATCAGTATTTAGAAAACCATTATACATTGAAAGAGTAGTTACAATTAAATTTATTAAAAGTGCCATAATTATGATACTTTTTATATTTGCTCCGAATATAATTAAAATTATTGGTCCTAAAGCTACTTTAGGAAGTGCATTTAAAATTACTAAAAATGGTTCAAATATTTTAGAAAAAGTAGGGTATTCATAAAAGATAATTGCAATTAATATACCAATTATTCCCCCGAGTAAAAATGAAATTAAAACTTCATATAGTGTTGTAAATATATGTGAAAATAAATTACCTTCGATACATAGTTTTTTAATAGTTAAATAAATTTTTGATGGACTTGAATATATAAATGAGTTAATTATACCCTTTCTAGTTAATAATTCCCATATAAATAATAAAAAAAATACAATTAAAATTCTAGTTAGTTTTATTAAAAAACTTTTCCTTTTCATAGTTTTTAAATATAAAGTTTGATTACTATATTTCATCTAAATCCCTCCATATTTTATCGTAATAATCACTAAATTCTTTACATGTACGATTATTTATCGGTGTGGATTTATTTTCCATTTTAATGTCATAAATTTTTTTGACTATACTAGGTCTTTTTGAAAGAACTATTATTTTATCACTTAAACTTATAGCCTCCGCAATGTCATGAGTAATCATAATAACAGTTTTCTTTTCTTTTTTAATTATATTATAAACATCTTCAGAAACGCTTAATCTTGATTGATAGTCAAGAGCGGAAAAAGGTTCATCTAAAAGAAGTATATCAGGTTTAATAGCAAGTGTCCTGATTAGAGCAACTCTTTGTTTCATACCACCAGAAAAAGTTTTTACTTTTTTGTTTGCCACATGGCTTAAATCAACTACTTCCAACAATTCAGTCACACGTTTTTTTGCAACATTCTTCGGTATTCCTTTCAGTGCTGCAATATACATTAAGAACTCCATCGCAGTATAATTTGGATAATATCCAAAATCCTGTGGTAAATAACCCAACACATTCCGGTAATCTGCCCCCATCGAAGTTACTTCTTTTCCATCCAGCAATACCTCCCCTGAGGTTGACTCCAAAACAGCACATAGCATACGCATCAATGTTGTTTTACCTGCACCGTTAGCCCCCAAAAGACCATATACTCCCGGCTTTAAGGTTGCACTAACACAATCTACCGCTATTTTCCTGCCATACTGTTTTGTTAAACGATCAAGCGACAATTCCATACATTTTTCCTTCCTTTCTCATCTCTGCAATATAATGAATTTCATTTATAAAGAACATAGCAAAAATCAAAAATGTAACAATCCACACCCCCACTGCTGATGTTTCATATAACCATGGCAATATTCTTGCTGACATCCCCCAACAAATGCAGGAACCCAGCATTACAATCGCACATATCTGTAAACTCTGTTTCTTTTGCAAACGGATCAAACGTAGCAACGCAACCATACACACTAAGTACGGAACCAGGCAGTATAGAACCATCTGTCCAATCTCTTTATAAGAATTTTGCAAATAAACTTCCATACACAAAAGAATTGTTATACACACCAAATTAGCTGCCCCAGCCAAAACCAGCTTTGCTAACGTGATTTGGGCACCAGAAGCTCTTGTTACCGCTTCAATCTCGCTCATTCCATAATACTGGCTTTTAAAAATTGCTGGCATGATAGCCAATACAAACAGCGGCATAAAAATTGGTATATTCTTTGGCACGTCTGCAATGCTGGCAATTGTTAAACAAACTATAAATAACGTTACTGCCTGCAAACCAAATATTGGAATACCTTCAAAGCGAAATACATCTGAAAGATAGTGAAAGAAACCTGTCCTCGGTTCTGCCCTAGTCACTTCCTGTTCTCGTACAATTTCAGTGCAAAGCTTAATCGTTTCCTCTAATCTTTTAGGTTGTACTTCCTCTCCTAGAGATTGCTGTAAATAGCCCTTCAAATTTTTATCTTTCATTTTCCTGCTCCTTTCTCATAATTTTTAAAGCATTACGAACCCTGCTTTGTGCTGTTCGCATATTGCATCCCATCACTTTTGCAATCTCTCCAAAACTAAGTTGTTCTCCAAAGCGTAGAATGACTGCTTCCCTTTGTTCTGATGATAAAAAATTCAAAAAATAGCTTATCTCTGCCCTATCCTCTAGCCGAACTATGTCGTTATACTCATGCACTATATTTTCTTCATCTTCTAATGGATAAAACTCAACCTTCCTACTTTCATCAATACATAAATGATTTGCAATCGTGTATAGATAAGCCTTAAATTTCTTTTTCCCTTTATATCCGGATAAATTCTTAAACAACTTCAAAAATGTTTCCTGAGTCAGGTCTTCTGCTTTTTCCAGATTAGAGCAATGCCACCTACAGTAACGTAAAATAGATGTATAATAGCGTTTTATCAATTCTTCTGCTGCATTTTCATTTCCAAGTAGAATCTGTTCCACTAATTCGTCATCACTCAACACGCATCAGACTCCTTTCCATTGAATATCTGTGTATATATAATAACGGGTTATGCACTTAAAATGATTAAAAGATTCCTCATTTTTTCTTTTTTGCCCATCATAGCCACTGCGATACCCTCCTTCAAAATGTGCTAAAGCCTTATCCCTTTTGCATAGATTTATCCACTTTGTCAAGGTGGCTATGTAAACAGTACCAGAGAACGCAAAAAAGCCGCCTACTCTTAAAATCAATAAGAATAAGCGGCTTTGTAATTTGCCTTAGACATATTCAATTTTCATTCTCTTGGTCGGTGCATTTATGACCTTAAAAATAAGCTCGTCAATACAATCCGTATATCTGCCTTGCTGTATGAGCTGATTTTTTAACTCTACAAGGCTATGTATCAAAAGTTTTCTTTCGTGGCTATCCAAATACAGATGATTAAATTTCTCTCTCATAAGCACACCTCCACTTCTTTATCGATGCACACAGCTATGACTCTCCGAAGGAAGTTATTATCGACGGACAGCAGCGCCTTACTTCTTTATATGCTGTCATGAAAGGTAAGAAAGTCATCAATTCCAAATTCGACGAGAAAGCAATCATTATTTCTTACTGCCCGTTGCAGGACAAATTCGAGGTCGGTTATTCGGCCACAAAGAAAGACCCAGAGTGGATTTACAACATCAGCGAACTGTTTACCACGAATAACACTTTCAAGTATATTGGGGACTTCATTCAGCGCCTACATGATTATCGTGCGTCCAAGGGCGAGGAGCTTACTGATGAGGAGCAAGGGGTTATCGCAGAGCGTATCAATGCGGTGGTCAATCTGAAATCTCATACACTTCCTGTTTTCGATATCAAATCCAATGCCGAAGAAGAAGATGTTTCGGAAATTTTCGTCCGCGTGAACTCCGGCGGCGTTTCGCTGAAGCAGAACGACTTTATTCTTACCCTGCTTTCTCTTTATTGGGATGACGGTCGCAGGGAAATTGAGGAGTTCAGCAAGGAATCAACCTACCCGACAAAGGGCAAGACCACATCGTATAACCAGATCACCACGGTGAACGCCCAGGATATTATCCGTGTAGTTATGGCTTACGCTTTTGACAGAGCGAGATTGAAGTATGGATACAAGCTGCTCCGTGGTGCGGACTTTGACCGCCGTGGTGCCGTTGACGATGAACTGCGTGTGCAGCGGTTTGATACGCTGAAGGCGAAGCTGCCGGACGTGCTTGATGTTCATAGCTGGCATGAGTTCCTCAAAGCAATCATGAATGCGGGTTATCTGTCGGGCGACCTTATTCTTTCCGGCAATGCCATCTTCTACAGTTACGCCTTTTATCTGATTGCCAAGCACCGGTTCAATGCGTCCTACAACGAAAATATGCACCTCACATCGCTGTGGTTCTTCTACGCCTCGCTGATATCTCTGTACACAGGTTCCTTTGAATCCACGGTCGAGAGCCATTTGAACAGCATCAAGGAACTGACCAATCTCGATGAGTATAAAGGCTTTATCCTGTCGAGAGTCAATGAACGGCTGACAAACGACTATTTCGATATCACTCTCCTTGGCTCTGAAGGACTGGCAGTCTCCGGTAGAGGCAATAATGCCTGGAATGCTTATGTCGCATCCCTAAATATTATGGATGCGAAAATTCTGTTTTCAAAGAGCAGTCTGCTTGTTTCAAAGTTGTTCGAGCCGGGAACGGACGGAAACAGAAAATCTCTCGAAAAGCATCATTTGTTCCCGAAGGCTTATTTGAAGTCTCTTGGATACCCGGATTCCAAAATCAATCAGATGGCAAACTATGCCTTCATTGATTGGAAAGACAATATGGACATCCTTGATGACGCTCCTTCGGTCTATTACCCGATTGTCTGCGAAGGCAAGTCCGAGGATGAGATTCGCCGCATGGAGGAAGAAAACGCTCTTCCGCACGGTTGGGAGAACATGGCCTACGAGGATTTCCTTGAGGCACGCAGAAAGCTAATGGCCGCAAAGATCAAATCGGCGTTTGAAAAACTGAAGAAAAATGTGGAATAAAAAAAGCCAGACGGAACAGTGATCTTTTTAGGATGCACCATACCCTCTGGAAAAACAGCACCATATCTAACCTGTAGCCTCGCCACACAACTATCTAACCCGTAGTCTCGTAATTCGGCTTTTTCGGTGTACAGGTTAGACGATGAAAAAGTATGAAAGGGATCCCGAGCCGCCGCCGGTTTTTGGGGGCAAACCTCGGAATCCCTTTATTCTGTACACTTTCAGCCCTTTTCAGCGCCGGTTCTCGTCATCAATACTACCGTCTCCACATGTGCCGTTCTTGGGAACAGATCCGCTGCGGCGGCGCGGACGGCGGTATAGCCGTGCTCCGCAAAGCGCTTCACGTCCCGGCCCAGCGTGGCCGGGTCACAGGACACATACACGATCCGCCGGGGCGACATGGCGGCGGCCGCCTCCACCACCTCCGGAGCAAGCCCCTTTCGGGGCGGGTCGACGCAGATCACGTCAGGCCGCAGCCCACGGCGAGCCAATTCCGCCGCCGTTTCCTTGGCATCGCCGCAGAAGAACTCCACGTTCTCCACGCCGTTGGCCTCGGCGTTCTGCCATGCGTCGTCAATGGCCTCCGGCACGATCTCCGCGCCGATGGCCTGCTTGCAGTGCCGGGCCATGCACAGGGTGATGGTGCCCGCCCCGCAATAGAGGTCAAGCACCGTCTCCTCCCCCGTCAGGGCGGCGAACTCCACCGCCTTGCGGTACAGCACCTCCGCCTGTGCCCGGTTCACCTGATAGAAGGACGGCACGCTGAGCCGGAACGTCAGTCCCCACAGGGTGTCCCGCAGGGTGTTCTCCCCCCACAGGGTTCGGTAGCTGTCGCCCAGGATCACATTGCCCTTTTTGCGGTTGACGCCCCAGACGATACCCACCGCGCTGGGGACAGCCTGTCGCAGCAGCTCCACCAGCTCCGGTTCACGGGGCGCACGTTCTCCGTTGCCCAACAGGCAGATCAGGCTCTCCCCCGCCCCGTTGGTACGGACATACAGATGCCGCAGCAGGCCCCGGCCCGTTTTCTCGTCATAGCAGGGCACCCGGAACTGCCGGATGTACTGCCGCACCGCCTGAGCCGCCGCGTCAGCCTGCGGCATTTGCAGACGGCACCGCTCCACACCGATGACCTCGTGGCTGCGGGCGCGGTAAAAGCCCACCGTACCGTTGGGCGCGATGGGATACTGGCTCTTGTTGCGGTAGCAGTCCGTGTCCGGCGCGCCCAGGATCTCCTCCACCTGTACATCGCTGCCGCCGAGACGGGTCAGGGCGTCCTGCACCCGCTGGCGTTTGGCGGCCAGTTCCTCGGCATAGTCCATGTGGCGGAAGTCACAGCCGCCGCACCTGCCGTAGTAGGGGCAGTCCGGCTCCTGCCGGTGCTCGGACGGCGTATGGATGGCCGTCACCTTGCCGAAGGCGGCGTGCTTCAGCACCTTCATGATGAGGATATCGCAATCCTCGCCCCGGATGGCCCGGTGGGCGAACACCACCTGCCCGTTGACGCGGGCGATGCCCAGTCCCTCGGAGGAATAGCCCTCGATGACCGCCCGGACGGTCTGGTTTTTTTGCAGCGTTTCCATGTGACCTCTTTCTCAAAAATAGGGGAAGCCACCGGCTTCCCCTATTTTCATGTTCTATTAAAACTCGAATTTCTCTGTGACCTTGCGGATGGCCTCGGCCATGGTGCCAAGGGTCTTGTTGTCCCGGCCCTTGCTGCGGCGCACCAGTGCCTGCAGAGCGTCCAGCGCCTGCAAAAGCTTCTGATAGACCACACCGGCCCGGCCGCCCTGACCGTCGAACACGGTTTTCTTGCGCTCCGGCAGGAAGCCCTTTGCCAGCTGGGTGCAGGTGATCAGGTCGTACTCCTCCGTATACTGGGGCGCGTGGGCGTTGAAGCCCATGGCGCTGACCGTCTCGGCAAACAGGGGCGCTACCTCCCGGTCGCCGTGGACGATGAACACGTGCTGGGGCTTGGGCTCCTTGAAGTGAGAGATCCAGTCCAGCAGATGATCCCGGTCAGCGTGGGAGCTGAGGCCCTGGAAGTTGACGATTTTGGCCCGGACGGCCACGTCTTCGCCGAACAGCTTCACGCTGGCGGCGCCGTCCAGCAGGGTACGGCCCAGCGTACCGGGGGACTGGAAGCCCACGAACACCACAGCGCTGTCAGCGCGCCACAGGTTATACTTCAGGTGGTGGCGGATACGGCCCGCGTCGCACATGCCGCTGGCGGAGATGATGACCTTGGGGGTGCCGTCCATGTTCAGCAGCTTGGATTCCTCCACCGATTCCGTCAGGTGCAGGCCGGGGAAGCTGAACATATGGGTGCCGTCCTTCACCAGCTCCAGCGCCTCCTCGTCCAGATAGCCCCGCAGATCGCCGCAGAAAATGCTGGTGGCAGACTTGGCCAGCGGCGAGTCCACATACACCGGGAAGTCCTGCACGGACGTGACCAGATGGCGATCCTTGATCTCCCGGATGAAGTACAAAAGCTCCTGCGTGCGGCCCACGGCAAAGGAGGGGATCACCACATTGCCGCCCCGGCCCAGCGTCTCGTCGATGATCTGGGCCAGATCGTCGGTATAGCTCCACACCTCGGTGTGGTTGCGGTTGCCGTAGGTGCTCTCCATCACCACATAGTCCGCCCCGCCGAAGAACTGGGGATCCCGGATAATGGGCTGATCCACGTTGCCGATATCGCCGGAGAACACGATATTCCGCTTCTCGCCGCCCTCGGTCAGCTCCATGAGGATGGAGGCGCTGCCCAGCAGGTGGCCCGCGTCGATAAACGTGGCCTTCACGCCTTCGCACACGTCCACGGTCTGGTGATATTCGCAGGTCTGCAAAAACTCCGGCACACGCATGGCGTCCGCCACGGTGTACAGCGGCTCCACGTCGGGGCGGCCGGCACGCTGGTTCTTGCGGTTCTGGTACTCAGCGTCGCTCTCCTGAATATGGGCGGAGTCTGCCAGCATGATATTCAGCAGATTGGCCGTCAGCCGGGTGGTGATGATCTTCCCCTGAAAGCCGTTCTTGATCAGCATGGGGATGCGACCGGAGTGGTCGATATGGGCGTGTGTCACCAGCACGGCGTCGATGCTGCCGGGGTGGAAGGGCAGCGTGGCGTTGTCCACCTCGTCCCGTCCCTGCTGCAGGCCGCAGTCGATGAGAATGTGCTTTCCGTTGACCTCCAGACAATGGCAGCTGCCGGTGACGCACTGGTCAGCGCCGAAAAAGCTCAGCTTCATGGCGTACATCCTTTCCAAAAAGTTCACAGATTTGGTCAAATTTTCTGCTATGATAAGTTACCTGATATCATACCACGTTTCCCCGCCGCAGGCAAGCCGTAACTTGTCTATGGCCTGCGGTTCGTCAAATTTCCTTTGCATATGGCATGCAAGTATGATATACTGATATTTGTATTACTATGTGATGCATGAATTCTTTTCACAGAAAGGATCAAAATACATGGGACTGATTACCAAGATTTTCGGAACCTATTCCGAACGTGAGCTGAAATCCATCTGGCCCATCGTCCACCAGATCGAGGGCATGGAGGCCGAGTACAAGGCCATGACCGACGCCCAGCTTCAGGCCAAGACGCCGGAGTTCAAGGAGCGTCTGGCCAACGGCGAAACACTGGACGACATTCTGCCGGAGGCCTTTGCCACCGTCCGCGAGGCGGCGGACCGCGTGCTGGGTCTGCGCCCCTATCCGGTGCAGCTGGTGGGCGGCATCGTGCTGCATCAGGGCCGCATCGCCGAGATGAAGACCGGTGAAGGTAAGACGCTGGTGGCCACGCTGCCCGCCTATCTGAACGCGCTGACCGGCAAGGGCGTGCACATTGTCACCGTCAACGACTATCTGGCCAAGCGTGACTCCGAATGGATGGGCAAGGTGCACCGCTTCCTGGGTCTGACCGTGGGTCTTATCATCCACGACCTCACCAAGGAGGAGCGGCAGAAGGCCTACAACGCCGACATCACCTACGGCACCAATAACGAGATGGGCTTTGACTATCTGCGTGACAACATGGCCATCTACTCCAGTGAGCTGGTGCAGCGGGGCCACAACTTCGCCATCGTGGACGAGGTGGACTCCATCCTGATCGATGAAGCCCGCACCCCCCTTATCATTTCCGGTCAGGGTGACAAGTCCACCCAGCTTTACGACATGGCCGACGCCTTCGCCCGCAAGCTGAAGCGCTTCGTCATCGTGGAGACGGACAGCAAGGAGGAGGAAGACCCCAACATCGACGCCGACTACATCGTGGATGAAAAGGCCAAGACCGTTACCCTAACCGCCCGCGGCATCGCCAAGGCGGAGGAATTCTTCCATCTGGACAATCTGGGCGACCCGGAGAACAGCACCATCTCCCACCACATCAATCAGGCCATCCGGGCCTACGGCATCATGAAGCGCGATGTGGACTACGTGGTGAAGGACGGCGAGATCGTCATCGTGGACGAGTTCACCGGCCGTCTGATGTTCGGCCGCCGCTACAGCGAGGGTCTGCATCAGGCCATCGAGGCCAAGGAAAAGGTACAGGTGCAGCGGGAGAGCAAGACGCTGGCCACCATCACCTTCCAGAACTACTTCCGCATGTATACCAAGCTGTCCGGTATGACCGGTACGGCCATGACGGAGGAGGAGGAATTCGCCACCATCTACAAGCTGGATATCGTGGAGATCCCCACCAACCGTCCCATCGCCCGTATCGACTACGACGACAGCGTGTATAAGACCGAGAACGGCAAGTACCACGCCGTCATCAAGCAGGTAAAGGAGTGCCACGCCAAGGGCCAGCCTGTGCTGGTGGGTACGGTCTCCATCGAGAAGAACGAGCTGCTGGGCCATATGCTGCAGCGTGAGGGTATCCCCTGCAATCTGCTGAACGCCAAGAACCACGAGAAGGAAGCCGAGATCGTGGCGCAGGCCGGTAAGTTCGGCGCCGTCACCGTGGCCACCAACATGGCCGGCCGTGGTACGGATATCATGCTGGGCGGCAACGCCGAGTATCTGGCCAAGAACGACCTGCGCAAGCAGGGCATGGACGACGAGCTGATCGCCGAAGCCACCGGCTACGCCGACACCGACGATCAGGAGATCCTAGACGCCCGCAAGCTGTTCGCCGAGCGGCTCCAGAAGCACAAGGACGAGATCGCCGGCGAGGCCGAGCGCGTCCGCCAGGCCGGTGGTCTGTTCATCATCGGCACCGAGCGGCACGAGAGCCGCCGCATTGATAACCAGCTGCGCGGCCGTGCAGGCCGTCAGGGCGACCCCGGCGCGTCCCGCTTCTACCTGAGCCTGGAAGATGACCTGATGCGCCTGTTCGGCGGTGACCGCGTCTCCAGCCTGATGGATACCCTCAAGATCGATGAGGACACTCCCATCGAGAACCGCATGATCACCAACACGCTGGAAAGCGCCCAGAAAAAGCTGGAAGGCCGCAACTTCGAGATCCGCAAGAACGTGCTGAAGTACGACGACGTGATGAACCAGCAGCGCGAGATCATCTATGGTCAGCGCCGCAAGGTGCTGGATGGCGAGGATATCAGCACCGAAATGCACAAGATGCTGCGCGAGAACATCGATTCCAGCTGCGACCAGTTCCTGGCCGGTGATGTGAAGGACGATTGGGACTTTGGTGCCCTGCGCCGCCACTATCTGGGCTGGCTGACCACCGAGGAAGACCTCCACTACACCGTGGCCGACTTTGACGATATCTCCCGCAAGGGCATTGCCGACCAGCTCTATGACCGCGGCATGAAGATCCTCGCCGACAAGGAGCAGCGCTACGGTGCTCCCATCATGCGTGAGCTGGAGCGCATCTGCCTGCTCAAGTGCGTGGACCGCATGTGGATGGACCACATCGACAACATGGACCAGCTGCGTCAGGGCATTGCGCTGCGCGGCTACGGCCAGAAGGACCCCGTTGTGGAGTACCGCATCGAGGGCTTTGACATGTTCGACCAGATGGTGGATTCCATCCGGGAGTCCAGCATCAAGATGCTGCTGACCATCGAGGTGCGGCAGGCCGGTGCAGCCCCCAAACGGGAGCAGGTGGCCAAGCCCACCGGCGAGGGCTTTGTGCCCGGCAACGGCGCGCCCGGTGCCAAGGGTGCCCCCAAGGGCCAGCCTGTCCGGGTCATCAAGATCGGCCGCAATGACCCCTGCCCCTGCGGCAGCGGCCTTAAGTGGAAAAAATGCACCTGCGCCCAGTATCACCCCGAAGGAAGCAACGGCGGGGAAAACTGAGCGACCTTAAAATCAAACAGAACGGGAGCTGACTGATATGTTGACTGCAAAAGAACTGCTGGGCCGTGCCCAGGCGCTGGAACCCCAGCTGGTGGAGTGGCGGCGCACCCTGCACCGTCACCCGGAGGTGGGCTTTGATCTGACCCAGACCAAGGCACTGGTGAAAAAGGCCCTGACCGAGATGGGCTATGAGCCCAAGGACTGCGGCAAGGCCGGTGTCATTGCGCTGGCAGGCGGCAAAAAGCCCGGCAAGACCATCCTGCTGCGGGGCGATATGGATGCCCTGCCCATTCAGGAGGAATCCGGCGTGGATTACGCTTCCGAGGTGCCGGGCAAGATGCACGGCTGCGGCCACGATATGCACACGGCAATGATGCTGGGGGCTGCTCAGCTGCTCAAGGAGCACGAGGATGAGATCGAGGGCACCGTCAAGCTGGAGTTCCAGCCCGCCGAGGAGATCTTCCAGGGTTCGCCCGATATGATCGCCAACGGCCTGCTGGAAAACCCCAGCGTGGATGCGGCGGTCATGTTCCATGTGCTGGGCGGAATGCCCATCCCCGCCGGTGTGGTGCTGGTGCCTGCCTGCGGCGGCATCACCATGGCAAGCTGTGAGCAGTATCACATCATCGTCCACGGTAAGGGCGGCCACGGTTCCATGCCGGAAAAGTGCATCGACCCCATCACGGCGGCGGCGCACATCCACATTGCCCTGCAGGAGATCAACAGCCGGGAGCTGGATGCCCACAGCTTTGGCGTGTTCACCACCGGCCGCTTCCAGGCCGGTGCTGCTTCCAACGTCATCCCGGATTCCGCCGAGATGTGGGGCACCATCCGCACCACCGACCCCGAGGGCGCGGTGACGGAGCTGCTGCACAAGCGGATGACCGAGATCGTACAGGGGGTGGCTGCGGCCTACCGCTGCACCGCCGAGATCACCTTCAGTGATTACTGCCCCTGCATGGTGGTGGACAAGGAGCTTGCCGGCAACGCCCTGACCTATATGGGGGAGCTGCTGGGCAAGGGCGCAATGGATATGACCCCGATGACCGGCGGCAAGCCCGGCGGCGGCAGCGAGGATTTCGCGTTCGTCAGCCATGAGGTGCCCACCGTGAGCATGTTCCTGACGGCGGGCAACGCCAACGAGGGCTACACCTACGGCCAGCATCACCCCAAGGTGAAGTTTGATGACAGTGTCCTCTTTGAAGGCAGCGCGGCCTACGCCTATATGGCCCTGCGCTGGCTGCAGGAGCACAAGTGATCGGATAAAAACGAAGACCTCCTCTGGAAACAGCCAGAGGAGGTCTTTCTATGTTACGGGCAGAAGGCCGAGCAACGGAAAAGCCTTTGCCTTATGAATCTGTCTTGTCTGCCTGCTCGATCAGGCTTCCAGGAACACTTTGCGCAGGGAGGTGTTGGTCTCCACGATCTTCACCAGCAGCACGCCCAGCACGGTGCAGCTGATGAGCTCACCGATGCCGACGGAGATGCCGTTGGTGATGCAGGCCAGCCACAGCGGAGCGGAGGAAGAAGGATCGGGGAACATGACGGCGATCTCAATGCCGATGATGACAGCATTGAAGAGCACGGGCGGCAGGGAAGGCACGATGGCCAGACCCTTGAAGCGGACGTTCCGCAGTTTGTAAGTCACAACACAGGCCAGCAGGGTGGCCAGAGTGCCAAAGATAACATCCACGATGGTGGAGCCCAGCAGGTTTGCCAGGAAGCAGCCCAGCACCACGCCCACGATGTACTCGGCACCGAACACGGGCAGCAGGCAGAGGGCCTCGGCAACACGCACCTGCACCGCACCGTAGGAGAACGGCTGCAGCGCCATGCAGAGCACCACATAGAGAGCTGCGACCACAGCGCAGCGGGCCAGTTTGCGGACAGTGAAATTCTGATTCATAACAATACTCCGGCGGATGAATTTTGACCGCACAGGGACCGCCAGCCCTATGGGTTTGGCCCGGCATGGTTCGAGACACGCCGGGGAGCCTAAAATCCTAAGTTG
>ERZ834722.2791-NODE-2791-length-12985-cov-2.841609_pt1 | contig 12985 bp, 9 predicted proteins | sample MGYA00519576_ERZ834722 | MGnify/ENA primary metagenome ERZ834722 (study PRJEB31850, sample SAMEA3708759) | human gut metagenome | biome: human gut; feature: human-associated habitat; material: faeces | place: China | collected 2014 ...
GTAGCGGGTGCGGTCGGCATCCGCTTTTTGATTTGAAATTGGAGGTGTTTTCCCATCGGCAAACTAGATCATCAGCTCAACGAAGAGATCCGGGACAAAGAGGTCCGGCTCATTGGCGCAGACGGCACCATGCTGGGTATTGTCCCCGGTTCAGAGGCACGGCGCATGGCCGAGGAGCAGGAACTGGACCTGGTCAAGATCTCACCCAACGCCGTTCCCCCTGTGTGTAAAATCATGGACTACCGGAAGTTCTGCTTCGACCAGAAGAAGCGGGAGAAGGAGGCCAAGAAAAACCAGCGGGTGGTGGAGATTAAGGAGATCCGCATGTCTCCCGGCATCGACACCAATGACCTAAACACCAAGGTGAAAAATGCCATGAAGTTTCTGAACGATGGCAACCGGGTGAAGGTTTCTGTGCGGTTCCGGGGCAGAGAAATGGCCCATACCAACATCGGCGAAAAGCTGCTGATGGATTTTGCCGCCGCCTGTGGTGAGCTGGCAAATATGGAAAAGAACCCGAAGCTGGATGGTCGGTTCATGACGATGTTTTTGTCCCCCAAAAATACCAAATAACCCAGCAAATGCTTACGATACGGAAGGAGTTTCAACATGCCCAAACTGAAGACCCACAGCGGTGCAAAGAAGAGATTCAACCTGACCAAGAATGGTAAGGTTAAAAGAGCGCATGCCTTTAAAAGCCATATCCTCACCAAGAAGGACACCAAGCGTACCCGCCGCCTGCGCAGCACGGCCTACGCCGATGTGACCAACGTGGAAACCATCAAAAAGATGATTCCCTACAAATAATTTGGAATTGCAATAGGAGGATATTGAGCAATGGCAAGAGTAAAAGGCGCAATGATGACGCGCAAGAGAAGAAATAAGACCCTGAAGCTGGCGAAGTCCTATTGGGGTTCCAAGTCCAAGCACTTTAAGATGGCCAAGCAGGCCGTGAAAAAGTCCGGCGTTTACGCCTACATCGGCCGCAAGCAGAAGAAGAGAAGCTACCGCAGCCTGTGGATCACCCGGCTTTCCGCCGCCGTGGCTCCCTTCGGCCTGAACTATTCCCGGTTCATGAACGGCGTGAAGAAGGCCGGCATCGAAATGAACCGCAAGAGCCTGTCCGAAATGGCCATCCAGGACCCGGCAGCTTTCGCCGCTGTGGTGGAGCTGGCCAAGAAGGCCCTGTAAGAATCTCCCCAGAAGCGAACCGGGGGTTGTCTCAGCGTAAATCTTGAGACAACCCCCGGCTTTTGCGGGGTCACCTCAAAATGAGCTTTGAGGTGACCCCGTTCTGTTTCTTTTGGCGCGGTGCTCAATCAAACGAGTACCACTGCCCGTCAAGCTGTAGCCCGCTCACCCGGCTCAAATCCATAACCTCACTCCATCTCCAGGTCAGTTGAAAATTGGAGCCAACCGGACCTGCAAAATGGAACCAACTGTTGACCTGGTCGCAAGTCTGAACCACACCCCCCTGGATCAGGGGAACCTCCGTACCATCTTGCAGGAGAAGTGCCATTTCCTGGACGGCGCCCAGCTTTGTTTCCTCCACCTCGGAGATGGTAGCCACTGTGACGCCGCGAATGGTAATCGAAAACGGCGTCATAGCAAACTCCTGCACTTGTTCATGATCCAAAGTAAGGGCGCGTGCGCTGGTGCAAACTGTGGGAATGTCCAGCATACATATGCCTTCTGCCAGAATCTCAGGAGGCTGCTCTGGAGCTTCTGTGGGCTGGGTAGTGTCTTCCTTGGTCTGGGGAATTGGGCGATCTTGCATCGCCAGGTACAGAGGGAAGGACTCTCCCTGCACAAAGGGCCGGTTCACCGTAAACACAGAAATTCCAATGCGTTTGCAAGTCTCAGTTCCATCCGGCAGAACCCAGTGGTCCCAGCTAATGGCCCCTCCGTCCGGGAGCGGATCAGGATGATCCCGGTTGAACGCACTCAAGTCATAGAGCAGATCCACATCCGCCAGCCTTGCCTGCCCCTCCGCATCCAGAGGCGTGATTTCCAGAACCACGTTGGCGCTGTCTGTGGTAAACAGGCTTTGGACCACCTGCACCCGGAAATGGTCCATGGTAAGCTCTGCCAGGACTCCCTCCTGAATCTGGTCTTCCCATTGGACTGCCTCCCGGCCCAGCATTTCCTGGAAGGTCTGTGACCGCAAAAACGTAGCAGCCAATGCAGTGGTAACCAAAATTGCCACCACCGCTGCCGCCAGGGAAATCCGCCGCAATGGGCGCCGCCGGTGGTTTTCCCTGGCCTTTTTCTCCATGGCACTGCGAATCTTCCGATCACAGTCGTCCGGCATGTGAATTTGATTCATTACATCTCGATACCGCTCAAGCATTTGTTTCCTCCATTTCACGTTTTAGCATAGCTCTTGCCCGGTTTAGCCGTGTGGTGACACAGGAGCGCCGGATGCCAAGAATTTCTCCAATTTCCTGAGTGGAATATCCCTCGTAATAAAACAGATATACCACAGCGCGATATTTGAACTCCAGCGCCTGTACCAATTCAAAAAGCAAGGAGTCCTGAGGCTCCGCAAACGGGATCTCCGGAATTGTCTCCTGAACCAGATGACGCCGCTGCCGGAGCATGCTTCTGGATTCATTGGCGGCCACCTTCAGCAGCCAATTTTTCTCCTTACCCGGGGTCAACCTGCTATAGTGGTCCATAAGCTTCAGGAAAACCGTCTGGCTTATGTCCTCTGCATCGGCAATTTGGCCTGTATAGCTGAGGGCCAGGCGAAAGACGTCATCCCGATAGGCATGGTACAGCGCTTCCACTCCCTCCAAGCCACCACCTCCTGTTCTTGTTTTGAACATGTTCTGCATATACAACGCAAAGAGCCCACCCGATGTCACATAGCCGCCCATTATTTTTACCCTCATATTTCCAAAATTGCAAAAAAGCCTTGACAACCTGCAGAAAAAGTGGTAGCCTATACAGGCTGCCAGAGACAGCAGGAGGCTTTGCCGTAAGGGGGTTCCCGTCCTGCCGAGGTTTGCGGAATTTGTGTATGCATGTTCTGTGTCCTCATGTCTTGTGGCATGAGGCATTTATTTTTTCGGAGGTGACACTTTCATGCCCAACGCTAAGGTTCTTGAAAGCAAGAAGGCAATCGTTGATGAGCTCACCGGGAAGATTCAGGGCGCCAGCGCCGTGGTCTTTGTGGACTATAAGGGCATCAATGTTGCTCAGGATACCGACCTGCGCAAGCAGTTCCGGGACGCTTCCGTGGACTACTCTGTCGTGAAGAACACGCTGACCCGCTTCGCCGCCAACAAGGCCGGCTACAGCCAGTTCGACGAGCTTCTCAACGGCACGACTGCCATGGCCTGCACCACCGGCGACCCCATCGCGCCCGCCCGTATCGTCTGCGAGTTTGCCAAGAAGAACAAGAACGTCCTGTCCATCAAGGGCGGTCTGGTGGAAGGCTCCGTCCTGACCGCCGAGCAGCTGAACTCCTTCGGTGAGCTGCCCAGCAAGAATGCTCTGGTTGCATCCGTTCTGGGTACCTTCCTGGCTCCTATCTCCAGCCTGGCTTTCGTCCTGGACCAGATCCGGGAGCAGAAGGAAGTCATCGGGCAGATTGAAAGCGACATCAAGTCGCTGGAGAAAGCCTACCAGGGGGCCGCACCCGGCAAGGCGAAGATAGCCGCCCTGGATGAACTGAACGCCGCGAAGAAAACGCTTGAAGAGGAAAAGGGCGCCCTTGCCGGGCTCCAGGCTGAACAGGAGAAGACGCGTGCAAGCAGCAAACGCCTTTCCATGCAGCTGCGTGAGCTCCAGGACAACATGGCCCGCCTGCGGCTGGAAGGGAAACAGGATACCGAGGAGTACCGGAAGATGGCACAGCAGGCCGCTCTTCTTTCCGACACGCTTGCCGATCTGAACACCCAGACGAAGATCCTCTCGCACGATGACGCGAACCTCCAGGGCTTCATGTCGGGCGTGAGCGGCCTTGCCGGTCTGTTCACCACGGCCACCGGCGCGCTGTCTCTTTTCGCTTCGGAAAACGAGAACCTGGCAAAGATCCAGACGCGCGTGCAGAGCGTGATGGCCATCACGATGGGGTTGCAGCAGGTGTTCAATACGCTGAACAAGGATTCCGCTTTCCGGCTGGTGACGGTCGTGAAGATGAAGAACCTGCTGACAGCCGCCAATACCCGGCTGGCTGTCGCCCTGGGCATTTCCACCGGTGCCGCGCAGGCCCTGATGGCCACGCTTACGTTGGGTCTTTCAGCAGTTATCACGGGACTTGTCGTCGCCTGGGACAGATATTCCACCGCGCAGGAGAAAGCCGCGGAGAAAGCCCGGGAAATGGTAAAAATCGAGTCCGACGGCCGTGCACAGATGATCAAGACCCGTTTCGAGATCGAGAGCACGCTGGCAAGCCTGAAGAAGTTCACCGGCACGAAGGACGAGGAGAAGGCCAAGGTGGAGGAACTGAACCGCAAGTACGGCGAGAGTTTCGGGTATTACGACACGATCGCCCAGTGGTATGACATCCTTCAGAAAAAAGGTGAGAAATACATCCAAATGCTTTTCCTCCAGGCCAAGGTGCAGAGCCTGGTGAACAAGGCCACCGAGGCTGACGAGAAGGTGAACGAGATCAAGGCCAGCAAGCCGGAAGACGTGGACGGCTCGATGGGCTGGTTCGCGCGCATGGGGCTTTACATGGCCCAAAGCGAGTCGTACGGACGGGTGGACGCGCAGTCCATGATATCGGAGTATAACGAGAAGGCAAAGGCAAAGGCCGTACGTGAGGCTGAGGAAGTCCGCGACGGCTACCTGGCTGAAGCCCGGAAGCTCCAGGAGGAATATCTGGATATCGGCAAGGAGTTCGACCTGGGTGACCATGCCAAACCCGACCCGAATGCCGCCAAAAAGGAGAAACAGTCGGAAGAGCAGCGTGCCTCGGAGCTTCTGAAGCTCCAGATGAAGAACCGCCAGTCGGAGATTGACCTTCTGAAGGAGAGCGGTGAGAAACGCCGCCGCCAGATCCGCCTGAACTATGACAAGGAGATCGCCGAACTTGCCGCCCAGGAGAAGAAGTGGAAGGACGCGCAGAAGGGTAAACTGACCGGTGAGCAGGAATCCACCCTGAAGGAGGCGCGGGAGAAGGCCGCGGCGGCACGTGACGGCGACCTGGCAAAGGTGACCCAGGAGGAAAATGACGCCGCCCGCCAGTCGATGCTCGACTACCTGAAGGAATACGGGACATACCAGCAGAAGAAGCTGGCCATCGCCCAGGAATACGCGGAGAAAATCCGCAAGGCACAGGAGGCGGGCAACTTGGGTGAGGTACTACGCCTTGGCCGCCAGCAGAAAGAAGAGACTGCCGCCGCCGAGATTGCTAGCCTGAAGGCGGATATCGACTGGGACGGCCTTTTCGGCAATTTCGGCGGGCTGCTTGAAGAGCAGCTGCGTCCTACGCTGGCGAAACTGCGGAAGTATGCCGCCTCCGACGAGTACCGGAATGCCGGTGCCGAGGACAAACAGGTGATCAGCGAGCTGATCGCGAAGCTGGAGGACCGGAGCGCGGGCGGTATTAACCGGAATATGTTCAAGGAGGTTTCCCGTGACCTTTCCGTTTACCAGACGACGCTGCGTGAGCTGACAGAGGCCAAGGAAAGGGAGAAGACCGCCGCTGACGCTTTGGTGGTGGCACAGGAAAAACAGAAGAAAGCCGCTGAAAGCGGTGACCCCGCCGCCATGAAGGAAGCGGAAGAACTGGTGGCTACCGCGCAGGAAGCTTTCGACGCCGCCTCGGCGAGCGTGGCCACCCTGACAGAGGCGAACGACAAGGCAGCCCAGGACCTTCGCACCTCCAGTACGAACGCCGTTTCATCCCTCACCGGGTTTGCCGAGGGGCTCCAGAGCCTGAAGTCCGGTTCCCTTGCCGGCGTGGTCCAGGGGCTCGGCAAACTGGGCGAGGTGACGAAGAACATGGGCGGTGTGATGGGCAGCGTGGGCAGTACCCTTGCCGAGACGTTTTCAAACGGCGGCATCATCGGGCAGATCATTGCGGCGGTGCTTTCCATTCTTGACGTGCTGAAGGAAGGAATCGGTACGCTGGTAAGCGGTATTCTTGATTCCGTGCTCGGTGCGGTGAACGGTATCCTGGAGAACATCCTTTCCGGTGAACTGTTCACGCAGATCGGCAGCTCGCTTTTCTACGGGGTGAGGGACATCCTGGACACGGTGACCTTCGGCCTGTTCTCCTCGCACGGCAATGCCAGGGAGGTGAACGCGCTGGTGGAGCGGCTGACCGAATCGAACAAGTACCTGACCACCGCCATCGAGAAGCTGATCGACGAGATGGCCAGCTCCGGCGGCGCACGTTCCACCGAGTACTACCGGAGTGCCTACGAGAAACAGCAGCAGAAAATTGAGAACGACCGCCAGATGCTCGCGGCAAAGATGGGATACCACAGTTCGCACCACTCGAACAACTACTACATCGGTAAGGCCATGGGCAGCGGTGACTGGGACACGGTTTCCGCCTACTTGGGCAAATCGGTGCGGGATACCGATTCCCTCTGGAGCCTTTCCCCCGAGGAACTGGCCCGGCTCCAGGAACTTCCCGACATCTGGGAGAAACTCCATTCGGGCAAGTACGACCAGAGCCAGTGGCTTGACGAGTACGTCTCTGACGCGAACACGCTGCTGGAACTCCAGAGGCAATGGCAGGAAGCCATCACGGACACCTCTTTCGACGGTATCCGCAGCGGCATGAAGGACCTGCTGAAGGATTTCGAGACGGACTCGAAAGACGTGATCGCGAGCGTGGACGAGTTCATGGAGAACGCCATCCTGAAATCCATCGTGAACGGCACCTATTCGGACGAGCTGAAGAAATGGCAGGAGACGTTCGCCGAGTTCATGAGCGACGGTATCCTGTCGAAGGAGGAAGCCGACACGTTGCGCACCCGGTACTCGGACATTTTCGAGCGTGCCCGTGCCAAGAAGGAGGAGATGTTTGACACTGCCGGCATCACGGAGGAGGGTAAATCCACAACGCAGACCGGCCGCGCCGGCGGCTTCTCGGCCATGTCGCAGGACCAGGGCACTAAACTGGAAGGCATGTTCACTTCGGGCCTGAACCATTGGGTAAGCATTGACGAGAAGACCGAGGACGTGGCGGGCCGCATGGCCAGTGCCGAGGGACACCTGGCTAAGATTGCGGAGAATACCGGTAAAAGCGCCGGTTTCCTCGGCGAGATAAAGGAAGATATAAAACGAATCATACGTGACGGACTAAGAATGAAATCATCATGAGCATGGAACCAATCATGGGCGGGCTGTTCCTTATCAACGGCACCGATATCTGGACGGAGTACGGCGTATTCCTGACCGAAGAGAAGCGCGGCGGGCGTGACAACCTGAAAGCCATCCTTGCCGCGAGCAAGACGAAAGCGCACACCGCCGTGGACATACGTGAGGAGAACGGGGAGAAATATTCCGACATTCTGACAGTGGCCAACGAAGCGCGCGACATCACGCTGACCTTTGCCCTGTATGCCCCGGGTAAAGGGGAGTGGCTGAAGAAATACATGTCCTTCATCTCCTTCCTGAAAACCGGCGACAAAGGCTGGCTCTCGCTGTATCTTCCACAGCTGGAGCTGACATTTCGCGTGCATTACCTGGATTGTCCCGGCTTCACCCCGCTGACCTACCTCTGGCGGGAAGGCGTGCAGGCCGGCCGCTTCAAGGTGAAATTCCGCGAACCCGAACCAATCATTTAAACAACGTTCAAACACCATTCGAACATGCTTTTAACGGTATATGACAGTAACAGGCAGGCGAAGGCGGTCCTTTCCCCGGACGACAGTTCGACGCAGGTGAAGGCGATCCAGTCGGACAACGTGCTGACGCTCTCCTTCACCCTGTACGAGTATGTGGCGCTGGAGGTGAACGACTACGTGGATTTCGAGGGCGAGCGCTACTGGCTCCAGGAGCGTTACCTTCCGGACGAACGCAGCACGCAGGAGTGGAAATACGATGTGAAGTTCTACGGCATCGAGAGCCTGATGAGACGTTTCCTCGTCCTGAACGTGGTGGACGGCGACCCGGAGCCGGTGTTCACGCTGACCGCCCCGCCGCGGGAGCACATGGCGCTGATCGTGAAGTCCATCAATGACGGCATGGGCGGCATCACCGATTGGAAAGTGGGGCGTGTGGAAGGTACCGAGAACGTGGTCATCGACTACGAGGGGAAGTACTGCCCCGATGCCCTGAAGGAACTCGCCGGCAAGGTGCCGGGCGCCGAGTGGTGGGTGGAAGGCCAGACTGTGAACCTCTGCCGTTGCGAACACGGTGAGGAGGTCTCCCTGGCATACGGGAAAGGCCTGACGGAACTCTCCCGCGACAAGGCCGACGGCGCGAAGTTCTACACCCGCCTGTTTCCGATCGGCAGTTCCCGGAACATCGACCCGGAGAAATACGGCCACAGCCGCCTCCAGCTTCCCGACGGTGCCAAATATGTGGATGTGGACACGGACAAGTACGGCATCCACCACCACTACGAGAAGGACGCCTTCGCGAATATCTATCCCCGCCGCGTGGGTACCGTGACCTCTGTACGCAGCGCGCAGGTGACGGATGAGGACGGCAACCCTTTCGTGATCTGGTATTTCCGGGATGACACGCTGAACTTCGATCCCAACGCTTACGAACTTGCCGGCAAGGTGAAACGTGTCTCCTTCCAGGAAGGTGGCGAACTTGCCGGTCTTGGCGAGGAAGAGGACGGCACCTACTATTTCGAGGTGAACTTCGACAGTGACACCCGCGAGTTCGAGATCATCACCATCTGGCCGTATGATGACGACACGCAGCTTCCCGGTGACCGCCTTGTCCCGAAAGCGGGTGACAGGTATATCCTCTGGAATATCCGCATGCCTGACGAATACTACGCGCTTGCCGAGGAGGAATACCTGACGGCGGTGAACAGGTACAACGCGGAGAACGCCGTCGACGTTTCCGTGTATAAGGGCCCGACGGACCACGTGTATGTCGAGCGTAACGGGATAGACCTTTACCCGGGCCGCCGCGTCCGGTTGGAAAGCACGGAGTATTTCCCGGAAACGGGCTACCGTTTGAGCCGTATCACGAAAATCACGCGGAAGGTGGCGCTCCCCTCACAGGTGGATCTTGAAATCGGTGACGCGCTTTCCACCGGCGTGATGGAAAGCCTGAAGGGGAGTATCGAGGAGGTGAGGAATTATACCAGAACGGCCGGCGCGAACCTTCCCGACATCATAAGGAGCTGGGATAACACGCTTCCCACCGACAACAACCTTTTCTCGGCCAGAAGAAGCCAGGCGGAGTTCATCAGCAAAAAGAAGGCCGACCGCGCGAAAAAGAAAATCACCTTCGAGGAGGGCGTCGGCATCGGTCCGGAGGAGAACGGCCACATCGACGGCAAGGGCAATGCCGAACTGCTGACCCTTGTCGTGCGTGAGCTTCTTCGCAGCCCGAAATTCGTGGACGGCCTTTTGGGTGAGGGTTGGCGGTTGTGGATGGAGGACGCCCTTTCGCACCTTACCATCGACAAGCTGACGGTGCGTCAGGTCATGGTGGTGCTGGAACTGCTTATCGAGAAGGTTCGCAGCGTGGGCGGCCAGCTCTGTGTGTCCGCCGCCAATGGCAAGATAAAGACCGCCGTTCTGGAGGACGGCTTTTATAAAATCACCTTCGAGCAGGCGAATACCTTCCGGGCGCATGACCTGATGCGCTGCGCCACGTTTACCGGCGGGAACCTGAAAGGCTACTGGGTGGAGGTTGCCGACGTGGAGGGTGATTCCATCCTCGTGGGCGTGGATGAGTTCGGAACTTCCCTTCCTGCCCCCGGTGACGAATGTGTGCTGATGGGTAATACGGAAAACCCGTTGCGCCAGAACCTGATCCTGATATCCGCCACCGAGGACGGGCAGCCCCGCATGGACGTGATGGACGGCGTGAAGGCGAAAAACTTCACCGGCTGCCTTCGTGCGCGCCTGGGCAACCTGGACGGCATCAGCGATGACTGGTTCCCGGCTGACAACCAGCCGCACGGCAACGGCCTTTACAGCGACAACGCCTACCTGTGCGGGACATTCCTTTTGGTGACAGGCGAGGATATCAAGACAAAATTCGAGATCGTCGAGGGACGTATCACCAGTGTGGTGACCGCCCTGCGCCAGGACTTCGCCACCGACCGCGGGTACCTGAATAACCCCGCCTTTGACGACGGCCTTATGAAATGGAACACGGAGAACGAGACGGTGTTCTTCCTTGTGGGGAACCGGTGGGTCTGGGCGAACGGCAACGTGCTGACGAAGAAAGGTGACGGCGCGAGTGTGACCGAGGATGACGGCCGTAAGGTCGTGCGTATCCGGGGTAAGTACATCCTCCAGAAACGTGAGAACCTGAAAAGCATCCCCTCCATGCCTGAAAACGGCAGCGGGGAGAAGGAAGCCGTCCCGGTGTACCTGACCTTCTTTTACCGTTGTGCGGTCGGTGGAACCCTGCGGGTGGAGTTCGTGGGTGTTGACAAGACGGGGTTCGCCAACTTCAACAGCATGGAAGTGGAAGAGGAACTGCCCGCGACTGACGGCTACGTACAATATACCTGTAGCGGCCTTTGGAACGGTACGGGAGACTTCAAGCTGTCTTTCACCGGTGACATCTACCTGTACATGCTCATACTCTCTACCGACCGCGTGGAATCGCTGGCGCACCGTTATAAAACACTTTTCGAGCAGTCGGAGCGTCTGGTGAAGATTTCGGCGGCTGTCTTTGATAAGGACGAGAATATGTTGGAAGAGACAGGTCTGATGGTTACTTCCAAATATTCCGGGTTATACGCCATTGACGGCGACGGAAATTTAAAATCCCTTGTTGGTGTCGGCGGTGACGGTATAAAAATCAAAGGCGACTACATTACCCTTGAGGGGCTTGTTACGGCTAACAATAATTTTAAAATTCTGCAAGATGGTAGTATTGAGACGCGCAATGCAAAAATATACGGGACCGTTCATGCCCAGGATGGCAAGATCGGCGGTTTTACGATAGAGTCCGGCCGTTTGTTCTGGAAAGCGGGTGATTACTTCGGCAACGATTCCCGCAGTTTGAAACTCGGAGTGTCCCAGACCGATATGGATGGGGTTGTGGATGTCGCTTTCAATGCCGCCACTCAGGGGCGGTTCGGAGTGAAGGTTGTCGGTTCCAATACGGGCGGTGCCGCCATTTATGCTTCCAGCAAATCATCCGGACAAAGTTACCCGGTAAGTGCCAATTCTTATGCCGGCTTTTTTGACGGGGGCGTACATGTGAACGGTGCGGTATATTGTGGCGACATCCTTTCGAACAATTATGGTACGGAATGGACTTTGGGCAGTGACGGGACCTATACTTACCGGAAGGGTGTTTCCGGGACTTTCAGATGGTCTGTGAAGAATGATTTTCTAACTAATAATTATACCCTTGAAGTTGTCAATGGTATTGTTGTCAAAATGTCGGGTATTTAATATCATGTAATTATGAAGGTAAATTTTAATGCGGATTTTAAGGATTTTAATGGTGAACCCCTGCTGGTTGATGGCAACCCGCAGGTAATCGGTCATATCGTGGCCCAGTGCCTTTTCAACGGGACGGGTATTCGTCCGAGTGGCAATATGCAGACAGACAACGGTAAGAAGATGCGTGCGTATCACCTTTGTATGCGGATAATGGACACTGGCGGTGAGATTGAAATCACATCGGAAGATGCCGTGTTGATAAAGGAGGCTGTTTCCGGACTGACTCCCGGCTGTTACTCGCAGGTTGTACAACTGATAGAAAGATAAGGAGGATAATTTATGGCACTGACAGAATCTGAAAAGAACGAATTGAAGAAGGACATCCTGAACTCCATCAAGTCTGAGAGCCAGAGTGTCGATGAACTGGCCGAGGTCACCTCGCTGGACAATATCAAGAGCCTTCCTGCGATGCGCGGCCAGGAGGTCGTGCTTGCGCCGGTGGCGTTGCTCCGGAAACCCGCGGAGGACGCGGCGGCGGTGGCTAACGCTGCCGCCACGAAGGCCGATAATGCCGCGACCGGCGCCGCCAATGCGGCCCAGACCGCGACGAACGCCGCCGGTACCGCAAACAGGTCCGCTGAAACCGCCAATGCCGCTGCCGGTACGGCCACCGCCGCCGCCAAGAAGGCGGAGGATGCCGCCGCAGCCGTGGACGGCAGCTTGGTGGGTAGCATGACAGCCGTCCCTGACGAGAAGAACGACACGGTGAAACTGACCATCCTGGGCCGTAACGGGCAGGCAATCACCTCCACCGACATTCCCGGCGGTACGGGTAGCGGCGGCAACACGTACAACGTGACGGAGGAGGTTCCGCTGGAGAACGGCTACTATACCCTGGAGACGGCCATCACCGCCGTAAATGTGAAATACCGGTACAAGGGCCGTTGCATCACCTACGAGGCCGCGCAGGGCAGATGGGAGACGAAACAGTTCACCGGCACGAGCGTGGAGAGCTGGGAACAGGCCGCGAGCTGGGAGGATTTCGGCGGGGCCGGCACGATGAAGAGCCTGACGGTGAACGGCGAGAAGCAAATCCCCGATGCGGAGGGCAACGTGAGCCTGACCATCGATAAGCTGGAGGTTGACGAGAGCCTGAACGCCGAAAGCACGAACCCGGTCGAGAACCGTGCCGTGGCGGCGAAGCTGGGCGAGGTGGAAGCGAACACCATCTTCGACAGCTCCGCCGAACTGAGCGATGACGAGAGCACCGTCCACGTGAGCCTGAAGAACAAAAGCGGCGTCGAGGTGACCGGTTTCGACATCCCTGCCGGAGGCGGTGGTGGCGGCGGTGAGGGCAGCACGACGAAGATAGTGCTTGGCGCAAGCGTTGACAAGCCCACCGTCAAGGAAGGCGACCTGGTAAGACTGACCTATACCTACGACCACCAGTACGGCAGCGGCGACGAGAAGGGCGAGAG